>Ga0209587_1000068_pt1 | contig 49993 bp, 47 predicted proteins | sample NGEPerD_2_FD_184512 | JGI IMG/M metagenome (GOLD analysis project Ga0209587, IMG submission 184512) | Arctic peat soil microbial communities from the Barrow Environmental Observatory site, Barrow, Alaska, USA - NGEE PermafrostL1-D... | ecosystem: Environmental > Terrestrial > Soil > Wetlands >...
TACGCCAGCTCGTAGATCGCCGGATCGGGTTTGCGGAGCCCGACGATCGCGGACTCGACGATCTCGTCGAACAGCTCACCGGTCGGGTCCCGGGGGCCTTCCCGGTCACGCCAGTTGTTGGTGAGGGCGCCGATTCGGAGGCCGCCGGCCCGGAGCGCGTGGATCGCCCGAACCATCTCGTCGCGTGGTCCGAGCCCGGCGGTGATTCGGCCCATGAGCGCGGCCGCGTCGATCTCACCACCCGCGGCCTGGCACTCGGCCTCGAAGGCGGCCGCGAACTCGCCCATGGTGAGCTCGCCCCGTTCGAGGCGTGACCACGCGCCGTCGAGAGGGTCGGCGAGGACGACCTCGCTGAGGAACCGATGGGGGAGCCCGCGCTCGCGCTCGTAGGCCCGGAAGCCGTCCAACGGGGACGGGAACACCACACCGCCGAGATCGAAGATCACCGCGCGATACGCCACGGCGCCGCACGCTACCGGCTCGGCCGAGCGCATCATCTCATGGCGACGGAGGCCGGGGTTCAAGGGTCGATGAGGACGCCCGGGTTGAGGATGCCGGCAGGGTCCAGGGTGGCTTTGGCCGCGCGTAGCGCGTCGGCGAACAGGTCCGGGCGCTGGCGGTCGTACCACCGGCGGTGGTCTCGGCCCACGGAGTGGTGGTGGGTGATCGTGCCGCCGTGGGCGATGAGCGCGTCGGCCGCGGCTGTCTTGACCGTGGCCCACTGCTCGAGGCGCACGCCGGGCTCGGCCGCGCCGGGCGCGATGACGGTGAAGTACGGCGCGGGACCGTCGGGGTACACGTGCGTGAACCGACACGTCACCACGGCGGGATCGGCGCCGATCGAGCGGAGCGCGCCTCGGGTCGCGGCCATCACGCCGTCGTACAAGGCGGGGAACTGCTCCCACGTGCATGCCGTCTCGAAGGTCTCGTTCACGAGGCCGAGCCCCACGAGCGCGTCGCGGGTGTACGGCGCGCGGATGAACGCGTTGCGCCACGTACCGGCGGCTCCTTCGCGTCCTGGTTCGCGAGCCGACGACCGCGCGTCGTCCACGTCACCGTCGTGGTCGCGCGCACACTCGACCGCACGTTCCAGCCACGCGTCGAGGGGATGGTCGGCCGACTCGAACGCGAGGAGGAGCAGATGCGCACTCCCGTCGCCGGCGCCGGTGAGTCCAGCTTCGGTCGCGTCGATCAGGCGGCAGTTCGCCGGGTGCAGGCCGGATTGGGAGACCGCGCGCGCGGCATCGACGCCGGCTTCGAACGTGGAGAAGCGCGCGGTCGCCGACGAACGGAACGTTGGCCGGTCCTGGAGGCGCATCCACGCTTCGGTGATAACCCCGAGAATGCCTTCGGAGCCGCAGAACATGCGGTCGGGGGACGGCCCTGCGCCCGAGCCGGGAAGGCGCCGGCTCTCGAGCACGCCCTGGGGCGTGACCACCCGTAGCCCCTCCACGAAGTCGTCGATGTGGGTGTACAGCGTGGCGTAGTGCCCACCGGAGCGCGTCGCGATCCAGCCACCCAGCGTCGAGAACTCGAACGACTGGGGGAAGTGGCGCAACGTGAGATCGTGGGGTCGGAGCTGGTCTTCGAGCGCCGGTCCGTACACGCCCGCTTGGATGCGCGCCGCGCGCGACGTCCGGTCGATCTCGACCACGCGCCCCAACCCGGCGAGGTCGACGCTCACCACGCCCGAGTACGCGTCGCCGACGTCGCACTCGACACCACCCACGACCGACGAGCCCCCGCCGTAGGGGATCGCCGCCGCGCCCGCGTCGTTGCACCAGTCCAACACGGCGACCACGTCGGCCTCGTCACGCGGGTAGGCAACGACGTCGGGCGGGTGGGAGAAGTCGCGCGCGTAGCCGCGAACGATGTCTCGGAACGACTTGCCGTAGGTGTGCCCGGCGCGCGCCTCCGTGTCGGTCCGACAGATCTCGGCCAGCGTCGGGGGAGGATCGAGCCGAGGCGTGCGGAGGTCGATCTCGGCGAGCGTCGGCGGGTCGGTGACCGTCAGCTCGGCCAGCCCGAACCGCGACTCGAGCGTGCCGGCCATCGATCGCTGTTGGGCTCGGGTGGGACCCTCGTCCTCGTAGCCCCAGCCCCAGAACCGTCGTGCCCGTGTGCCGTCCACGGGCCGAAGGCTAGGTTGCGAGCCTTGACCGATGGCGAGGCGATCCGCGCGCTGATCCACGCGTACGCCGAACGGCTTGATCACGGCGATCTCGACGGCGTCGCCGATCTGTTCGCGCGCTCGACCTGGCGGACGGGCGAGCGCCCCGAGGTGTTCCGGGGCGTCGAGCAGGTCCGCCGCATGTACGACGGCGTGATCCTCTACGACGGCCGCCCCAACACCAAGCACGTGATCACGAACGTGTCGGTGTTCGACGGGGCCGCCAACGAACCCCCCGACGACGCGCAGGCAACGGCCCGTAGCTACTTCACGGTGCTGCAAGCCACGCCGGAGCTCCCGCTCCAACCGATCATCTCGGGCAGCTACCACGACACCTTCGCGCGCAGCGCTCCGCTCAGCGACGGTGGCGAGTGGTACTTCACCGACCGGCTCATCCTCGTCGATCTCGTCGGCGATCTCAGCCATCACATGCGGATGGGCGCGGGAACGCCCGCGCGCACCTGAGCCCCGATCTGAACCCACGAGCAACGGGAGACCAGCGATGCCGACCGACCGCGAGCTCGTCGACCAGCTCACCGAGGTGTGGGAGTCACTGGGCGATTTCGGCGACAGCCTGAGCGAGTCCGAATGGAAGACCCCGACGGAGTGTCCGGGCTGGTCGGTTCAGGACAACCTCGCCCACGTGATCGCCATCGAGTCGACCATCCTCGACCGACCCGCACCCGACCACACCGCTCCCGGCGGCACCCACATCAAGAACGACGTCGGTGCCATGAACGAGATCTGGGTGGACTGGTACCGCACCCGCTCCGGCGCCGAGGTGCTGGCCGACTTCCGGGAGGTGACCGCCGCTCGCCTGGCCCAGCTCAACGCGGCTGATCATGACTTCGGCGCCGATTCGTGGACGCCGATCGGGCCGGGAACGGTTCGTGATGCCCTACCGTTTCGCATCTTCGACACGTGGGTGCACGACCAGGACATGCGCCGGGCGGTCGATCGCCCGGGCGGCGCGGCCGGCCCGGCCGCGGCGACGGCGTTCGATCGGATCCAGTCGATGGCGCCGCGTTCGGTGGGCAAGAAGGTCGCTCCGCCCGACGGCACGACGATCGGTTTCACCATCGCCGGGCCCCAGGCGCGCTCCTTCACCGTCCGAATGGAGGCCAAGCGCGCCGGGTTCGTCGACGATGTCGCGCCGGAGGACGCCGACGCGCACGTGAGCATGGATCTCGACACCTACGTGCGGCTCGGTACCGGCCGCGGCGACCCGGACGTGATCGTCACCACCGGTGACGTCGGATTCTCCGGTGACGAGGATCTCGGGCGTGCCGTGGCGCGCACCCTCAACTTCCTGTTCTGAGGCGCGTCCGGCGAGCGGGGCGAGGCGCGGGCGTGCGCGGAGTCGTCGGCGGCCCGGGCGTCTCTACAGGACGAGCTCGGCCATGACCCGAAGGGCTTCGGGCTGGCCCGCGCCGAGAATCATCGTGTTGATGCCGCACTCCCGCCACGGGCCCAGCCGATCGGCGATGCGCTCCTTCGGGCCGAGCAGGGCGATCTCGTCGACCAGCTCGTCGGGCACCGCCGCAACCGCTTCGGCTTTCTTGCCGTCGAGGTAGAGATCCTGGATCTCCTTGGCCGCGGCCTCGAACCCGTAGCGGCACGCGAGGTCGTTGTAGAAGTTCTTGCCGCGCGCGCCCATCCCGCCGATGTACAACGCGGTCATGGGCTTCACCGCATTGCGGAGCGCGTCGAGGTCGTCGCCGACGAGCACCGTGACGGTCGGCGCGACGTCGAAGCTCTCGAGCGACTTGCCGTTTCCCGCGCGGGCGAACCCGGCGTCGACCACCTCGCCGTAGGTCTCGGCGAAGCGCTGCGGTGAGAAGAAGATCGGCAGCCAGCCCTCGGCGATCTCCGCGCAGGTCTGGACGTTCTTCGGTCCGATCGCGGCGAGATAGATCGGGATGTCGTCCCGCCGGGGATGCACGATGATCTTCAGCGGCTTGCCGAGACCGGTCGCGTCGTCGCCGGTGTAGGGGATGTCGTAGTGCGCCCCGTGGTGCTCGAGCGGGCCCTCTCGCCGCCAGATCGTGCGCACGATGTCGACGTACTCGCGGGTCTTGGCGAGCGGCTTGCCGTAGGCCTGGCCGTGCCAGCCCTCCACGACCTGCGGTCCCGACAGGCCGAGTCCGAGCATGAACCGCCCGCCGCTCATCATGTCGAGCGTGGCCGCGGTCATCGCGGTCATCGCCGGGGTCCGGGCGGGCATCTGCATGATGGCCGGACCGAAGTTCATCTGCTCGGTGTGGGCCATCAGCCAGGTGAGTGGCGTGACCGCGTCGGTGCCGTAGGCCTCGGCGGTCCAGCCGGAATGGAACCCGAGCCGATCCGCTTCCTGGGCGAGCGCGACCGCGCCGTCGAGGCCGCGGCCCCAGTCCTGGTACCCGAAGTTGATCCCGAGCCGCATCGGCCCTCCGTCCGGTTGCCGGTTCGTGGTTGCTCATTGGTGGGGTGAATCTAGGTTGCCGTGCTCTGCCCCGTCAGGCCCGTGCCCCCGGGCGGCGGCCGCTGGACCGGACCGCCGACGCGCCGCCGTAGGCTGGCCGACCATGGAGCTCGTCACCAATGTCGTGTCATCGCCCACCGCGAAGCGCCTGCTGCTCCTCGTGCACGGCTACGGCGCCGATGAGCGCGATCTCGGCGGACTGTTGACCTACCTCGATCCCGAGGGTCGGTTCTGCACCGTGCTGCCCCGCGGGCCGGTTGCCGCGCCCGGCTCGCCCGGGTTCTCGTGGTTCGACATCGCGCCCGGCGGCTTCGACGAGGCCGGGTTCGAGGCCTCACTCAGCGCGCTCGACTCGCTCGTCGACGCACAGTGTGCCGAGCACGGGCTGGAGCGAACCGAGGCGATCCTCGGCGGGTTCTCCCAGGGCGCGGGTCTGGCCTTCGCGCTCGGACTCCGGCGCGGCGCGGTGGCACCGGCCGGTGTGCTCGCGATGAGCCCGTTCAGCCCCGCGCTCGCCGGCGCGGACCTCGACTGGGACGCAGCCGCGCACGTGCCCGTCCTGCTCCAGCACGGGACCGAAGATCCGCTCATCCCCGTTGCCTCGTCCCGCGAGCTGGCCGAGACCTTGATCGGTCACGGCGTGCCGACGGTCTATGAGGAATACCCGATGGCCCACCAGGTCGCGCTGGAGAGCATCCAGGCGGCCCACGCCTGGCTCGACCAGATCGTGGCCGGCGAGGAACCGGCCGCCGAGCTGCCCGAACCGTCGCCCGAGCCGCTGGTGAAGCCGGTGACGGCCGCGGCGTTCGAGGCCGAGGTGCTGCGCAGTGACGTGCCCGTGATCGTCGACTTCTGGGCGCCGTGGTGCCAGCCATGCCGCCAGGTGTCACCGATCGTCGAGCAGATCGCGCACATGCGCGAGGGCAGCTACAAGGTCGTGAAGGTGAACATCGACGAGGAACCCTCCCTCGCCCAGCAGTTCGAGGTGCAGAGCATCCCTCTCATCGGCCTGTTCCGCAACGGCCGTATGGAGCGCAAGTCCTTGGGGGCCAAGGCCCGCCCCGAGCTCGAAGCCGAGCTCGGGATGCTCGTCATTCCCTGAGCCCGGGCTTCCCGAGGTCCGATCTCACCGGGGCTCCGATCCGACCGGTGCACCGATCTCGCCCGAGAGCCGGCGAGGCGGCGCAATGAAGCGGTCGGATCAGCCGGGGCGGACGGCGCCGACCGGGCTGCCGTACATCGAGCGGACCTTCACGACGTCGCCGGTCTGAGGCGCGCTGATGACCTGGCCGCCGCCGACGTACATCGCGACGTGGTTGCTGCCGCCGGGACCCCAGAAGACGAGGTCACCGGGCTGGAGCGCGTCCATCGGCACCCGGGGGAACGCCTGGTACTGGGCGCCCGAGTAGTGCGGCATGGACACGCCGGCAGCCGCCCAGGCCGTCATCGTGAGGCCCGAGCAGTCATAGCTGTTGGGGCCGACCGCGGCGTACTGGTACGGCTTTCCGAGCTGCGCGTAGGCGAAGGCCACCGCGGTGGAGGCGCCACCCGACGCCGGGGGCAAGTCGACGGGGGTGACGTTCCCGCCGCTACTCGAGCCGGTGTTCGCGGCGGGCCGGGCGGCGGTGAGCTGTGCGGCCCGGGCACGGTCGGCAGCGGCCTGGCGGGCCTGTTCCTCGGCCAGCAGGCCGGCGAGCTCACCCTTGGTCTGGCCGAGCAGCTCCGCCTGGCGGGCGTTCGCGGCCTCGATCTCGGAGCGGGCCGAGCTCAGTCGCTCGCGCTCGGCCTCGGCCTGGCCTTTGACCTCTTCTTGCTGTGCCTTCTGCTCGGCGAGCACCTCGCGGGCTCGGGTCAGGCCGTCGACCAGTGCGTTGTCATGGTTCGAGGCGACCGCCGCGTACTTGCGCCGCGACGCGATCTCGTTCACGTTGGCGACGTCGACCACGTCGAGCGGCGTGGTGTTGCCGGCACCCTCGTAGATCTGTACCGCACGGTCGGCGAGGAGACCCTCGAGCCGGGTCGATTCCACCCTGGCGGCCTCGGTGCGAGCCTGGGCCTCGGTGATCTTCGCTTGGGCGAGGTCGAGCTCGTACTGGGCGCCGTTCATCTGTTCGGAGAGGATGTCGGTCTTCCGACCGTTCTCGTCGATCGCGGCCTGGAGACGGGCCGCCTCGGCCCGCTTGTCATCGATCGTGTCACCGTGGGCGGATCCGGGGACGAGGAGGAGACCGCCGAAGAGCCCGACGAGGCCGACGGCGAGCGTGCGTTTGGTTCGATTGGTCCGGAGGTTCAAGAGGGATGCTCCCTTGGTTGAACACGGTCCGCTCGATGCCGAGCAGAGCTCTGTCGTGTTGGCGATGTGCGCCGGCTTGGGGTCAGTGCTTCTCGCGGTCACGAGCGTGGTGGTGCTGGTCGTGCAGGGGACCTCACTGCCCCCTCGAGCAACAATCCCGCGTGTCTGCTCTCGCGCGAGCACGGCACCCGGGGTCGATGACGACGCTCGTCAGGCTACCGGCCAGCTACTACGTCGTGTTCTGCCCAGTCGTCCGGTGGTCCCGCCCGGCCGGCGAGGCACCTCGTGTCCGTGTCTTCGCAGGTCAGGGCGCTACGACTTCCCAGCCGGGGGTCAGCGCGGGCCCCGGAGCCTTCGCCAGCCGGCCGGCGATCTGGGGGACGCTCCAGCTCATGGCCTTTCCGAGGCCATCGGCGACCGCTTGCCATTCGGGCGGGTTCCAGCCCTCGGCGGCGGCCACGAGCGTGGTGTCCTGGCGGAGGTGGACGAACGCGGGGAGGTGGGTGAGCCCGAGGCTGCGCACGAGCGCCCGGTCGGGATCGGTGAACACGAGGGAGCGCGTCACGTCGTCGCCGAGGATGCGTCGGGCGATCGACGCGTTACCGGTGACACACACCGCCGTCGTGCAATCGGCATCGCCGAAGACCGAGAAGATCGAGTTGATGACGGGCCGCCACTCGCTCGCCGCCGGCCGGTCGGGGAGCACGACGAGGCACAGGTGGAACATCGTCAGCCAGTCGTCGAGCGTGCGCGCGGTTCCGGCCAGGTCGCTGAGCTCGAGGCTGGGATCGGGGTTCTTCGTCGCCACGCTCCCGACGCTATCGCGGTGGTTGGCATAACCTCCGGGTCGTGAGCCGACGCGATCAGATCACCATGACGCCCGACGAGGTGCAGGCCTTTCTCGACGCCGGACGGGACCTGCAAGTCGCCTCGATCAACGCCGACGGGACACCCCATCTGGTCACGATGTGGTACGTCCGAGACGGCGAGGACCTCGCGTTCTGGACCTACAGCAAGTCGCAGAAGGTCGTGAACGTGCAGCGCGATCCTCGGGTGACCGTGCTCGTGGCCACCGGCGACACCTACGAGGAACTGCGCGGCGTGTCGGTGAGCGGCCGCGCCGAGATCATCGACGATCTCGACCAGGTCCTTCCCTGGGGCGAGCGGATCTTCGAGAAGTACTGGGGTCCGATCACCGACGAGGCCGTGCGCGAGGGTGTCCACGCCATGGGCGCCAAACGGGTGGTCGTCGTCGTCAAGCCCGACGCGGTGGTCTCGTGGGACCACAGCAAGCTTGCCGGCGTCTACTGACCCTGATCGTTCACGAGTTGTGATGGGCTGACCGGTCGCGTCCGCGGGAAAGCCCTTCGCCCGGCCGCCGGGAGGATCCGGGCCCATGGCGTGCCGGGCCCATGGCGTGTCCGCGGCATTGCAGAACCTCGACTGTGCGCACGTCTCGAGCAAGTCTGCGCTCGAAACGCGCGCCCGGATCGCGGGACCTCCGAGGTCACTCGTGCACGTCGACGCGGTGACCTTCGAACTCTTCGATCTTGGAGGCGGCGGCATCGACCAGCTTGTGGGAGAGATCAGAGAGGGCGCGTGCCACTGCGAGCTCTTCACCGATCCGGGGCCGGTCAGGGTCCTTGGGCGCGCGCCGGGCTCGTCCCCATCCGCCAACCTCCCAGTCGCCGACCCGCAGCAGCGCTTTCGCCTCGGTCTCATGCGTGTCCTCGTCGATGACCAACTCGATCGTCCAGACCTTGCTGTCACTGTGCAGCTTCATCGCAGCCTCCAACCATCACCGGGCAGTCACATCGTCGGCGATACCCGAGCCGCGGTCGAGAGGCGAAAGTCCTCGCGAGTTCGAGGATTCCCGCAAGCCGGATGGGAGCCCACCGTGCCTCGAGATGCCCCCGGCAGGCCCACCGGGTGCTCCACGGTCCACGCGCGCCTGGCTGTCCCGAGCGTCAGCTCGGGTCCTTTGGCCGTAGCCGAGACAAGATCGGCCGGGCACACTCGCGTTGAGACGACGCGGAGGTTGAGGCGACGCGGAGACCGTCATGGCAGACAACGGACGAGACGACAACGGTGATCACCGGCCACAACCGCGGCCACGGCCCATCGTCGCGCGGACGGCGGCGACCGAAGTGGTCGAAGCCGACGTGGAGGTCCGTGGCCTGTCGGAGCACGAGCTGGTGGCGGGCATCGAGCGCCTCCGTCGTGACCGAGACGCGGTGATCCTCGCCCACAACTACCAGATCCCGCAGATCCAGGACCTCGCCGACTTCGTCGGTGACTCGCTGCAGCTCTCCCAGGAGGCGGCGGCCATCGACAAGTCGCTCATCGTGTTCTGTGGTGTGCATTTCATGGCCGAGACCGCCGCGGTGCTCTGTCCCGACAAGCGGATACTCATTCCCGATCCGGAGGCCGGCTGCTCGCTTGCCGCGACCGCACCGGTCGGCCAGGTTCGAGCCTGGAAGACAGAACACCCAGGTGCGGCCGTCGTCGCCTATGTCAACACCGACGTGGCGGTGAAGGCCGAAGCCGACTACTGCTGCACGTCGAGCAATGCCGTCAAGATCGTGCAGTCGATTCCGACAGATCGGGAGATCCTGTTCTTGCCCGACATGTTCCTGGGGCTCTACATCGAACGCATGGCCGGCCGCAAGCTCCACTTGTGGCTCGGCGAATGCCACGTGCACGCAGGGATTCGCAGCGAAGATGTCACCGCGCTCATGGACGCCCATCCGGATGCGGATCTGCTCCTGCACCCCGAATGTGGATGCATCAGCCAGTGCATGTTCGCCGTCGCGGAGGGCGAATTGCCAGCGGATCGCACGTTCATCCTCAGTACCGGAGGGATGGCCAAACACGCCCGCGAATGCGCCGCGCCGATCGATCTGGTCGGCACCGAGGTCGGGATGCTGCACCGGCTGCACCAGGAAGCCCCGACCAAGACGTTCATCCCACTCAAAGACGATGCGATCTGCGACTACATGAAGACCATCACTCTGCCCAAGATCTACCGGTCGCTCCGCGACGACGTGTACGCGGTCACCGTCCCCGAGCCCACCGCGAGCCGTGCCCGCCTCGCGATCGAACGCATGATGACCATCACCTAGATGTGCTGCCCCGCCACGCGTCCAATGTCTTCGCCTCGGGCAACCGGTAGAACGTGCTGTTGATCTCCACCGTGTCGAACACCGAGGCGTACTGCTCGAGCCAACGTGCCGTGGCCAACCCCTCCGGATACAACACGGCACGCCAATGCTCGTATTCGTCGCCCGAACATCCGACCCGAAGCGCGCCCCCCGGGCTCAGCGGCCGCTCAGACACGACCGAGAGCGGCCGCCGCTCAGCCGACGGCCGGTGTGCGCCGGTGCGGGAGCATCGTGGCGACGCCCTACTTGTCGACGCCTACTTGTCGAAGTGTTCGACGGTGGCGTCGGGTCCGGGGAAGAAGAGCCCCTCGTGGTCGTCGTGGCTCCAGCGGACGAGCCACGGCGGCGCGCCTTCGTCGCCGTGAACCTCGAGCACCTTGGCATCTCGGTCCGGATCACCCACATGGTGACCCTTGATCAAGAGCCGATCACCTATCGCCGCTCGCATCGTGGCACTCTCCTCTCTCGCTCAGTCACGCGGTGAGGCATGCGGGTACCGTTCGTCCCCGCCGCCGTCGCCGGCGCTCGGTTCGAGGATCTGCCCGGCGCGATGGGCGACGGACAGGTCGTCGATGGAACATTGCGCACCATCGATCTCGTTCCAACGGTCGACGACATCGGCCGCCGCCCCCGAGCTCTCGCAGAGCTCGCGGTGGATCACCTCACCCTCGCGCCAGACGAGGACCTCGACCGTCGGCGCCTCGTTGCCGAAGTCAAGCCCCTCATGACCTCCAGTAGCGAATGCCGACCTCACCATGTACTTCAGCGTGCGTCGCATCTCTCCTCCGCGACAGGGGCGAAGGTCACTGCCAGTCGCGCGACGTGACACCTGGCCCTCCTTCTCCGGGCCGATTCGGGTGAGACTGCGCGCCAATGGCGATTGACGGACGAGCATGGCGATTGAAGGAAGGGGAAGCGCTACGGAAACTCGTGACCCACGCGGGCGTCGCCTGGCGCGTCTACGAGAGGCCGAGGGCCCGCAGCATCGAAGGGGGCATGCTGTCGTCACCGGCGGCGAGCATCGCGGCCTTCTCGATGTTGATCGCGTCGCGGTCCCGTTCGATCCACCGATCCCACGGGCCCGGCGGGATCGCGCCGTCGACGCAGTGCCGGAGATAGCGCTCCAGGTCTCGTATGTCGGCCGCGCCCCCGATCGGCCCGTGGCCGGGGACGATCACCTCGGCGAGGTCCGGCAGGATCGCGAGGGTGTCGGACCAGGTGGCGGGGTCGCCCTGGAAAGCGAGTGGAGTGACCCCGAAGAAGCAGAGATCGCCGGCGAACAGGACGTCGGCATCGGCGACGAGGGCCATGAGATCGCCGTTGGTGTGTCCGGTGGCGGGGAGGACCTCGATGCGAGGGGTGAGCATCGACGCCGCGTCGACGATGTGCGACACCGGTCGGGTCCCGGTCTCCTCGAGGTCGTCGAACTCCTCGGTGAACGCAGGCATGAAGGCCTTGTAGGCGGCGATCGGCATGGCCTCGTCCAACAGCGCGCCCGTCGCCCGGGAGCCGAGGACCATGGCATTGCGAAACGCGGTGGTGCCGCCGACGTGGTCCACGTGGGCGTGGGTGAGCAGCACGCGCTTCACCGGGAGGTCGAGAGCCTCGACGGCCGCGGCGAACGGTTCCCACTGCGATCGCACCATGAGGGTGTCGATGATGGTCAGCCCGTCGTCGTCGGCGACGACACCCGCGTTGGACACCCCCGACTCGCCGCCCGGCTGCAGCCAGACGTAGATCCCGTCGGCGAGCTGGTCGAGCCTGGTCGGCGCCATGACCGAAGGCTATCGACGGGCCCGCGCCTCGGGCGATCGGTGCCACGGGTCGGTTGGAGTAGGGAACCGGTCCGTTCTAGCCTGGCCGGCATGTCTGAACGCACCCGCAACCTTCCCCGCCGCTCCTGTCTCTCGGTTCCCGGATCGAGCGAGAAGATGCTCGCCAAGGGCCCGAAGCTCGGCGCCGACATGGTCTTCATCGACCTCGAGGACTCGGTGTCGCCGCTCGAGAAGGAGGAGGCTCGCGGCAAAGCCGTACGCGCGATCACGACCCAGGACTGGGGCGAGGCGATCGTCTGCGTGCGAGTGAACGCCTGGGACACGCCGTGGACCGCGTTCGACGTGCTCGAAGTCGTCGGTGAGTCAGGGGAGCGCCTCGAGGAGATCATGCTCCCGAAGGTGCAGACCGCGGCCGAGGTCGTCGCGATGGATCTGCTGCTCACCCAGGTCGAGACCCGAGCCGGGCTCCCCCGCGACCATATCGGCATCGAGGCGCAGATCGAGACCGCGCGGGGCCTCATCAACGTCAACGAGATCTGCGCGGCGAGCCCGCGACTCGAGACGATCATCCTCGGGCCGGTCGACATGTCGGCCTCGATGGAGATGCCGGGGCTGCGCGGCGGGCTCGAGATCCCCGAGTACCCCGGCGACTACTTCCACTACGTCTTCGTCCAGATCCTCATGGCCGGTCGGGCCAATGGCCTCCAGGTGATCGACGGTCCCTACGTGAAGGTGCGCGACTCCGACGCGTTCCGGGAGTTCGCGACCCGCGTCGAGATCCTCGGCTACGACGGGAAGTGGGCCCTGCACCCCGATCAGGTCCAGATCCTGAACAGCCTGTTCTCGCCGAGCCAGGAACAGTTCGACAAGGCGTGGAGCATCCTCGACGCGTACGAGAAGGCCACGACCGAGGGTGACCGCAAGGGTGCGGTCATGCTGGGCGACGAGATGATCGACGAGGCCAGCCGAAAGGTCGCAGTCAAGCTCGTGAGCCGCGGCGAGCGTGCGGGCATGAGGCGGGCCGCGAGCTAGCCGTTCGCGTCAACCGGCGTCGATTGGCTCTTCGAGGTCGTCGACGATCTCGTCGACGGTCTGGATCGGGCGTCGACCGGATCGCTGACCCCACACGGCGAACGCGACGACCAGCGCGATCGACAGCCCGGTCAGCCACCACTGGTACTGGGCGACCCAGTCGGTGATGTCCACGATCACACCGGTGAACTCGCCGGCCACGAAGCGGATGAGGATGAGCCGCGCCACCATCGTCGTTCCGACCGCCAGGCCGAAGCTGAACGCGCTCATGCCGCTCGCACCGGCCAGCAACAGGACCAACGGGTAGCCCGGGAGGAGCATGAGGACGGGGAAGCGCGCTCGGCCGAACTGGCGTTCCACCCAGCGCACGATGCGCAGGATCGGACCGGACGCGCCGACGTTGCTCTGCTCGAGCCATTGCACGGCTTGGTCCCCGTACCGGCGGCCGACGATGAAGTAGAGCGACGCGATTGCCGCGTAGCGCACCAGGGGGATCGCGAAGAACGCGAGCACGTTGAGCTGCGGGGAGGCGAGGATCAGATACCGCATCCGTGAGTTCAGGGCGATGAGCGCCAGGGGCTCGTTGACGAGCAGTGTCGGCGCGAGCGCGTCGCCGATCCTGGCCGCGATCGTGAACACGACGATGGGCGTGACGAGCATCGCGAGCTGACGGCGACGGGTCCGTCGGTTGGTCTCGGCGGCGTCGAGCGCCTCATCGTCCTGGGCCGGCATCCGGCCAGCATCGCGAATCCACGCTTCTGGCGGAGTGCGGTCGTAGCATGACCCCTGAATGACACCCGTGTGATTCAGGGGTCGGCGGAGAAAGCACGTGGGGTAGACGCCATGGACGTGACCTACCGGTGCGGTTGGTGTCGTGAGCACGGCGCGCCCGAGGGCGGCGCTCCGGCAGTGCTCGTGGCCCGCGGCAACCGATCCCCGATCGGCTATCGCTTCGTCCGCCATCGCGGCCGCGACGGTGACACGCTGGCCATGGAGCCACTGGGCGTGCTGGCCGGCCGATGGCAGGTGCGCTTGTGGTGCGAAGGCTGCGGTCGCGCCCTCACGCCGCGCCGGGCGAGCGCGCTCGGCCGCATCTACCAGCGGGCGCTCCGTTCCGAGACGAACGAGGTCTACGTCGACTGAGTCAGGCTCGCGAGCTCGGCGCGCGCCGAGCACGTGCCTGGCTGAGCGCCTGAGCCGTGAGTCGGCCCGAGCGCTGAGTCGGTCCGAGCGCTGAGTCGGTCCGAGCGCTGAGTCGGTCCGAGCGCTGAGTCGGTCCGAGCGCTGAGTCGGTCCAGCTCAGGCGGCGAGGGCTTGCTCGGCGAGGCGACGAGCGATGACCCGGAGACACAGCGTCTCGTCGGCGCCTTCGAAGATCGAGAGCACCCGAGCGTCGACGAAGTAGCGCGAGACGGGGAACTCCTCGGCGTAGCCCATGCCCCCGTGGAGCTGCATCGCTTCGCGCGTGACCCATTCGGCCGCCCGGCAGACGTAGGCCTTCACCATGCTCGCTTCGAGCGCGCCCTCACCCTTGGCCATCCGCCGCGCGACCGCGTAGGAGAACTGGCGACCCGCCTGGATGAGCGCGGCCATCCGAGCGATCTTGACCTTGGACAACTGGTAGTCGAACACGGACTTGCCGAAGACCTTCCGGTCCTGGGCGTAGGTCAGGCCCGCTTCGAACGCCGCCTCCATGAGCCCGACGGCGCGCGCCGCGGTCTGGAGGCGTCCGTTCTCGAACCCCTCCATCTGCAGGTAGAAGCCCTTGCCCAACCCGTCGTCGAGACCGATGAGGTTCTCCGCGGGCACGAACCAGTCGTCGAACGCAACCTCGTAGGAGTGCATGCCGCGATAGCCGAGCGTGTCGATGGCGCGACCCTCCATCTTCCCGCCCCGCTCGCCGGTGAACTCGAAGTGGTGACCGGGCGCGGGTGGCTTGTCGATCACGAACACCGAGAGGCCGCGGTGACCGGCGCTGCGGTCGGGGTCAGTGCGTGCGAGGACCATGAGGGTGTCCGCACGACCGGCAAAGGTGCACCACGTCTTGACGCCGTTGATCAGGTAGCCACCATCAGTGGGGGCCGCCGCGACCTTGACGCCGGCGACGTCGGATCCGTAGTCGGGCTCGGTCACCATCACGCCGACGATCCGTTCACCCGACGCGATCGGTGGCAGCCAGGTGCGTTTCTGATCCTCGGTGCCACCCTTCACGATGGCGCGGGTGAGGATCTCCGGACGGGTGATGAGCGCGCCGCCGGCACCGAGCGAGCCCCACGAGAGCTCCTCGGTCGCGACGACCATCGCGAGGTAGTCCGACTCCCCACCGGCCGCGAAGCCGCCGTACTCCTCGGGGACCGACAGGCCGAACCCCCCGATCTCGGCGAGCCCCCCGATGATCTCCTCGGGGATGTCCGCGTTCTCGCGGTGGATGTGCTCGGCGACCGGGCGGATCTTGTCCTCGGCGAAGCGGTGGAACGTGTCGCGCACCATGTCGAAATCGTCATCGAGGTGGGTAGGCCCGGTGCCGGCTCCGACGACGCGATCGGCCAGCTGCTCCAGGAACCTCGGGTCGCGGTAGGCGGCGACGAAGGTTCGGGTCGCGGCGAGGCCGCCAGGTGCTACACCCCAGGACTCGTCGCGGCCGATGAGCCGCGATTCGATGTCGGCGATCGCGTCGGCGACGAACGCGAGGGCGAGCATCTCCTCGAGCTCACCGCGCGCGCCGTAGTCGACCATGACGCGACAGGCCTCCAACGCGGCGGCGGCGTGGGCGAGGTCGTAGGCGACGACCTGGTGCTCGTCGAGCTTGGAGACCGAGATGCGATCGCCGTCACGAGATCGCTCGGCCAGCGAGTGAGCTGCGGCGTCGATGATCGGCGCGGCGACATCGACGGCGGCCGCGGCTCCGATGAGGGCATCCGACATGGACGGGAGGTTACCGACCGGTACGGAAATGCCCCCAACCGCGGGTGAGACTCGCTAGCCGCTCGGGGGATCGCCTGCTGGAGCTGCCGTGTCGGTCGTCGTGGGGGTCGACGGGGTCGACGGGGTCGACGGGGATGACGTCGAGCTGGCGGGAGGCGCCGTTGTCGTGGTGGGGGTCGTCGTCGAGGTCGCCTCGCCCGAGGGATGCGCTTCTGACCGCCGAACCAGAACCCGAACCAGAACCGGATGAGCTCGAGCCGGAGGACGAGTTGTCGCGCCCGGCGCCGGGGATCTGCGAGCTGCCCTCGGTCTGAACGACGGGCTGGGTGTGACCGGGGACCGTCTGGGCGAGGATTCGCCAGTAGGCATCGAGGACGTCGAACACCACCGCGGCCATCCGGTCGCCGCCTTCGGAGGTGAGGTGGACTCCGTCACTGCTGCGCAAGGTGACGCGGTTCCCGTCCACGTCGGTCACCGAGGAGGTGTAGTCACCCTCGGCGTCGACGAACCGATCGGTGATGTCGATGTAGGTGACCTCGGGTCGCGTGCGGGCTGCCTCCGCGATCACCGAGTTCAACGCCACCACCTTCTCGTTGAGGTCGTCATCGCGCATCGGGGGCGTCGACACCCAATAGACGGAGCGCTTGGCATCACCGACGAAAATGTCCATCATCTCGTTGACGCGAGCGCGGTAGTCGACCCGCCAATTGGTGCCGTCCTCGGTGACGGCATCGTCGTCGAGGCGGGGCATCATGTTGGCGTCGTTCGTGTCGATGATGAACACGACCGCCTCGAGGTCGAGCCGTGTCATCTCCTTGGTCGCGTGCTCGGGCCAGTCGAAGAACTCGGGGCTCGTGAGACCGCTCGAAGGGCGCGAGTCGAGCCGGGGCGCGACCACACCGGTCTTCGCGGCGGTTGTGCCGAGTGACACGCCGAGCGCTCCGGCGAGCGAGTCACCGCCGATCCACAGCCGGAGCGGGTCGTCGACCGAGAGCGCCCGCCCGGTCGACTCCGGGACCGCCGCGATCGGGACCTGACCCCGGACCGTCGGGCCGGGCGCCGCCGCGACCGGTTCCACGACCGGCTCCCGTTCGGTATAGGCGTACCCGGCGCCGGCGAGCGCTCCGACGAGGAGAATCACGACCACGACCCCGCCCCGCCGGACGTAGCGCAGACGGCGTCGGCGCGCGATTCGGCTCGCACGGGCGTCGACCGACGCGGGTGTGCTCGGGAGCGAGTCGAGGGACGTCATATGCAAGCGGCCGCCCTCAGGCGACCGAACCCGAAGTCTATGCCCTGGTCCGCACGAATCGGTCGCGGGAGATGGGTCGTCCGCCCGTGTCGGCGCGGGGTCCTTGGCCCGGCCTCAGGCGGTCGGCGCGTGGTCCTGGGTGCGATACAGGTCGGCGTACAGGCCGTTGGCGGCCAGGAGATCCACGTGGGTGCCTTCCTCGACGATCCGACCGTCGTCGAGCACGATGATGCGGTCGGCCCCCACGATCGTCGAAAGCCGATGAGCGATGACGATTGCGGTACGTCCGGCCAGCGCCTCGATCAAGGCTTGTTGGATCGCGTGCTCCGACTCGTTGTCCAGATGCGACGTTGCTTCGTCCAGGATCACGATCGCCGGGTTCTTGAGGAGCACCCGCGCGATCGCGACTCGCTGCTTCTCGCCGCCGGACAGTCGGTACCCGCGTTCGCCCACGACGGTGTCGTAGCCGTCGGGCAACGTGGCGATGAGATCATGGATTCGTGCGGCGCGACACGCCGCGACAATGTCGTCGTCGGTGGCGTCGGGCCGGGCGTAGCGCAGGTTCTGCCGCAAGCTCTCGTGAAACAGGTGGGGGTCCTGCATCACGAACCCGACGGCTTCGCGCAGCGACTCGAGGGTGAGGTCGCGCACATCCTGGTCGTCGATCGTGACTCGGCCCTCCGTCACGTCGTGGATGCGCGGGATGAGCAGGGCGGTGGTGGTCTTGCCCGCTCCCGAAGGACCGACGAGCGCGACCAGCTCACCGGGACGGACTTCGAAGCTCAGATCTCGCAGGATCCACGCGCTCGGGTCCGTCTCGAGGATCGTCGGGTCGGACTCGAGCGACGCGAGCGAGGTGTCCGCGGGTGCGGGGTGGCGGAACCACACACGGTCGAATCGGACGCGTCCGGCCGGTTCGGTGAGGCTGATCGCGGCCGGGTGGTCGGTGATGATCGGGGGGAAGTCGAGCACCTCGAAGACGCGCTCGAACGAGACCAGCGCGGTCATCACGTCGACCCGGGCGGTCGTGAGCTGGCTGAGCGGCTGGTAGATCTGGCCCACGTAGAGGACGAAGGCTCCGACGACACCGATCGAGAGCGTGCCCGCGACCGCGAGTCGCCCCCCGATGTAATACACGACCGCCGTGCCGACGGCGGCGACGAGGCCCAGCGCGACGAAGAGTACGCGGGTGTACAGCGCGCTCTTGATGCCGATGTCGCGGACCCGGGCGGCTCGGTCGGCGAAGTGGTCGCGTTCGGCCCCGTGCCGACCGAAGAGCTTGACCACGAGCGCACCGCTCACGTTGAAGCGTTCCGCGATCGTGGTGTTCATCGACGCGTCGAGCTGCATCGCTTCACGAGTGACGACGCGTAGGCGTCGGCCGATGCGCTTCGCGGGGATCAGGAAGGCAGGAAGCACCAGCATCGTGAGGATGGTCAGTCGCCATTCGAGGGCGAGCATGAACGAGAGGGTGACGACCACGGTGATGAAGTTCGAGACCACCGTGCCGAGGGTGGTGGTGACGGCCTGCTGCGCGCCGATGACGTCGTTGTTGAGCCGTGACAGCAGCGCCCCGGTCTGCGTGCGAGTGAAGAATGCGAGGGGGAGTCGCTGGACGTGGTCGAACAGCTCGACCCGCAGGTCGTAGATGAGTCCCTCGCCGACTCTCGAGGAGTACAACCGCTGGAGGAGCGACAGCGCGGCGCTGGCGAGCGCCAAGAACACCGCCCCGAGCGCGAGCAGCCCGACGGTGTTGCTGGTTCCGTCGCTCTCGATGGTGTTGAGCAAGGCGCCGAAGATCAAGGGCGGCAGCGCCCCGACGAGTGCCGCGATGATCACCATCAGCAGGAACCAGATGAGCTGCGCGCGGTACGGCCGGGCGAATCGCAGGACGCGTTTGAGCGCGTCGCGTTCGAGCTTCTTGCCTTTCACCGCGTCGGGGTCACGCCGGAAGCTCATCATCGTCTGGCGCATCATGTCCCAATCATGGAACGAGCGGCTCCCTCGACATGTTCCCCGGCGGCCCCTCGACATGTTCCCTGGCGGCGGGGCCGATTATCGTCGTCCCGGTGCCGACCGACCCGGAAGTGCGAGCCGAGCTGATCGCGGCGGTCCGCCGATTCGTCGAACGCGAGGTCCTGCCCGTCGCGTCGGATCTCGAGCATGCGGACGAGTTCCCGACCGAGATCGTCGCCGGGATGCGGGACATGGGGCTCTTCGGCGTCACGATCGCAGAGAAGTACGGAGGTCTGGGGCTCGACCTGCCGACCTACTGCGGCGTGATCGAAGAGCTCGCGGCCGGCTGGATGTCCCTGTCGGGTGTCCTCAACACCCACGTGATGGTCGCCAATCTCCTCAAGGCGAACGGGACCGAGGCGCAGCGTCGCCGTTGGCTCCCGGTGCTCGCGAGTGGCGAGACCCGTGGGTGCCTCTCGCTCTCTGAGGCGGACGCGGGCAGCGACACCAGCGCGCTGGCCTGTCGCGCCACGCGTGACGGCGACGAGTACGTCATCACCGGCACCAAGGACTGGGTGACGAACGACGAACGAGCCGGTCTCGTCGCGCTGGCGGCGCGTACCGACGAAGGCATCACGTGCTTCATGGTGGACAAGGAGCCCGGACCCGTCTACGGCGGGATCACCGTCTCGCGCAACATTCCCAAGCTCGGGTACAAGGGGATCGAGACCGTCGAGATGAGCTACGACGGCCACCGGGTCCCTGCTGACGCCGTGCTCGGCGGTCCCGACGGCCTGGGCCGGGGACAGCACTTCATCCTCTCGGCCCTCGAGGTCGGTCGCATCAACATCGCGGCGCGTTCGGTGGGGGTCGCACGCGCCGCGTTCGAAGCCGCGATCACCTACGCCCAACAACGCGAGACCTTCGGCAAGCCGATCGCGCAGCACCAGTCGGTGCAGAACAGGCTGGCCGACATGGGGACTCAGCTCCAGGCGGCTCGATTGCTGACCGAGCACGCCGCTGCGCTCAAGGAGTCGGGCGCGCGTTGCGACGTGGAAGCCGGCATGGCGAAGCTGTTCGCGAGCGAAGCCGCGTTTGCCATCGCGACCGACTCGATGCGGGTCCACGGTGGCGTCGGCTACACGACCGAGCTCCCGATCGAGCGGTACTACCGCGACGCGCCGTTGATGCTCATCGGCGAAGGGACCAACGAGATCCAGCGCCTCGTGATCGCCCGCGGCCTGCTGAGCCGCTACTCCCAGGACGGCTAGACCTCGGGGCGGCCTCGTCGCGGTCGTCGACCGTGCCGGGGCGACCGACCGCGGATGGCGCCCGGATGATGGGCGGCGACCCCGCCGGGGGACGGGCGCGCTGGCTAGCCTCGGCCTCCATGACGATCCACGAGCGACCGTTCGGCCGGTACTACGAGGACTTCGAGCCCGGAGACGTGTACAAGCACTGGCCGGGCAAGACGATCACCGAGTACGACGATCACCTCTTCTGCATGATCACCATGAACCACCATCCCCTGCACACCGATGCGTGGTTCGCCGAGAACGAGACCCAGTTCGGCAAGAACGTGGTCGTCGGCAACCTCGTGTACTCGCTCGTGCTCGGCATGAGCGTCCCCGACGTGAGCGGCCTTGCGATCGCCAACCTCGAGGTCGAGGAGCTGCTGCACAAGCGGCCGACGTTCCACGGCGACACGATCTATGCCGAGACCCAGGTCATCGCCAAGCGCGAGTCGGCGAGCAAGCCAGACCGCGGGGTTGTCACCGTGGAGACGCGGGGGTTCAACCAGCGAGGCGAGGAAGTGTGCTTCTTCCGTCGCAAGGTGATGGTCCCGAAGCGCAGCGCCGCCAAGCCGCGCCGGCGCCCGTACGAGACGACGGAATAGGGCCGGAACGACGTTTCGGCCATGGGTTGGCGCGGCTTGACCGGGTTCAGCCGGTGAGGAACGCGAGCACGTGGCGCCGGACGTGCTCGGGCTGGTCCAGGTGCATGAAGTGGCCGGCGGCCGGTACGACGTCAAGGGTGAGCCCGGCCGGGAAGTACGGCTGGAGCTCGTGCTCCACGACGAGATCGACGCCCATGCATCCGTCGTCGGCGCCGTGCAGGTAGAGCGTGGGGACTGCGATCGGCCCGTTTCCCGCCGCGCCGACGTCGGCCAGCGCCGGATCGCCGGGCGTGGTGCCGAGCATGGCGCGGTAGTAGCCGATCGCAGCCTCGATCGTTCCCGGAGAGCCGAGCGTGTCCTTCAACGCGCGCATGAAGTCGTGATCGGGCACGAGGCCCGGTGACCAGTCTCGCCAGAGCTTGTCGATCACCGCGAAGTCGTGCATCGGCACGATCCCCTCGGCCAGCGGCGTCTGGAAGAAGAAGATGTACCAGCTGCGCTGCAGTTGGTCGGGCGTGGTCAGGAAGCGGGTCATGAGCGCGGCCTGATGGGGGACGGCCATCGTCACGAGCTTCGAGAACCGATCCGGACGGTGGCCCACCGCGGTGTACGCCGCGATCGCGCCCCAGTCGTGGCCGATCAGGACGGCGTCGCCGTCACCTGCCAGCTCGTCGGCGAGCGCGAGGGCATCGAGCGCGAGGGACGCCACCTCGTAGTTGCCGTTCGGCGCGAGCCCGGTGGGCGCGTACCCCCGCATCCACGGCGCGACCGCGTGGTATCCGGCGCCGGCCAGCGCGTCGAGCAGTCCTGACTGGGCGTAGCTGGGCGCGTGATCAGGGAAGCCGTGCAGGCAGAGCGCGAGGGGGCCGTCAGCGGGACCGGCTTGCAGGTACGCGAAGTCGATGCCGTTGGCGGTGACTCGCAGCGGCGTGGGTGAGGTGCTCGACGTCATGATGGGATGGTATACGGGTTGACGACTAATGATTAGGGTGCTAACGCTTCGCTCGTGATGGAACCGCTGCTCGGCCGACGGCTCTTCTTCGCGCAACGAGCACAGCACGACTTCCTGGACGCGCGCCTGGCCCGTCACGGAGCCAGCCTCTGGCACTGGGTGTTGTTGCGCGCCGCGTCGCAAGCCGACGGCGCGAGCCAGCGTGAGGTGGCCGAGCGGATGGCGGTCGAGCCACCAACGCTCGTGGGCCACCTCGACAAGCTCGTCGATGAGGGCTTCGTCGAACGCCGACGTGACCGGCGCGACCGCCGCATCACCCGGGTCTTCCTCACCGCGGCGGGCGAGCGGCGGCTGGTCGAGCTGCACCGCGTCATGACCGCGGCCGAGCGCGAGTACCGATCGATTCTGAGCCCCGATGAGCTGGAGTGGCTCGGTGATGCGCTGTCACGAATCTCCGAGCACTTCCGTGGCCTGAAGGAGAAGGAGGAAGCACGTGGTCGATGACGAGGTGACCGGCGACGTCATTCGAACCGAGCGGCTGACCAAGGTGTATCCCGGTGGTATCAAGGCCGTTGACGAGCTCGACCTCTCCGTGCGCAGGGGTGAGATCTTCGGCCTGCTCGGTCCGAACGGTGCCGGCAAGACCACCACCGCCGGGATGCTGACCACCAGCGTCATCCCGACTGCGGGCCGGGCATTTGTCGGTGGCGTCGATGTCGTGGCCCATCCCACCGCGGCGAAACAGTTGATCGGGGTGGTGCCGCAGACCAACACGCTGGACCGCTCGCTCACCGTCCGGGAGAACCTCTACTTTCACGGACGCTTCTTCGGCATGAACGCCAAGACGGCCCGCGCCGAGGCGGACCGGTTGCTCGAGCAGTTCCGCCTGGCCGACCGGGGTGGCATGGAGGTGCTCGCCCTCTCGGGGGGCATGGCCCAGCGCCTGATGGTGGCGCGGGCGATCATGCACCACCCGGCCACGCTCTTTCTCGACGAGCCCACCGCGGGACTCGACCCGCAGAGTCGGATCGCCCTGTGGGAGATATTGGGCGAGCTCCACGGTGGTGGTCAGACGATCCTGCTCACCACGCACTACATGGAGGAGGCCGACACCCTCTGTGACCGAGTCGCGATCATCGACCATGGCCGCCTCCTCGCGCTCGACACGCCGGCCGAGCTGAAACGGTCGGTCGGTCTCGACGCAGCGATCAGCGTCTCGGCCGCCGGTGACCTCGACCAGCTCGCCACGGTGCTGCGGGAGGGGATCCCTCACGCGCGACGCGTCGAGCACATCGACGGTGTCGTGCGAGTCGGCGTCGAGCACATCCGCGGTGTCCTGCCCGCGATCGTCGAGGTCGCCGAACGCCACGGGTTCACGGTCAGCGATCTGTCCTCGACCGAGCCCACGCTCGAGACCGTCTTCATCAACCTCACCGGGAAGGACCTACGCGAATGAGCATCGTCACCGCCGAGACCGAGTCGAACACGAGCCTCGAGCGCCGAGCGCGCACCGCGAGCCGGATCGCGTTCCGCGCGCTCCTGCTGCGTGATCTCACCGTGTTGCGCAAGAGTCTCAGAGGGTTTCTCCCGCGCACGCTCTTGCAGCCGTTCCTGATGGTCTTCGTGTTCGCCTACGTCTTTCCCAAGATCGGCCAGGGCATCGGTGGCACCGGCGCCGGGGCCACCCAGTTCTCGACGATGCTCGTCGCCGGGGTCATCGGGCTCGCAATCATGTTCCAGGGCATCCAGTCGGTCGCGCTGCCCATGGTGCAGGAGTTCGGCTACACCCGCGAGATCGAAGATCGAGTGCTCGCGCCGATGCCGGTCGGGCTGGTGGCACTCGAGAAGATCGTCGCCGGCGCGCTCATGAGCCTGCTCTCGGCCGTCCTCGTGTTCCCCATCGCCGCGGTCGTCCCCGCGACGCCCGTGGAGCTCCACATCAACTGGTTCGTGCTGCTCACGCTCCTGCCGCTCGGCTGCTACATGTGCGGCGCGCTCGGGCTCACGTTCGGGACCCGGTTCGACCCCCGAACCGTGCCCCTCCTGTTCGGCATCATCGTGCTCCCCCTGACCTTCCTGGGGGCGATCTACTACCCATGGGAGGCCCTGGCGCCGATTCGATGGCTCCAGATCCTCGTGCTCGTGAACCCGCTCGTGTACATGTGCGAGGGCTTTCGTGCCGCGCTCACGCCGGTGCCACACATGAGCCTCTGGACCATCTACCCCGTGATGATCGGCTTCTCGGCCCTGTTCACCTGGCTTGGCATCAGCGGGTTCAAGAGGCGCGTGCTTTCCTGACGTAAGAGAGCGGCCTCGGTGCGCGGTGGGCGCCGATTCGACGGGCGGGCTGTTGCCCCGACCCGGATCTGGGTATTCTCGGGCGATGACAGGGGGCGCGAGGGTCACCTTCCATGGAGTGCGAGGGTCAACACCGTGCGATGGTCCACAGCTCGCGCGCTACGGCGGCAACACCTCGTGTGTCGCGATCGAGGCCGATGAGCACGAACCCATCGTCCTCGATCTCGGTACCGGCCTGCGGGCCTACGGCAACGCCATTGCCGATGCCGGCAACGCCGCCGGGTTCCATGCCTCGGTCCTCCTCACGCATCTCCACTGGGACCACGTTCAAGGGCTGCCGTTCTTCGCGCCGCTGCAGTGCCCGGAGTCGGCGCTCGACGTGTTCGGGCCCCGACAGGACGGCGGACGACTCGCCGAGGTCTTCGCCGGCGTGATGTGCCCGCCGTACTTTCCGATTCGGCCCGACGAGCTCGTCGGCCAGGTGAGCTTCACCGACACCGGCGACGACGACTTCCCGGTGGGCTCGGCCAAGGTCCGGTCGCGATGGGTGCGACATGTCGGCCCGACGCTCGGGTTCCGCGTCGAGATCGGCGGCGTCTCGGTCGCGTACATCAGTGATCACGGCCAGGGCTGCGGGGGTGGCTCCACGGTCGAGGGCGACGAGTACGTACCGCAGGAGGTGCTCGAGCTCGCCGACGGCGCCGATCTGCTCATCCACGACTCCCAGCACACGCCCACCGAGTTCGTCGACAAGCGTCACTATGGGCACTGCACGATCGAGTACGCCGTGCACGTCGCCCGCGAGGCCGGCGCGCGGCAGCTCGCGCTCTTCCACCACGATCCTTCCCATTCCGACGCGCAGGTCGACCAGCTCGTCCACGGCGCGCAGGAGATCGCCGCGTCTGTCGGCAGCACGACCGTGTTCGGGGCGTCGGAAGGACTCGTCGTCCCCCTCGCGCCCGCGCACGCTCGGTAGACCGACGCGCATGGCAGACGCGCCAAGCGACCCGGACATCCTTCGGCCCGACGCGCCTGGCTTCCGCTCGGTGCTCGGGCACTTCGCGACGGGTGTCACCATCGTCACCGCGATGGACGACGGCGAACCGGTCGGGATGGCTGCCAACTCGTTCAGCTCGGTGTCGCTCGACCCCCCGCTCGTCTTGTTCTGCGCGGCGCTCACGTCGTCGACCTGGCCGCGTATCCAGCGCTCGCGGGGGTTCGCGGTCAACATCCTCGGCGAGCACCAGGAGCACGTCTCGCAGTCGTTCGCCACCCGGGGAGCCGACCGGTTCGGGTCGGTCGGTTGGAACGTCGGCGTGGGCGGGTCACCGATCCTCGACGACGTGGTCGGGTTCCTCGACTGCCGGATCGAGGCCGAGCACGAGGCCGGCGACCACGTGATCGTCGTGGGCCGCGTGCTCGACCTCGGGCTCACCAAGCCGGTCGGGCCGTTGCTGTTCCACCGCGGGGCCTACGGCCGCCTCCTCGGCTGACGCCGGACCCCAGCCTCCCTTACACCGGACCTCACCCCCCTTACACCGGACCCCACCCCCTGACGCTTTGGCGTCACCAGGCCGGAACTATTCGCGGCGGCCTCAAGGGGTGGTCGGGCTGCTGACGCCAAAGCGTGAGCCGCGTGGGCCGGGTGGCCCAAGGCGGACACCGGAATGACAGGGTAGAAACACTCCTACAACGGCTGAGCCGTCGCTCGGCGGTGGCTTGGGAGGGCCGTGGACATGGATGTCCGGATGTTGGGGCAGGACGCGATCGTCAGCGGGCCTGGCGATGTGGCGCAGGACCGGGAGCATCGCCGCCGCGGTCGGTTGATTCGTGTCCTCGTGGTGCTCGGCGCGATCGCGGCGTGGCTGGGTGTGCGCTTCCTCGCCGGCAACCCGTTCCAGCTCCACCGGCCGCACGTCGCCATCCCCCCCGGTCTGGCCGACTACCTCCCCGGCCTCGTCATCGTCGTCGTGCTGGGCCTGGTCATCGTCGTTCCTCTCCTGCTCGCGGGCCGATCGCCGCACGTGCAGTACCGACCGGGCGAGATCGACGTCGGCTTCGCCGATGTCGTCGGCCTGGGAATCGTGCGCGACGAGGCTGTGAACACCCTCAATCTCTTCCTGGCGTACAAGACGTTCCGCGATTCGATGGGCGGCAACCCGCGCCGGGCCATCCTGTTCGAAGGCCCTCCCGGCACCGGCAAGACGTACATGGCCAAGGCGATGGCGCGTGAGGCGGGGGTTCCGTTCCTGTTCGTGTCGGCCAGCGCGTTCCAGTCCATGTACTACGGCCAGACCAACCGCAAGGTCCGCGCCTTCTTCACCTCCTTGCGCAAGGTTGCACGCCGCGAGGGGGGTGCGATCGGCTTCATCGAGGAGATCGACGCGATCGCCGGCGCCCGGCGAGGTATGAGCCCGTCCGCCTACGATCCCCCGCGCGGGCCGGCGGGCGCGACCGTCGAGCGTGGAGACATGCGTGAGGGCATTGCCGGCGTCGTCAACGAGCTGCTCGTGCAACTCCAGTCGTTCGACGAGCCGACCAAGGGACAGCGAACGTGGGGCGCGCTCGTCGACTTCGCGAACCGGTTCCTGCCGGCATCGCGCCAGATTCCGAAGCGCGCGCCGCACTCGTCGAACACCCTCGTCATCGGCGCTACCAACCGGGCCGCGGACCTCGACCCTGCGCTCGTTCGTCCGGGGCGGTTCGACCGTGCCATCCACTTCGATCTTCCGAGCCGTTCCGGTCGCCGTGAGATCATCGATTACTACCTGGCGAAGAAGGCCCACGTTGCCGAGCTCGACCGCGAGGACCGGCGTGACCAGCTCGCCGCGCTGACCCTCGGGTACTCGCCGGTGATGATCGAGCACCTCTTCGACGAGGCGCTCGTGTGGGCGCTGCGCGCCGAGCGCAATGCGATGGCCTGGGACGACCTCCAGCAGGCCAAGTTCACCGAAGAGATCGGGCTGAAGCAGCCGGTCGAGTACACCGAAGACGAGAAGGCCACGATCGCGACCCATGAGGCCGGCCACGCGGTCGTCGCGCATCTGAACGGGGCCGGTCGCAAGCTCGAGGTGCTGTCGATCATCAAACGGGCGGACGCACTCGGTCTGCTCGCGCATTCCGAGACCGAGGAACGTTTCACCCAGACCCGTTCCGAGCTGTTGACCTCGATCCAGATCAGCTTCGGCGGCATCGTTGCCGAAGAGCTGTTCTTCGGCGAGTCGGGCACCGGACCCGGCAGCGACCTCGTCGCCGCGACTCGGGTAGCGGCGCGCATGGTCGGGTCGTTCGGGATGGCCGGCTCGCTGGTGAGCTTCGAAGCCATCGAGTCGTCACCGGTGGCCGGGGGCATCGTGGGTCGCGTCCTGGCCGACGACGAAGGTCGCCGGGCCGTGAACCGGATCCTCGATCAGGCCCTGGCCGACGTCCGCTCCCTCCTCGATGAACACCGGCCACTCGTCGTTGCCCTCCGTGACGCGCTGCTGGCCCGCGATGAGCTCGTCGGCGACGAGATCACTGATGTCCTCGCCGCAGCGGCCGCCGGTGACGGCGAGGGTCGAGAACCCAAGGCGAGCTGACCGGCGCCGCTGGTAAACTCTTCGGGCGGCTCGAGCGCTGCGGATCCTCTGGTGTCGATCCCGACACGTTCCGGCCGCGTCACGACCGCGGAGGAACGTGGACAGCGAGCGGACGGCCCGCCGGGCCGGGTGGGCCCTGATGTTCGGAGCCACGCGCACGCAGTGGTGGTGGGTCGTCAGCGGCATCGCCGCCGGATTCCTGTGGACCACCGCGAAGATCACCGTCCCTCTTCTCGCCGCCGCGGCGATCAACGAGGGGATGATCGCCGGTGAGACCGGCACCACGATCCGATTTGTCGGGCTCATGATCGCCGTCGGGGTCGTCCAGGCGTTCTGCACCGGTTGGCGGAGGTACTCGGCGTTTCGGATCGCGCTCCGGGTCGAGACCGACCTCCGTCAGCAGCTGTTTGCCCACCTCCAACGTCTGCACTTCGCGTTCCACGACGAAGCTCAGACCGGCCAGCTCATGGCGCGCGCGAACACCGACATCCAACAGATCCACACCGTCGTGATCCTGTTGCCGCTCACCGTCGCGGCCACACTCACGATGATTGCGGTCATCAGCATCCTCTTGTACTACTCGGTCGGTCTGGCGCTCCTGGTGCTCGCGCTGATGCCGCTGTTGCTGATCGCCGCGTCGCGCTTCTCGCGCAAGATCCAGCCGGTCAACCTCGCCCTCCAGGAGGAGCTCGGTGATCTCTCCGGAGTGGTCGAGGAATCCGTTTCCGGTGTCCGCGTCGTCAAGGGATTCGGCTCCGAGAAGACCCAGGTGAGTGCCTTGGAACACGAGGCCGATTCGGTCCTCGACCGCGCGCTCGCGGCGGCCCGGCTGCGCGCCTTGTTCCTGCCGCTCGTCGACTTCATCCCCACGCTCGCGCTCGTCGCCATCCTCTGGTACGGGGGCCACCAGGTCCTGAACGATCAGCTCGAGGTCGGCGATCTCGTGGCGTTCAACTCGTTCGTGCTCATGCTGATCTGGCCGCTGCGGATGCTCGGCATGCTGTTGGCGACCGCGTCGCGTGCATCGTCGGCCGGCGGTCGCATCCAGGAGATCCTCTCGACCGACCCCGCCATCTCGAACCGACACGGCGCCGGTGACCCCGGACGCGGTGGCGGCAGCATTCGCTTCGAGCAGGTGTCCTTCGGCTACGGCGACGGCCCGACCGTGCTCGACGGGTTCGATCTCGACATCGCCGCCGGTGAGGCCGTCGCGCTGGTGGGCTCGACCGGCTGTGGCAAGACGACCGTCGCGCGTCTGTTGCCGCGCTTCTACGACGTGCTCGACGGGCGGGTGTTGGTGGATGGCGCCGACGTACGCGACGTGCGGGTCGCGGCGTTGCGGCGCGACGTCGGGATCGTGTTCGACGACACGTTTCTCTTCTCGGACTCGATCCGGGAGAACATCGCGTTCGCGGAGCCCGAGGCGACGATGGACCAGGTTCGGCGCGCCGCGGCGCTTGCCGGCGCCGACGGTTTCATCGAGGCGCTGGCCGACGGGTACGAGACCGTGATCGGTGAGCACGGCTACTCGCTGTCGGGCGGGCAGCGACAGCGCATCGCGATCGCGCGGGCGATCCTCGCCGAGCCGCAGATCCTGATCCTCGATGACGCAACATCCGCGGTCGACCCGACGAAGGAGCACGAGATCCGTGCCGCGCTCCAAGAGGTGATGGGGGGCCGCACCACGCTGATCATCGCCCACCGCCCGGCCACGATCGCGCTCGCCGATCGGGTCGTGCTCATGGATGCCGGCCGCGTCGTGGCCGAGGGCACCCACGAGTCTCTCCTCGCGTCGTCGGCGCGCTACTGCGAGGTGCTCGCCCACGCGGAGCCGTTGAAGGCCGTCGGTTCCGGCGACGCCGAGGTCTCCGCGTGAGAGGCGCGTGGGTCCAGGGCGGCCCGGCCGAAGATGCGCTGGATCGCGACGAAGCGCGTGGAGTTCTGCGGCGCCTCTGGAAGACGCTGCGCCCATACCGCAGTCGGGTCGTGGTCGCGATACTGCTCCTGGTCGGACAGACGAGCTGTCTGCTCGCGGGTCCGTGGCTCGTGGGGATCGGGATCGACCGTGGGATCTATCCCAACCCCGACGCCCGCGTGCTGAACACCGTCGCCGCGATCTACCTCCTCCTGGCGTGCATCTCGGTCGTCCTCGGCTCGCTCGTGATCAGACAGGTCGCCGCGGTCGGCGAGACCTTCCTGCGGGACTTGCGCGCCGGCGTGTTCCGCCACCTGCTGTCGCTCGGGTTGGACTTCTTCGAGCGCGAGAAGACCGGACGTCTGGTGTCGCGCATGACCGCCGACATCGACGCCCTCCAAGAGCTCATTGCGGTCGGTCTCGTCGCGTTCGTGCAGAACGGGCTGATCTTCGTCGGCGCGCTGGTCTTGATCTTCCTCCTGAGCTGGCAGCTCGCCCTGTGCGTCCTCGTGCTCGTTCCGCCGGTGATGATCGCGAGCCGCTGGTTCCGGAACCGCTCGAACCGGGCCTACCTCGAGGTCCGCGACCGTGTCGCGACAAACCTCGCCACCCTGCAGGAGGGGCTCGCCGGCGTACGGGTCGTGCAGGCCTTCGGGCGCGAGCGGGCCTTCACCCGGCGGTTCTTCGAGACGAACGAGGCGCAGTACGACGCGAACCTCGAGACGGTGCGCATCTCGGTGCGCTACTTCCCGTTCATGGAGTTCATCGGCGTCGTCGGGATCGCGATGATCATCGGGATCGGCGGCGGCTTCGTCGACCGCGGCTGGGTGGAGGTCGGTGTCGTCGCCGCCTTCGTGCTCTACCTCAACAACCTCTTCGAGCCGATCCAGCAGCTCTCCCAGCTGTACGACACCGTGCAGAAGGCCGGCGCCGCGCTGCACAAGCTGTTCGGCCTGCTCGACACCAAGTCGTCGATCACCGAACGTGCCGGCGCGGTCGACCTGGCCCCGTCGGGCGTCCTTTCCGTCGACGACGTGTCGTTCGCGTACGTCGACGAGGCCTACGTGCTGCGCGACGTCACGCTCACGATCGCGACGGGCGAGCGACTGGCCCTGGTCGGTCCGACCGGCGCGGGCAAGTCGACGCTCGCGAAGCTCCTCGTCCGCTTCTACGATCCGGACATCGGCTCGGTGAGCTACGGCGACGTCGACCTCCGTGATGCCACGCTCCGGTCACTGCGGGAGCGGATCATCGTCGTACCGCAGGAAGGCTTCCTGTTCGCGGGCACCATCCGCGAGAACATCCGCATCGGGCGGGCTGATGCCTCCGACGCCGAGATCGACACCGCGATCGACGCACTCGATCTGACCGACCGCTTCGCGGCGATGCCCGACGGTGTCGAGACCGAGGTGCGTGAGCGAGGGTCCCGCCTCTCTGGAGGGGAGCGCCAGCTCGTGTCGCTGGTACGCGCTGCCCTGGCGGACCCGGCCGTGCTGGTGCTCGACGAGGCGACGTCGAACCTCGACCCCGGCACCGAGGTGATCGTGGAGCGCGCGCTCGAACGACTCATGGCCGGTCGCACGGTCGTCGTCGTCGCCCATCGCCTGTCGACCGCGGCCCGCTGTGATCGCATCGCGGTCGTCGACGACGGTCGTCTCGTCGAGATCGGGCCGCACACCGAGCTGCTGGCCCGGGGCGGCCACTACGAGCGGCTCTTCTCCGCCTGGACGTCGGGCGTACCCATCGGCCACACTGCCTGAAGCACCTCGTCCTCGCGCAGCGGCTGAGCGGCACCGGACCCGACGGACCGTCGGCCCGCGCCGGATGAGCGGTGGCGTTGCCGTCCGCGTTGCCGGGCGGGCGACCGATCGTCGCGCCGGCGGTCCTCGATCTCTCCGAGATCCGCGAGCCGGAAGCCCTCGCCGCGCGCGGTGAGGAGGAACGCGGGGTGCGACGGATCCGGTTCGAGCTTCGCTCGTATGCGCCGGACGTGGGCCACGACCCGATCGCCGTCGTCGACCGGGACGGCGCCCCACACCAGCTCGGCGAGCTGCAGATGTGACATGACGGCCCCGCGGGCTCGGGCCAGCGCGACCAGCAGCTTGAACTGGATCGGGGTCAGACCGAGCGACTCGCCCCGCCAGCGGGCCCCCCGACGCGACTCGTCCAGCTCGAGCGGTCCCCAGCGCAGCGGCTCGCTCGACACCTCACGCCGATGGAGCAACACCAGCGCGGCGATCCGAGAGGCGACCTCGTCGTCGGCCGCCGAGGTGGCGATGCCGGCGAGCACGCCGAGCTCGGCCAGCTCCGAGTTCGGGAGCTCTTCGCGGTCCAAGAGCACGACGATCGGATCCGCGAAGCGCCGGACCGCTGCAACCGTCGACGTGACGTGAGCCCGGCTGGTGAGGCCGCACAGCACGAGGTCGAACTGGGCGCAGCGCGCGTAGCGAGCGACCTGGTCCGTCGTGAACGCCAGGGACGGAAGGAGGTTGCGCGAGGCGCACGCGCGCGCCAGGCGGCCCGCCCGGGCCGGGTCCCCCAGGGCGATGAGGATCGTCGATGGTTCCGCCGCGGTCGGAGACCTGACGCGCGACCGGGCGATGGGTTCGCCGGCTGCCAAGCCCACACTGCCTCCCAGAGGTGTCCGGACCTGCGATACCGCCACTGTGTATCACCTCAGAGGAGCTGAGGAAAAGGCCGCGGCACGATGCCGCCCATGCCGAGTCCGGGATCAGGTGGTGCGCAGGTCGCGTCGGCCCGATTGTCGGCCGGCGCGTCGGAGCACCATCCCCCCACCGGTCGCGGCTACTCCGAGCAGCACCTGGAGGGAGATCGGGGCGCCCGTGGTCGGCAGCCCGGTCTGCGCCGCGTTGGTCTGCGCCGGGTTGGTCTGCACCGTGTTCGGCTTCACCACCGTCGATACCGTCGCCGGAGCGCCGGTCGCCGCCACCGCGGCCTCGACGAAGGGACCGCCGCCACTCTCGGTCTCCGCCGGCGGGTTGACCTCGTCTCGGGGGCAGATGGAGTCGTCGTCGCCGCGGATCTGACAGACAGTGACGCGGGCTTGCTCACCGACGACGTTCACCGTTCCGGTGAGGATCGTCGCTCGACCGAGTACCTGGCTCGCCACGGCGTCGAGCGCGGTGACACTGCCGCCGGTGGTGTTGGTGCCCGTGACGTTGGAGACCGCGAGGTTGTTGCCCGAGTCCGCCAGGGCGATCGCGATGTTCAACACGCCGGTCACCTGGCGGATCCGAACGCCACCGTCGGTCGCGCCGAAGGCAGCGCTCTCGTCGAAGCCGGCGAGGATCTCGGTCATCCCGATGTTGCCCTGAACGTCGAGCAGCGCAGATCCGAGGTCCAGCGCGCTCGACAGCTCGGAGTTGCCGGGCACGAGACCTTCGGGGTTGGTCAGGAGCTGGAGGAACCGGGCGACCATGGCCTCGGCGTTGGCCATCGGTGATCCATCGGGAAGTACCGCGAGGGTGCCCGCGGCGCCGTTGACGCCCGAGTTCGCGAGCGCGGCACCGAAGTTGCCGATCCACGCACTCTGGTCGGATGTCGCCGACGCGTCACCGCCCACCGAGCCGGTCACCTGCTGCAGGATGCTCGACTGGGACTGGTTCCCGGTGGCGGACGCGGTGCCGGTGTCGATGGCGGCGGATCCGCCCCCGAAGAGCGTGGCCGGGTCGAGGCCGAACAGCGCGGCGATGAGGTCTTCGATCACGCTGCGCTGGGCCGCAGGTGCGGCGCTCAGCGCGCTCGCGGCGATGTTGCCACCGGAGTTCGCGAGCGCGAGGCCGAAGTTGACGATCACGGCCCGCTGGGTGACGGTGATCGAGCCGTTTTCATTGGCGGTCACGGTGACGATCTGCATGATCAGGGAACCGGACCGATCGCCGAGCGCGCCGGCGCCGCCGGTCCCGATGGCTGCCTCGCCGCTTCCGGGGGCTCCACCGGCCGCGACCTCCTGGGTGCCGTCGCCGAGCACCGAGCCCACGGAAAGATTCGTGCCGCTGTTGCCGTAGCCGATGCCGATGTTGAGAACGGTCACGCTCTGGTCGCTGGCACTGCCGCTGACGATGGTGACGCCCTGGACGACCTGGGTGTCGGCCAGGAGGCCGGTCACGTTGACGATCCCGGTGCCGATGCTCGCGGTGCCGACGCTCGCGGTGCCGGCCGCGCCGAGTGAGGGCCCTCCGGCTGCTCCGGCGGTGTTCTGCCCCGAGTTGGCCATGCCCACGCCGATGTTGATGATCAACGCGACCTGGAGGATGTCCACCTGGCCGTCGGCGTTGGCCACGATGTTGGTGACCTGGGTGATGCCGGAGTCGGAGAGCGAGCCGTTCGCGTCGGCGTTGCCGCTGGCGACACCGGCCGCGCCCGTCGGCGTGGCGGTGCAGATGAGCGTGATCTGGGTGCCGCCGGTCGGACACTCGTCTGCTTGGTTCTCGCCCGCGGCACTGTTGCCGATGGCGGTGTTGGAGCCGGTCGTGCCGACGGCGGTTCCCTCGTTGGCGATCTCGACCGTCTGGGTCGACTGGTCGGGCGGTCCGGCGGGCGTCGGCGACGGTGCCGCGGCCGACTCGGCGGGCTCGGCCGACTCGGCGGGTGTCTCCGAGACCGACTCGGCGGGTGTCTCCGAGACCGACTCGGCGGGTGTCTCCGAGACCGACTCGGCCGGGGCCGATTCGAACGTGGTGGCGTCGGCCTCGGGTGGAGGCGACGCCGGGATCCAGAGGGAGTCGCCACTCGGGTTCGGGTCGGACGGCGGGTCGGGTGGTGCATCGGCCTGGGCGGTGCCGCCGAGCAGGAGCATGCTCCAGGCGAACGCCGCGGAGCCGACGGCGGCCTGGGTTGCCCGCCGCGACGCCTTGGCGGCCCCGGTTCGCCTGGTCGGCCCTCGACTCGTGCTCATGGGTGGTTCCCCTGTACCGCGTGGCTCTTCGCGTCACCGATCGACGGACCGGTGAGTCGTCGTCGATCGAGCGTGCGAGGGGCCGCGGGATTGCCGCGGTTCGTGACCTCCGACATGGGCTCAATCACCCACATCGGATGAACAACCGGGCGGGGACGATCCGTCCCCGCCCGGTAGCTCCTGTCCGGTTGGCTGCCGGTGATCCGGCGGCCTGACTAGCTGTGGATGTCTGACGCCGTGGCGCTCTGGGTCCCGCTCACGCCACCGCTGTTGGTCTGGCTGACCGTCGTGGTGGAGGAGTTGGACGCCGTCGCGGCGCCGGTGTTGACCGACGCCGTGCTCACCCCGGTGTTCGTCGACGATGCGGCGTTCGCCGCCGTCCCACCCGTGTTGCCGGTGGTCAGGTCGTGGGCGCCGGGTTCGCCGGGCGTGATGTCGCCGTTGGTGGCGGTGCTGTCAGCAGCCTGGTGGGTCCAGTTGCCGCCGTACACGCCCGAGACGGCCGCGTTGCCACCGCTGTTGGCCACCGCGTAGCCGTGGGTCGACACGCCGCTGTTCTGGGCCACCATCAACGTGGCCGTGTTGATGTTGTTGATGTTGCCCTTGTCCGTGTGGATGTCGGTGGCGTCCGCCGTCTGGTCGACGGTCACACCGCCAGAGTTGTTCTGGGTCACCGTTGTGGTCGCCGAGTTCGTCGCCGTGGCCGGGCCCGTCCCGATCGACGCGGTGCTGGTGCCGTTGTTGGCGGACGTCGCGTCGTTGTCGCATAGGCCGCCCAGGTTGCCGGCGTGCGCGTCGTGGCTGGCGCCGGAGATGTTGCCGTCGGCCGCGTACGCGAGACAGCTCTGGTCCGTCCCGTTGTGGCCGCCGACACCGGAGGCGGTGAAGTTGAAGCCGCTGTTCGAGGCGGCCGCGCCCTTGGTGCGTACCCAGCTGTCCTGGGTGATGTACGCGTCCGCGAGGTTGTCGTTGTTGATGTCACTGCCGCCGTGGCCGCCGTGGTCGCCGCCGACCGGAGCGAGCTCGAGAACGTCGGCTGCCGCCGATGCGGCGAACAGGCCGAGTGGCAATCCGGCCGCGAACAGCAGCGCACCCACCTTGGTGCTGACGTGCTTCCTGTGTGCCAATGGGACTCCCTTCATCGTTGGACCGGCGTCCGAGCCCATTGGCGGGCCGAGATGACACCGTGCGACCAGTCCATGCAGACCGCATCCGGATTGGATCAATGTTTCGTGTGCCGGTGAAGGGCGAGTTGCCCACTCTTTGGCGACAGTTCCGAGATACTTCGTGAACCTGTGAAATGTCGCAGGTCGTCGTCCCCTCGTCGTCCCCTCGGCGACCCCTCGGCGACCACCGCCGGCGCCGGCCCGAGTCGGGAGATCGAGCACGGCCCCGTACCATCGCGGACTGGTGCTGGCCGAGATCTCCCAACAGAACATCAACCTGCTCATCGCGTTCGGTGGCGGGATCGTGTCGTTCCTGTCGCCGTGCGTGTTGCCGATCGTGCCGGCCTACCTGAGCCTCATCACCGGCCTGTCGGTGGGTGAGCTGGCCGAGACCGGCCGAACCGGTGACCAACTACGGCGGATCACGATCGAGACGTGCCTCTTCGTCGCCGGATTCACCGTGGTGTTCGTGGCTCTCGGGCTCATCTCGACCGCGCTCGGCCAGACCGTGTTGCGGAACCAGGCGACGCTCACCCGAGTGTCCGGTGTGCTCGTCATCGCCATGGCGCTCTACCTGGCCGGCTCGCAGCTCGTGCGCGCCCCCGCGCTGTACCCCGAGGCGCGCTTTCACCCCCACCTCGAGCGGTTCGGGCCCTTCGCGGCACCGGTCGCGGGCGTGGCGTTCGGTCTGGCGTGGACGCCGTGCATCGGCCCGGTGCTGGCCGCCGTCCTCGGCGTCGCCGCCCAGACCGGCGACGAGCTGCGCGGCGCATCGCTGCTGGTCGCCTACTCGATCGGCCTCGGGGTGCCCTTCCTGCTCGTCGGCCTTGCGCTCGGACGCCTCGCCGGTCCGCTCGCGTTCGTGCGCCGCCACGCCCGGACGATCACGCTGGTCTCGGCCGCATTCTTGTTCGTGTTCGGTCTCCTGTTGGTCTTCGACCGTTTCGAGCTGCTCACCGCGCGTCTTTCCGACGCGCTCGACGCGGTCGGCCTCGACGGTCTCGTCACCCTGGGCTGAGCCGGCCAACCCCCGACGGGCGTGCCGGCGCGCCGGCGCGTCCGTCAACTGTCGGGCGTCGCGGCTGAGCACATAATCTGCGCCGCCATGGAGCCGGGAGCATTCAAGGGCACGATCGGTCGCTACCACATGGACAGCACCCCGTGGTGGCCGGCTCCGGTACGACCGGCGGTGGGAACGCCGAACGTGGTGTTCATCCTGTTGGATGACGTCGGCTTCGCCCAGCTGGGGTGCTTCGGCTCCGACATCGACACGCCGGTGATGGACCGGCTCGCGGCCGGAGGGTTGCGCTACGCCAACTTCCACACCACCGCGCTGTGCTCGCCCACCCGTTCGTGTGTGATGACCGGCCGGAACCACCACTCGAACGGCATGGGCCGCATCACCGACCTCGCGACCGGCTTCCCGGGCTACGACGCGAACATCCCCCGGACCAACGCGTTCATGGCCGACATGCTGGTCGAGCAGGGCTTCGCGGCCTACGCCGTCGGCAAGTGGCACCTCGTGCCCGAGGAGGACACGAACCTCGGCGCGTCGCGCGCGAACTGGCCGCTCGGGCGGGGCTTCGAGCGGTTCTACGGTTTCCACGGCGGTGAGACGCACCAGTTCGCGCCGTGGCTCGTGCACGACAACCACTTCGTCGCCCAGCCCCGCTCGATCGAGGACGGTTACCACCTCACCGAGGACATTGCCGACCACGCCATCACCGACGTGTACGACCTGCGGGCGACCGAGCCCGACAAGCCGTTCTTCTTGTACTTCGCGACCGGTGCGTGCCACTCACCGCACCAGGCGCCGGTGCACTGGCTCGAGCACTACCGGGGGCGATTCGACGCGGGATGGGACGTCGCCCGCACCGAGATCATCGCCCGTCAGAAGGAGATGGGCCTGCTGCCTGCCCATACCGAGCTGTCGGCCCGACCCGATTGGGTGCCGGCGTGGGACGAGCTGTCCCGTGACGAGCAGCGCCTGTACGCGCGCTTCATGGAAGCCTTCGCCGCGTTCCTGTCCCACACCGACGAGCAGATCGGCCGCGTCATCGACGCGCTGGCCGAGACCGGCGACCTCGACAACACGCTCCTCGTGCTCGCGTCCGACAACGGCGCGTCATCGGAGGGCGGCAAGCTCGGCTCGGTGAACGACGCCCGCCCGTGGAACCTCGTCGACCGACCGCTCGACGAAGCCGTCGCGCGCATCGACGAGATCGGCGGCCCCCGGCTGCACAACAACTACCCGTGGGGCTGGACCGTCGCCGGGAACACCCCATTCCGCCGCTGGAAGCGCGAGGTTCACGAGGGCGGCGTGGCCGACCCGCTCATCGTGCACTGGCCCGCCGGCATCACCGATCCGGGTTCGATCCGTCACCAATATGTCCACGCGATCGACCTCGTACCCACCGCGCTCGAGGTGCTCGGGGTGGCCGAGCCCGAGGTCGTGCGGGGCGTACCCCAACGCCCGATCGAAGGCGCGAGCTTCGCGGCGACGTTCACCGACCCGGACGCGGCCGGCCCCCGTAACACGCAGTACTACGAGATGCTCGGATGCCGGGCGATCTACCACGACGGCTGGAAGCTGGTGACGTACCACCCGATCCAACAGGACGAGCCCGGGATCGACCAGGTGCCGTGGGAGCTGTACGACCTCAGCGCGGACCCGTCCGAGTGCCACGACCTTGCGGCTGCCCAGCCCGAACGGGTCGCGCAGATGGACGAGCTCTGGTGGGCCGAGGCCGACCGCTACCAGGTCCTGCCGCTCGACAACCGCCCGTTCTCCGAGTTCACCTTGGCGCGTGAGCGCGTGGCGGCGACGTACGTCGACGAGATGGTCTACCGGCCCGACACCGGCATGGTGCCCGAGGAAGCGACCATCGACGTGCACGACCGCACCCACACCATCGCCGCCGAGGTCGTCGTTCCCGACGGCGGCGCCCGGGGAGTGCTCCTCTCGCTCGGCAATCTCCAGGGCGGGTTCACGTTCTTCGTTCAGAGTGACCGGCTCGCGTACGTGCACAACTTCGTCGGCAAGGAGTGGACCCGGGTCGACGGGCCGCTCACGCTCACGCCCGGTCCGCACCGGCTGGAGATGCGCTTCGAGCGGACGCGCCAGAACCGCGGCACGGTCACGCTCGTGGCCGACGGTGCCGTCCTCGGCACGGGTGAGATCCCCCGGTTCACACCCAACCGATGGAACCTCGTCGGCGCCGGGCTGTACTGCGGGACCGACCCGGGCCTGGCGGTCTGTGACGACTACGAGGCCCCGTTCGAGTTCACCGGAACGATCGAACGGGTGGTCGTCACCGTCGAGGGGCCGTCGCGCTTCGACCCGCAGGCCGCCGCCACCATCGCCGCCGCTCGCCAGTAGCGGTTCACACCCGTCGATCCCGGGTCTGCCCGCCGGGCCGATCTCAACCCCGGGCACGCGTGCTGGCACACTGGCTTCGTGACTCGTCGAATCCGCCAGTTCGCGCCGCTCATCGACGCCGCGTGCCTCGTAGCCTTCGTGTTCGCCGGGCGCGGGAATCACGGTCTCGACGGTGGGGTCGGATGGTTCTTCACCGTGTCGTGGCCATTCGGCGTCGGTTGGTTCGCGGTCGCGTTGGCCGTCGGGCTCTACCGCAGTGATACCCACCGGTGGTGGCGTCTCGTCGCGACCTGGGCCGGTGGCCTCACCGTCGGGCTCTTCCTGCGCGCGGTGCTGACCGGTCGGGAGGCGCTGAGCACGTTCGCGATCGTCGTGTTCGTCTTCGTCGGACTGTTGACGTTCGGATGGCGGATCGTCGCGTGGGCCGCGGTCCGGCTACGCGGTCGTGGCGATGCCGCCGTCGACGGGGATGATCGCCCCGGTGAGGTACGCGCCGGCTCGTGACGCCAGGTAGATGGCAGTGCCGGCCATGTCGTCGGGCCGTCCGATCCGCTTGAGTGGCGCACCGGCCACGATCTCATCGCCGAACGCGTCGAGCGTCGCAGCCATCATCTTCGACTCGAACGGACCGGGTGCGATCGCGTTCACGGTGATGCGGGGCGCGAGCTGCTTGGCGAGGTGACGCGTGAGCATGTGCACGGCGGCTTTCGACGCCGAGTACGAGTACGTCTCCATGAGTGGGACGCTGACGCCGTCGATCGAGCCGATGTTGATGACCCGGGCGGGCTCGTTGTTCGTGCCCGCGGCTTGCAGCAGGGGCACCAGGAACTTCGTGAGGTGGAACACGCCCTTGACGTTGAGCGAGAGGACGCGCTCCCACGCGGCCTCGTCGAACTCGGCCAGTGGCGCGCCCCAGGTGGCGCCGGCGTTGTTGACGAGGATGTCGAGGTGGTCCTCGCGCGCCGAGATCTCATCGGCGAGGCGGCGGCACTCGGCTTCGGTGGACAGGTCGGCGGGGAGGGCGATGCCTTCGCCGCGTTCGGAGAGCTCGGCGGCGACCGCGTCGCACACGTCGGCCTTGCGCGACGAGATGTAGACACGCACGCCGGCGTCGATGAATCCCGACGCGATCATGAGCCCGATGCCGCGCGACCCGCCGGTCACGAGCGCGACCTTGCCGTCGATGGAGAACAGGTCGGTCATGGCGGGCGAACCTAGCGGGCCGGAATCCGGTATGCGAGAAGCGCCGGCGGGTCAGGCGATCGCGTCGTAGCAGGCGTTGATGAGCGAGAAGCTGCGCTGGTCGCCCGCGACGCCGATATCCATGCGGTTCATCACGTAGCCGAAGCCGAGCTCGCCGTCGGGGTCACCCCAGCCAACCGAGCCGCCGGCCCCGAAGTGCCCGAAGGAGTGCGGCCCGCCCAGCTGGATCAAGGTCGAGGGGACCATGAAGCCGAGCCCGAACTGGATGTCCATGTCGAGCAACACGGCGTTCGGCCCGCTCGTCCGCTGGGTGGTAGCGGCGCGGAGCTGGTTGGGTGTGAGCAGGCGGATGCCGTCGATCTCAGCGACGGTGGCCGCGTACATCCGTGCCAGCGAACGCGCGTCGCTGATGCCTCCCGCCGCGGGCACCTCGGCCGCATGGAACGCACGGGTGTTCCACAGGTCGGGCTCGGAGAACGCGCCACCAGCGGTGAGGGCCTTGCCCAGCATCGTGTCGGGGCCGATGAACGCGGCCATCGCGTCACGCACGGCCGGCTCCACGTCGTCGGCATTTCCCGCCAGGCCGCCGGCGAGACGCGCGACCCGATGCTCGTGCTCCTCCGGGAGGCCGATCCAGAAGTCGAGACCGAGCGGATCGCCGATCAGCTCGCGGAAGTACGTGCCGACGCTGTGGCCGGTGACGCGGCGGATGACCTCGCCGACGAGGTGGCCGAACGTGATCGCGTGGTAGCCGTGCTTGGTGCCGGGCTCCCAGCTCGGGGCCTGCCGTTCGAGCGCGGCGATCATCGGGTCCCACGCCAGCGCGTCGTCGAGCGACAGCGGCTCGTCGACCCAGGCGAGGCCGGCCTCGTGCGAGAGCAGGTAGGAGACGGGGATGGTCTCCTTGCCCGCCTGGCCGAACTCGGGCCAGTAGTCGGTGACCGGTGCGTCGATGTCGAGGCGTCCTTCCTGGATGAGCCGGTTCGCACAGATCGCAGTGGCGCCCTTGGTCGACGAGAAGACGACGATCATCGTGTCCTCCTCCCACGCGCGGCCGGTCTCCTCGTCGGCGATACCACCCCAGAGGTCCACGACCGGCTTGCCGTGGCGGTACGCCGCGAACGCGGCACCGAGCTCGAGGCCCTCGGCGAAGTTCTTCTCGAAGGTCTCACGTACGTTCTCGAAACCCGGTGCGGTCCAGCCATCGATGGTCATGAGCAATGTCCTACCAGGTGGACTGAGTCGGTGTCACCGTCGATCGTCTCGGTGAGCGCTGCCGGCCGCGAGACGGTCTGTGAGCGCGCGGTCCCTCGACGACGGGCATGCCGAGGCGCGCGCCGGTCACGGGCCATCGGAGGCCAGCGCCAGGGAGCGGTAGTTGCCGGTGGTGACGTCGATGACGATCCAGTCGATCAGCTCGACGCCCTGTCTCGCGTGGGAGTCTCGCATGACCGCGAACCAGTGGACCTCCATCGGGTCGGTCGACGGCATCTCGACGCTCCCGTGGGTGAGCAGCAGGGTCGCGGCGACCGGCCGGATGACCGCAGGCCCCCGAGCATGACCCGGGCCCGCGACGAGGAACGGGTCGGGCTCGGGGACCATCGCGAGGATGGCCCGTTGATCGTCCAGCAGAACGAGCAGCCGTTCGAAGGGCGGGAAGTCACCGCTGGCCAACGCCAGCTCGAAACAGTCGGCAAGCCCGGTGATGTAGCAGGGCTCTCCGGGCGACGGGATCCACACGTCGTTCGTGGGTTCGGCCATGGCATTCCTCCGAGTCGTGGGCAGCGATCGGAGGAAGTTCCCGGTGAGAGTACCGACGGGGTGTCCCAGCTTCGCCGGCCTGCGCCGACCTGCGCCGGCCACCACCGGCGTCACCTGAGGCCACGAGGTCTGAACGGGTCGACTCCGTCGTGCCGCTCACGCCGAGGCCGTACTGTCGGACCAGCGGTACCGATACCCACCGATAGGCTCCGGTTCGGAACCGGAGGGTGTGGATGGTCGACGACGGCCCCGAGGTCTCGAGGGCCTTGGGTGAGGGTCCGCGCGGCGGGATCTGGCCGGACCAGGGCCTCAAGATCCAGTCGTGCCTGATCGTGCACGCCGTGGCGACGTTCATGGCGATCAGCGCATGGGCCCGGTTGCAGTCCGAGCACTCACGCGACGGCGGGCTCACTGATCCCGCTGCCGCGATCGCCTGGGACTACGACCACCCGTGGGACGACCGCGCGCTCGCGCAGACCCATACTGTGGCGTTGCGCGCGGCGGAATGCGCCACGTTGTTGGCGGAGATCGAGCGACTGTCGCCGCTCCTCGCGCCGACCGACGAGTGGCGTCTCTTCGCAAGCTGGTTGCAGGAGATCGGGGCAGGCTTCCGAAGCTCGCTCTCACCTCCGCTCGAACCCCTCGACCTCACGTTCCTCGACGTGTCCGACGCACGCCAGAGCACGTTTCCGGCCGACCGCGAGCTCATGCGGGAGCTGCTCCGAAGCTCGGCGTGGGTTGCCCATGAGATCCTCGGCATGGTCTGGTCGCTGACCGGCGTCGAGGATCCTCTCCAGACTCGACTCCGCCAACTCGAAGAGCTCTTTCTGGCGCTCCTCCAAACTCCGGAGGCCCTTCTCGGCGGATCAGCCTCCGCGCCGGCACGACACGCCGGCGAGGAGGTGCAGGAGATCGAGAGCGCGGGCAAGTTCCTGCACGCGTGTGTGTTGTTGCTGAACGGGGCGGTGCACTGCATCGTGGTTCGCGCGATCGCGCTCGAACCAGCCGATGGTGTGACCGGCGGCAGCTCATTCGGGTCTTCGGCGCTGCGCTCGTTCGAAGCAGCTCTCGTCAGCGAGCCCCGGAGTGTTCCGGCCGCGCTCGAGCTCGGGCGGCTCGCCCGCGAAGTGCTGGATGAGTTCGAGAAGGTGGAACGGGCCGTGCCCGAGCTCGTGCGGCGCGTCGAGTGGCTGACGTTTCGTCGAGTCGTCTCCGTCGCGTCGTCGATCGGGACCTCGACCGAGGGTCGTTCCGCGTACATGCCGTTCGATCTGACGACCGTCCGATCGTTGCGGCCCACGCCCGAGGAGCGTCGATCATGGCGCGCCGAGCAATACGCGTGCGGGTGGGTGGTCGGCCATCTGTCGCAGGTTCTCGGACAGCTCATGGGGACCGGTGACGACACGATCGGCCGCATCGAGGCCCTCGAAGACACCGCCGAGAGTGTCGCGAGATCGCTGCTTGCCGACGAAGGTGTGGAGGTCGAGGTCGAGCAGGCTCTCAGGAACATCCAGGCGCGCCGCGTCATCGCCGGCAGACTCTGGAAGGCGGGGCTCGGAGCCGACGAGCTCGACATGCCGTGAGCCGAGGAGGATCTGGCTGCGGCCAAGGACATATTGAGGGTAAAATGCCGCGAATGGACGCCATCGACGTCGAAGCCACGGAGAGCGACACCCCGACGTACTTCGAGTTCGCGCGGGCACTTCGGGTTCGGCGCGCGGAGCGCGGGTTCAGCCAGAAGCTTCTCGCGGAGCGGTCGACGCTGACCCAGACGCGGGTGAGCCGGCTCGAACGCGGCGCCGGTACCCCGAACATCGAGGAATGCGCCCGGATCGAGGACGGATTGCAGCTCCCGCGCGGGTCGCTGCTCGTGGACTCCGGCTACTACGAGAGTCGTGGCCGGCAACGCCCGGGTGATGTCTTGACGCGCCTCGATACGGTCGAGGGGCTCCTCACGTCGCTGACGGACCGCATCGAGCGGCAGCGGGAATCCCAACCGGTGACACCGACCTCGTGAACGCCGGCTGCGCTCATAGGCAGTGGGCTGGTCGGCCACATCGAGACCAGGGGTGTCGGGCAGCTCGTCGACGCCGGCCGAGCCGCGCACGGCCGTCTCCTCGCCGATGCGACGAGTCAGCTTGTCGGAGCCTTCGCCGGGGTGTTGTGCGACTCGTACCACGACATCTGGATGGAGTTGCACGAGGACGTGCTCCTCACCCAAGGGATCAGCAGGGTCGCGGAGGAGAGCGCGTACCGCGCGATCGGCTCAGCCAACGTCAGGAGTCAACCGAGCCGGGGGCCGGTCCCTCGACGCCGTCTGACGTCACGGGTGCACCGGATGCGTCGCTGCTGGGAGCGGGGCGGCGAGTGGTATCGTTGCCCTGCGGGGTGGAGCAGTCTGGTAGCTCGTCGGGCTCATAACCCGAAGGTCGAAGGTTCAAATCCTTCCCCCGCCACCAACGAACATGCAGGTCAGGGCCCCGCCGAGTGCGGGGCCCGCCCGCATCCGCGGGTCCTTGCAAACGGTCTGCAAACGAAAGATCCGGAGGCGTTGTGGCGAAGGTCGTCGACATCGAGCGCGTGAGGGTCGATCGACTCGCTGACGAGCTCCTACCGGCGATCCGCGAGGCCTTCGCCGGCCCAGGGATCTACAAGGTGCCAACGGCGGGCATCGAGGACATCGAGCGGTGGCGTAGGGCAGCTCGGGCGTGTGCTCGGAAGCTCGACGTCCGGGCTCGAACTGCGGTGTCAGCGGATGGCGGCTCGGTGTGGATCGTCGACGAGTCACCGCCGACGATCACCCAGCGGGCGCGGGCTCCTCAGCAGATCAACGACCTCCTTCGCTAGCCCAGTGAAGCGGACCACCGCTCCTGGCGGATGGTCTGACGACGAAGGTCTGGCTCCGTCAATCGCAGAGCGTCAGTGCCTTCTCCGCACCGCTCAAGGTCTCGGGGTCGAACCCGAACACGATCTGTTCACTGCCATCGCCGGGGGCGCACATCAACGCGGCGCCTCCCGCATGTGTGACGCCGGGTGGGTCGCCATCGATGCGGTAGGTATCGAAGACCGGCGAGCCCTGGCAGGCGTCTCCCAGGTACTGCTCTCGCAGCCCGAACCCCGATCCCGACCGCAGATAGCTGTGGCTGTCGGTACAGCCACCGTCCCATCCGCCGACGGCCGAGTCGATGCGTGCAGGTCCCTCTGATGCCTGCGTCGAACCCTGGAAGGTGCGGTGCGTATCCGTCAGGACGGCGATCCCTCCCCACACGAGCGCTATGAGGAACACGGGGACGAGCAGGAGGCGGCACGCTTCGCTTACACGCGGGTTGGCGAGTGGGAAGAAGGCGCGCTCGGTAGCGATCGCTGCCATGAAGAGGAAGAGCGCTGGGTGTCCGAGGAGCAGGTCGATGGCCACCAGGTTGGTCGGGCGGAGCCAGCCAATGAGCGCGAGCACGACCAGCACAGGCACAGCGACGACCGACACGCGCCGCAGGTCCTCGCGTCGAAGGGCTAGGAACGCGATGAATAGGCCGGCGAGCAGCATGAGTCAAGCCACGAGGAACTCCGTCGAGTCGGGGTGCACCTGGCGGCTGGCGAGGATGAGGACTCCAACGACCGACGCGGTGACCGCTCCGCCGGCGACCACCCGACGAACTGTGTCGGTGGATGCGGGCGCCTCAACGCCCTCAACCCGAGTCTCGATCATCCTTCGACAGTACCCATGCGCGACGCCCGTCGACGGAGGGGCCGGCGGTCGGCCCGTCTGGATTGTGTCGGACGTATCGTTCGATATGGCCGTGACCGGGGTGACGAGGCGAGCGCTGACTCGAGAGCTTGTTGCTCGGGGCCACTGGTGGTGGTGGGATCTCGACGAACTCGATTTCCTCCGCCGTCTGTATGACCTCGAAGTGCTCCCTTCCCACGACGAGCGCTATCCGGACGCCTTCGGCGACTTCATTCAGCACCGGATCAACAACTTCGACTGGGACGACGACTGGATCTTCGATGACACGAGGTTCGGCCTGAATGACACCGACGACGATGTCCCGTTCCTTCGATTCTTGGCCGAAACCCTGCATCCCGAAGTGCGTAGCGATCGCGAAGCGGTGCAGACCATCGTGGCCATGTACAACGACCACCTCCGGCATGACGGATTCGAGCTGTACCGCGAGTCGACGATCTCGGGCCGACCGGTGTTCGGGTGGCGCCAGGTCAGCAAGCCCTCGATCACCAGGCGCCAGGTTCGGGAGAGCATCGCTGAGGCGATCAGGGACAACCTGAAGTCTTACGACGTAGCCGAGTTTTGCGAGGAGGAGCTCGGGCTCGACCCGCCGCGTGACCAGTACGACGATCCCCACAGCAGCAAGCGCGGCTACGTGCTCGAACGGCTCAAGTCGAAGTCCGAGCCGGAGCTGCTGGTGCTTGCTCGGCGTGTCCTGCAGGAGTTCGACGGTGCGTCGCTCTCCTCGGTCGTTGCGGCGTTCGATGCGAGCGATACAACGAAGGCGCACGGCGCCCTCAAGAACCTGATCTTTGCCGCCGACGGCCCGAAGCCTGAGATCGTGCTTCGGGACGCCGTCAACAACGACATCGAGATCACGGCGAACTCCGAGTACTGCCTCGTCTACGACCGACCGCTCGACGACACCGGCCTGACCTGGCGCAAGCTCGTCGCATGGTGGGGCGAAGCGCACCCCGGCGATGATGAGCGAGCGGTCGCCCTGGATCTCCATCGACGGCTGACGGCCGGGCTCAACGGCGCCGAGGGGCTCGTCCTGCGCACCTACGCCGGCTTGTACCGGGACTACGGCTTCGACCTCCCGGCCCTCATCCCGCAGGTCTACCTGCACTACGACCCCTACAGCCGCTGGCAGCGGCTATCAGCTGGACCTCTCCCGCGACAGAGAATGGATTTCCTCATCCTCTTGCCGCGTCACAAGCGAGTCGTGGTCGAACTCGACGGCGTCCAGCACTACGCAGACGAAGGCAGGAAGGCCTCGCCGTCACGGTACGCGGAGATGGTCCGTGAGGACCGGCGCCTGCAGCTCGCTGGCTACGACGTCTTCCGGATCGGCGGCAACGAGGTGGCGGATCATGCCGAGGGTGAACAGCTTGTCCGGGAGTTCTTCGAGTCACTCCTTCGGTTCCACGACATCACCCTGGAGGCCCGGGACTCGAGGAGCTGATGGGTCTTGCGCTGCCGAAGGTGAGCGGGGAAGCTATAAACCATCCACCCAGCCGCCTCGGCGGGCCTCTGCGCGTGCGGTCCCCCAATGCGCGCGGGCGTTGCACTTTCGCGGGCGATACTGGGTCGGTGATCACGCCTGAGGACGTCGCCGCCTTCGCCGAGGGCGGGGAGTCAGAGACCGTCGAGTTCAAGGAGACGACCGGGCAGCGCCAAGAGGCGGCGAGGACGTTGTCGGCGATGCTCAACGGCCAGGGCGGAACCGTGCTGTTCGGCATTCGGCCGAACAGCAACGTCTTCGGGCAGCAGGTGGCCGAGAAGACGCTCGAAGATGTGACACAGGCCTGCCGAGACATCCATCCGATGTATCCGCCCCCCATCGAGCGGGTCGCCGTTCCCGACGGCGATGGCCGCGAGGTGTTGGCTGTCACGGTGCCGAGTGGGCACTCGAAGCCCTACGCCTACAAGGGCAACTACTACGTCCGCTCGGGCGCGGCCACGGTCGACATGCCCGACGAGGTTCAGCTGTCGCTCGTGCTCGAACGGGCGCACGGCTTCGACCGGTGGGAGCTTGCGCCTGCCGCTCGCGATCTGGGGGCAATCGATGAAGCTGAGGTCACCGCCTTTCGCGACGACGCCATCGCCAACAACCGCGCTCCGTTCGAGGCCGGTGCCGACGTACCCGACGTCCTTCGCGGCCTGGGCCTCGCCGATGACGATGGGGAGCCGAACCGCGCAGCCATCACCCTGTTCGCCGGCGAGGGTTCCATCGGCGGCGAGTACTCGATGCTCGGGTGCCACGTCGTTGCCGTCGACGGCACGGATCTCGGCGAGGATCTGCTCGACGAGGCGCTGGTCGAGCGCAACGCCTTCGCCTCTTTGCGCGAGTCGTTCGACTTCTGCCGCGAGCACCTCACCGAGCCAGTGCACCTCGAAGGACTCCAAGCCGAGGTCGGGCTTGAGATCCCCGAGCTCGTGATCCGGGAGGCGCTGGCAAACGCCTTCGCCCACCGCGACTACGCAACGGCCGGAAGGGTGCAGGTGCGGGTGTACACGGATCGCCTTGAGGTCGTGTCGCCGGGCGGGCTTCACTTCGGACTGACGACGACCGACCTCTACATCCCACACGGTTCGCACCCGTGGAACCCGCTCATCATCGGGGCGCTCTACCGCCGAGGGATCGTGGACCAGCTCGGCTCGGGCACGCTCAGGATGGTGCGCCTCTGCGCGGCCAGTGGCTTGGGTCGGCCCGTGTTCTCAGCCACACCCGCGGCCGTTACCTGTGCCATTCCCCGCAAGGGCTACTGGATCTCGCCCGACGGGTCGAGCACCGCCATCACCGATGTAGAGGCGAGCGCCCTCCGAGCGCTGGCCGCAGGGCCAGTCCAACGGGGCGACCTTGCCGACCAGCTCGGTCTTCCAGACGCGACCACCCGAGACCTGCTCGGCCGGCTCCGTGATCATGGACTGGTGCATCCGGAGGGTCACGGGCGAGGCGCGACCTGGGTTCTGGGCCCCGGCTGACCCCCCCGATTAGAAGCCGAATAGACCCGGGCTCGATCTAGAGCAGAGCAAAACCGCTGGTCAGGGCGTTGCGGGTCCGCCCACTTTGGGTGCGGAATGGACCTGGCCGACCCGGGAGGATCAGCCCTCGGCCTTCGGTTCCGGCTCGCCGAGGAGCATGGCGCCGAGCTTGTTGGCCGCTTCCTCCTGCATGTGCGGCGCGACGTGCTGGTACAGGTCGGCGGTGATCGAGGTGGTGCTGTGGCCGAGGCGCTCACTCACGACCTTGACCGGGATGCCGGCTTCGAGCAGGAGCGTGGCGGCGGTGTGGCGGGTGTCGTGCGGCCTGTAGGTGCCGGAAAACCATCGACGGTGTTTCTCTGACGCGTCAGTGGGTTGGACGGGGTGGGATTCGGTCGGGCGGGGACGTTCCGGTTCGCGTCTGATGCGTTCGGACGCGTTGAACTAGCTGCGGTGGCCGTGGCCGGCGTCGGGATGCGGGTTAGGCGGCGTGGCGGTATTCGTTGATGAGTCCGCCGCAGCGGGCGCGTCGCACGATCGGCGGGTCGGAGTCGATCATGACGACGTTGGTGTCGCCCGGGGCGGCTTGATCGAGTGACCGGTGGGGGCGGCGCAGGTTGTAGTGGTCGATGTAGTCGACGAGCAGCGTTCGGAGTTGGCGTTCGTTCCAGATGATGGTGCGGTCGAGCAACTCGTGCCGCAGCGTTCGGACCCATCGTTCCGCGTACGCGTTGGCCATCGGCGCGCGTGGTGGTGTCGTGATCGCCGTGATGTGTTCGGCTTCGAATACGGCGTCGAATGAGCGGGCGTATTGGCCGGCACCGTCGTGGATGACGAACCGGAAGTGACGGTCGATGTTCATCAAGAAGTTGCGGGCGGCTTGGGTGGTCCATGGTCCGGTCGGGTTCGTGGTGATCCCACCGAGATGCACCCGTCGCGTGCCGATCTCGATGAAGAACAACACATGGAACCGCCGCAGCGTCGCGGTGTCCACGCACGCGAAGTCCGTCGCGAGGATGGCTTTCGCTTGGGTGCGGATGAACTGGGCCCAGGTCGGTCCAGTCCGCCCGGGGGCCGGGTCGATCCCCGCCGCCCGCAGGATCGTCCAGACCGTCGACGCGGCGATCCGGTGGCCGATGCGGCACAGTTCGCCATGCACGCGCCGGTAGCCCCACGTTGGGTTCTCTTCGGC
>Ga0209587_1000069_pt1 | contig 49710 bp, 42 predicted proteins | sample NGEPerD_2_FD_184512 | JGI IMG/M metagenome (GOLD analysis project Ga0209587, IMG submission 184512) | Arctic peat soil microbial communities from the Barrow Environmental Observatory site, Barrow, Alaska, USA - NGEE PermafrostL1-D... | ecosystem: Environmental > Terrestrial > Soil > Wetlands >...
CCCATGATCAGGTCGGCCGCTCCCTGGACGTCGGTGCGTGACTCGAGGGGTGCCGACTCCGAGAGAAGCGTGGAAGCGGCAATCGTGATGAACGACCAGCCGAGTCCGAGCAGGAACAGTCCGAAGCCGATCTGCCAGGACGCCCCGGCCGGCGACGTACCCGAGAGGAACACGGACAGCAGCAGCACGCCGGCACCTGCCATCAGCATCGCGGGACGGCCGAGCTTGTCGGTGCCGTAGCCCACCAGCGGCGAGAACGCGAACATGCCCAGCACATGCGCGCTGATCACCACGCCGATGATGTCGAGGGAAGCTCCGCCGTGGTGCATGTGCAGCGGCGTCATCACCATCACCGAGATCATCACCGAGTGCGCGAGAGCGAGCGCGGTGACACCGGCCGCGACGCCACGGCGTTCGCGGATGGTCCTCGTGACGCGGGACCAATGGGTCCCCCCGACTACCCCGCTGACAACCCCGCTGCGCACCGACAGCGCCGCCTCCCGCGCGACGAGCAACGGATCGGGCCGCAGGAACACGCCGATCACCAGGCCGGCGAGCAGCATCCCGGCCATCCCGACCAGGAAGGGACCGGCCAGCCTGGGCAGGTCGACCTGACGCGCCAGGGAACCGGCGAAGCCGGCGAGGTTCGGGCCCGCCACGGCTCCGACCGTGGTCGCCCACACGACCACCGACAGCGCGCGTGCCCGGTGCGCCGGCTTGGCAAGGTCGGTCGCTGCGTATCTCGACTGGGCGTTGGCTGCTGTCGTCGAGCCAAGAAGGGTCGCGCCGAGAAGCAGCGTTGCGAACGAACCGACGACTGCGGCCAGCACGCACAGTGCAGCCCCGGCTGCCCCGAGCAGGTAGCCGAGCGCCAGCCCGGGACGCCTTCCGCGGCGACCCATCAGATTCGCCAGCAGGAAGGAGGCCATCGCGGCTCCCAGCACCTGGGCCGTCTGCGCGAGGCCGGCGAGCTTCTCCGATCCGGAAATCTGTTCGGCGAGCAGTGCCGTCACGGCAATGCCGATGGTGATGCCGAGGCCGCCGAGGCTCTGCGCCACGACCAGTGTCCAGATGGTGCGGCGCTGGACCTGCTGAACCCTGTGATCGGACCAGAGGACCCCACCGACTACCCCGCGCGTGAACCCGGAGGCGCCACCGCCGACCCACCCGGCGGCATTCCGGCCGAGGCGGGAGGCGGGACCCCCTGCGGACTTGCTCATCGCTGGGTCGCCGGGAGACCCAGCGTCTCCCGGACGGCCCGCCAGACCGCCTTCGGGCTCTCCCCGTCGGCGAGCGCCTCATCGACCGTGCGTCCACCGAGGAGGGCCATCACGTGCTGGCTGGCCCAGGAGCGCGCATAGGACGATCCCAGCGCGGACTCCATCCGCGCCCAGAACTCCGTGTGCCGCACTGTTTCTCCCTTGCCTGGTGACGCTCGCGACAAGTGTGCCTGAAACAATGCCTGTCATGTCTGCCGACATCCTCATCCGCCCGGCCATCGATGACGACCTCGCTGACATCGCCGCGATCTACAACCACGAGATCGCGAACAGCATCGCGACGTTCGACCTCGAGCCGCCTACCCTCGACTACTGGCAGGAGAAGCTGCGCGGTGCGCACCCGGGCGACCATCTGCTGGTCGCGGTCGACAAGGACGACGACGTGGCGGGCTACGCGTACTCGTGGTCCTACCGGCCGCGCCCTGCCTACGACACGACCCGAGAGACCTCGATCTACCTCGATCCTTCCGTGCGCGGACAGGGCATCGCCCAGGCGCTCTATCCGAGGCTGCTCGAGACGTTGGCCGAGTCCGGCGTACACACAGCCGTAGCGCTCGTCGCGCTCCCGAACCCCGAAAGTGAACGTCTCCACCTGGCCTGCGGCTTCGAGCACGTCGGCACGATGCGCGAGGTCGGCAACAAGTTCGACCAGTGGATCGACGTTGCGTGGTACCAGAGAATGCTCACCGATGGAACAGTCCCTCGCTGAGGACGCCCGGGGCGGCCCCTCGCCATCGACGCAACAGCGCACTGCGCGCGTTTCAGACACGGACACGATGACCAGCCTGGGTCCGGATAGGACAGGTCCAGGCGGATGCCTCGGTGGACCACCATAATGATCGTGGCGACCATGCCGCGGCGCACAATCGTCCGTACGGACGAAGATCACACGGAATTCGGCCATAGTCGGTGCAAGATCGTCCGCATGGACGAAATTGACGCGCCTTGTAGGACGCGCACCAACCACACCCTGCGGGGGTGTGCGGTCGAGTCAGTCAGATCGGTGCGGTGCCGAATGCGACGTTGAACCGGTCGCACCAGATCACGACGCTGGTCATGCCGTCGATCTCCGCGTCCTCGGGGATGACGTAGTTCTGGTTGCCCTGCGTTGCCTTGAGCTCACCGAGCCTGACATAGCTGCCGTCGTCGTAGGAACCCCAGTCACCACCGGAGGGCTGGTCGGTGAGCCAGACATGCAGGTCCGGGCCGTCGCTCGTGTCGAGCCCCTCGAACCTGACGAAGCGGCGTCCGTCCGCGAGCGCGAGGATCTTGGCTCGACCGGTCGTGCCGTGCTCGGCGTCCTCGAACGGGCCCTGCGCGAGCACACGGTCCCGCGCCGCTGGAGAGGACTTCGCGTTGCGAGGCGGGGTGGCGGCCTGGTTCGGTGCGGACGGTTCAGTCGGAGCAGTTGATGCTCGTACGTCGCTGACCGGCAAGGCCTCGTCGACCGAGCTGCTCGTGAAGAGTCGCCATGGCTCGAAGAGGTACAGCCCGACCGCGAGCGCGCCCACCACGACGACGGCGAAGACCGCCATCACCGGTTTCCACATGTCCCAACGATGTCACCCGCCGCACAAACACCCGCGCCGGACTAGCCTGGAGGGATGGGCCAGAGCACCTGGGAAGAGCTCGTCGGGCCGCAATCTTGTCGGTGGCGTAGTTAAGGATGGGCAGGTGACCAGTGGCGAGTCCGAAGTGACGTCGGCGGAGGCGGCAGTGATGTCGGCGGGGCTCGGGCGCTTCAGCGAAGCGACCCGAGGATGGTTCGAGGCGGCCTTCGCCACGCCCACACCCGCTCAGGTCGGCGCATGGCAGACCATCTCCGTGGGACGCAACGCCCTCGTCGTCGCACCGACCGGGTCCGGCAAGACCCTGTCCGCCTTCCTGTGGTCACTGGACAGGCTGGCGAACACGACACGACCTGACGAGAAGCTGAGACGGTGCCGGGTTCTCTACATCTCGCCACTCAAGGCGCTCGCAGTAGACGTCGAACGCAACCTTCGCGCGCCGATGACAGGCATCCGCCACACCGCCGCGCGCCTCGGCACCGAGGTGCCCGACATCACGGTCGGGATCCGCTCGGGTGACACCGCCGCAGCCGACCGTCGACGGCTCGCGACCACCCCGCCCGACATCTTGATCACCACCCCCGAGTCGCTGTTCCTGATGCTCACCTCACAGGCCCGGGAGTCGCTGCGCGGAGTCGAGACGGTCATCGTCGACGAGGTGCATGCCGTGGCGGGGACCAAGCGCGGTGCACATCTTGCCCTCTCCCTCGAGCGCCTCGACGAACTGCTCCCGCAGCCGGCGCAACGGATCGGACTTTCGGCAACGGTCCGCCCGGTCGAGGAGGTGGCCCGGTTCCTCGGCGGCGGCCGACCCGTCGAGGTGGTCGCCCCGCATTCGACCAAGGAGTGGGACCTCGAGGTCGTGGTACCCGTCGAGGACATGGCCGAGCTCACGCTGTCCCAACACGACGCCGGCATCCACGAGGGATCGGCGGCCAAGGCAGAGTCGAGGGCCTCGATCTGGCCCCACGTCGAGGAACGTGTCGTCGACCTCATCGCGCAGCACCGCTCAACGATCGTGTTCGCAAACTCTCGGCGTCTCGCCGAACGCCTGACCGCCCGCTTCAACGAGATCGCCGCCGACCGCGCCGAGCTACGGTCGAGCCCGGGCGTGGATGTGGCGGGAACGGGCGCGGAGGGACACCGCGGTGAGGGTGGACCGGCCGTGGATGGGCCTGGCAGCCGAGCGACGAAGGAGCGAGGCCGGTTGGCCGGGTCGCCCTTGCCGCCGAGCCCGGCCGGCGGAGTGGTCTCGACAAGCTCGACCAACCGGGCGACAAGCTCGACCAACCGGGGAACAAGCTCGACCAACCGTGGCGGCGGACCACCCTTGCCGGCGCAGATCATGGCGCAGAGCGGGCAATCCCACGGCGCGGCGCCGGTGATCGCGCGCGCTCACCACGGCTCGGTGTCCAAGGACCAGCGCGCGATGATCGAGGACGACCTGAAGCGCGGCGTGCTCCCGTGCGTGGTGGCCACCAGCAGTCTCGAGCTCGGCATCGACATGGGCGCGGTCGACCTGGTCGTCCAGATCGAGAGCCCGCCCAGCGTCGGCTCGGCTCTGCAACGGGTCGGCCGCGCGGGTCATCAGGTCGGTGAGGTCTCGCGGGGCGTGCTGTTCCCCAAGCACCGAAGCGACCTGGTACACACCGCCGTTGCCGTCGAGCGGATGCGAACCGGTCAGATCGAGTCGCTCAGTGTTCCCGCCAACCCGCTCGACGTACTCGCCCAGCAGGTCGTGGCCGCCACAGCCGTCGACACGTGGGACGCCGACCAGCTCTTCGAGGCAGTACGCCGTTCTGCTCCTTTCTCCAGCCTCCCCCGGTCGGCGTACGACGCCACCCTCGACCTGCTCTCGGGGCGCTACCCGTCCGACGAGTTCGCCGAGCTCCGACCTCGGATCGTGTGGGACCGGGTCGCCGGGACGCTCACCGCCCGTCCCGGTGCGCAGCGCCTCGCCGTGACCAGCGGCGGCACGATCCCCGACCGCGGCCTGTTCGGGGTCTTCCTGGTCGGAGAGGCTGTGACTTCAGGCGCCTCCGGCGCGGCAAGTCGGGTGGGTGAGCTCGACGAGGAGATGGTCTATGAGTCCCGCGTCGGCGATGTGTTCGCCCTCGGTGCGACGAGCTGGCGGATCGAGGACATCACCCACGACCGGGTCCTCGTCTCCCCGGCCCCCGGTCAGCCCGGCCGGCTGCCGTTCTGGAAGGGCGACCAGCTCGGCCGGCCGGCCGAGCTCGGCAGGGCGATCGGCGCGTTCACCCGCGAGATCTCCGCCGTGACCGCACCGGAGGCGGTCGCTCGGGATCGTGCCGCCGGCCTCGACGAGTGGGCCGCGAACAACCTGTTCACGTTCCTTGCCGAGCAACGCGAGGCGACGGGAACCCTACCCAGCGACCGGACCATCCTGGTCGAGAGGTTCCGCGACGAGCTCGGCGACTGGCGGATTGTGGTGCACTCGCCGTTCGGCGCTCAGGTGCACGCGCCCTGGGCGCTGGCGATCGGGGTCCGGCTGCGCGAACGCTACGGCATCGAGGCGCAGGCGCTGCCCGGAGACGACGGGATCGTGCTGCGCGTCCCGGAGACCGACCAGGAGCCGCCTGGCGCAGAGGTGGTGATGTTCGAGCCCGACGAGCTAGAGGGGATCGTCACCACCGAGGTCGGTGGCTCAGCCTTGTTCGCCTCCAGGTTCCGCGAGTGCGCGGCGCGTGCGCTGCTCCTCCCACGTCGCGACCCGGGTCGGCGCTCACCCCTGTGGCAGCAACGCCAGCGAAGCGCCCAGCTGCTGCAGGTCGCGGTGAAGTACCCATCCTTCCCGATCGTGCTCGAGGCAGTGCGCGAGTGTGTCCAGGACGTGTACGACGTCCCAGCCCTGGTGGGCCTGATGACGGAGATCTCGTCGCGTGCGATCAGGATCGTCGATGTCGCCACCAACCAGCCGTCTCCGTTCGCCCGGTCGCTGCTGTTCGGCTACGTGGCAGCGTTCATGTATGAAGGCGACTCACCCATCGCCGAGCGCCGGGCGGCCGCCCTTTCACTTGACCAGGGACTGCTCGCGGAGCTGCTCGGGCGCGCGGAGCTGAGGGAGCTGCTCGACGCCGACGTCCTCGCCGAGCTCGAGGCCGAGCTGCAGCGACTCACCCCGTCCCGCCGGGCCCGTGACTCGGAGGGAGTGGCCGACCTTCTGCGGCTGCTCGGTCCGTTGTCGACCGACGAGATCGGCGCGCGCAGCTCCGACGGAGCCGACGTCGAGGCGTGGCTGGTGAGGTTGGGTGACGCCCGCCGCCTCGTCGCCGTACGCCTGGCAGGCATCGAGCGGTGGGCCGCTGTCGAGGATGTCGCGCGTCTGCGCGACGGCCTCGGCGTGCCCGTTCCACCGGGAACCCCGGACCCGTTCACCGAACCGGTGACCGACCCGTTGGCCGACCTCGTCGCCCGGTATGCCCGCACCCACGGGCCCTTCGCCGCGGTCGACGTCGCCGAACGGCTCGGCCTGGGCGTGGCCGTCGTCGCCCAGACACTGGCCCGGCTCGCGGCGCAGGGGCGGGTGCTCGAAGGCGAGTTCCGTCCCACCGGCACCAGCGCGGAGTGGTGCGACGCCGAGGTGCTGCGACGGCTGCGGCGCCGCTCGCTCGCGGCATTGCGCCAGGAGGTCGAGCCCGTCGACCCGTCGACGCTGGGCCGCTTCCTGCCGGCGTGGCAGAACGTCGCATCGACGGAGCTCAGGACAGGCGGCGGCACATCCGGCAGCAGACTTCGCGGCGTCGACGGGGTGCTGGCGGTTGCGGACCAGCTCGCCGGATGCGCCGTGCCGGCCTCGGCCCTCGAGTCGCTGGTCCTCAGCAGCCGGGTCGTCGACTACTCCCCCGCCATGCTCGACGAGCTAACGGCCAGCGGTGAGGTGCTGTGGGCCGGTCACGGCACGCTCCCCGGCACGGACGGCTGGGTCTCGCTGCATCTCGCCGACACCGCTCACCTGACCCTGCCGGACCACAGCGAGCTCGACCGGACGCCCGTGCACGACGCGATCCTGTCTGCGTTGGACGGTGGCGGTGCGTACTTCTTCGGCCAGCTGTGCGAGGCGATCCGGGAGACGGACGGTTCTGCCGATGACCGGCAGGTGCATGCGGCCGTGTGGGACCTCGTCTGGTCCGGTCGGCTGAGCAACGACACGCTTGTCCCTCTGCGTGCGCTGACCTCCGGCGGCAGGACCGCGCACCGCAGCCGTCGTACCCCTCCTCGAGCCCGGATCACCCAGCGCCGTCCGGGCCGCCCGGCCGCTGCTTTCTCCGCTGCCACGAGCAGCCGGACTCCCAGCGCAGCCGGCCGCTGGTCGCTGCTCCCCGACCTGGAGAGCGACCCGACCCATCGCGCCCATGCCAGCGCCGAGGCACTCCTCGAACGGCACGGCATCGTGACCCGGGGCGCGGTCACCAGCGAGCGGGTGCCGGGTGGTTTTGCAGGTGTCTACAAGGTGCTCAGCGCCTTCGAGGACTCCGGGCGATGCCGGCGCGGGTACTTCATCGGATCCCTGGGGGCGGCACAGTTCGGCGTACCAGGCGCGGTGGACCGGCTTCGTTCGTTCTCCTCCGACGTGGGCTCACCACCGGGTGAGAAGAAGCAGGCCCTCGCGCTCGCCGCCACCGACCCGGCCAACCCCTATGGCGCGGCGCTCCCGTGGCCCGCGCACAGCGGGCACCGGGCCGGGCGGAAGGCTGGCGCGCTCGTTGTCGTGGTCGACGGGGAGCTTGCGGTCTACGTGGAGCGTGGCGGGCGCACGCTCCTCACCTTCACCGAGGACTTCGAGATGGTGGGCCCGGCCGTGGAGGCGTTGGCGGCCGCCGTACGCCGTGGAGCCCTGGGAAAGCTGACCGTCGAACGCGCAGACGGGGAGCACATCCTCGGCGTCGGCGACCGCCCGAGCGCGCTCCGCAAGGCGCTCGAAGGAGCCGGCTTCGTGGCCACCCCGAGAGGGCTGCGTCTGCGTGCCTGAGGGTGACCGTGCCTGAGGGGACACCGCGTGGCGGACCGCACAGCATCTCGACCAGCACAATAACCACGCCGAGCAGGCGGCCTGCCAGGGTGGCCGCTGAGACTACGCGGCCGCGACCACGCCGCCGGGACGCGCGGCCACAGAGACCTGGGCACCCCGAAGCGTGGGTCTGATGCCCACCGGTCCCAACTGAGATGACAGCGGAGAGGCGATCTCCAACGCCGCTTCCTCGAGAGCCATTGCATCGCTGACGTCCGCCAAGATGTCGGAGAGCGGGACGTCGAGGGCCGAACAGATCGAGGCGAGCAGCTCGGAGGATGCCTCCTTCTGGCCGCGCTCGATCTCCGAGATGTAGCCGAGGCTCACCCGGGCGTCCGCAGAGACCTCGCGCAGGGTTCGCCCCTGACGCATCCGCTGGGTCCGCAGCACCTCACCGAGCAGTCGACGGAAGAGCACCATGGCGCTGCTCCTTCCCGTTGTCCCGCGATGACGCGGCTCGACAACTTCTCGCGGCTCGACAACTTCTCTGAGGGCCCAACGCTACCCGGCGCTGGAATCTTCCGTAGTGGGACCGCACAGGTCAACTCTACTCAGGCCAACCTCTACTCAGGCCAACTCTACTCAGTGACCCCGACGACCATCTCGATAACCGCCGAGACGGCTTCGAGGCAGGCCATCTGCCGGATCTCGGCCCGGCTCCCGCTCAGGTGGAGCTCCTTGGTCGACACGCCCCCCGGCCCTGCGACTCCCACGTAGACCAGTCCGACCGGTTTCCCCTCCTGCCCGGTCGGGCCGGCCACACCCGTCGTACTCACCGCATAGTCCGAACCGGTCAGCGACCGGGCACCGGTTGCCATCTGCGCCGCGCACTCGGCCGAGACGACACCGTGTTCTGCCACCGTCTCCGGAGCGACCCCGAGCAGGCTGACCTTCAGGCGGGTGGCATAGCTGACCACGCCACCGAGGTAGGTGTCGCTGGCACCGGGCGCGGCGCTGAGCAGATCGCCGAGGGCCCCGCCGGTCAACGACTCGGCGGTGCACACCATGCTCGACCGCTTCAGGAGCTCTGCTGCCAATGCGGCCGCCATCAGCTGCGGATCAGCTCCGCCTTGTCCTACTGGGCGGGTTTGCTCAGACTCGTTCACGTCGTGAATGTAACCACTCGCGTCGAGATAGCGTGAGGTCATGACGCTGCCGATCGAGGACTACGCGGTCCTCGGCGATACCGAGACCGCCGCTCTGGTCGGACGCAACGGCTCTGTCGACTGGCTCTGTCTGCCCCGGTTCGACTCCCCCGCCTGTTTCGCCGCCCTGCTCGGTGAGCCGGGGAACGGGCGTTGGCTGATCGGGCCCGCCGGTGAGTCTGAGTGCTCCCGCCGCTACATCGGCAACAGCACCGCGCTCGAGTCGACCTACACCACCTCGGGTGGCACTGTGCGCGTGATCGACCTCATGCCACTCGCCGACGACCGCCACGACATCGTGCGCCGGGTGGTCGGGGTAGTGGGGACAGTGCGGATGCGACACGAGTGGATCGTGCGGTTCGGCTACGGCAAGGTCCGTCCGTGGGTGACCCGCAACGACGCGCGAGGTCAGGAGCTGATCACCGCTGTGGCCGGGCCGGACAAGCTGATCCTGCGAGGAAGCCGGCTGCCGCGAGCGGCAGACGGCATGCACGTCGACGAGTTCGACGTCAGCGCTGGCGACACCCTCACGTTCTCCACGACATGGATCGAGTCACACCGCCGGATTCCCCGGCTGCTCGAGTTCGACGAGCGGATCGAGGAGACGATCGCGTCGTCGCAGGAGTGGGCACATCGTTGCTCCCATCACGGGCCGCACCGCGAGGCAGTCATCCGGTCCCTGGTGACCCTGCGGCTGATGACCCACGCGGAGACGGGCGGCATCGTCGCGGCTGCCACGACGTCGCTTCCCGAGGAGCTCGGTGGCACGCGCAACTGGGACTACCGGTTCTGCTGGCTCAGGGACGCCTCCTTGACGCTGGAGGCGCTGCTGGCGTGCGGGTACCAGACCGAGGCGCTGCTGTGGCGGAACTGGCTGCTGCGCGCGGTCGCCGGAGATCCCGGAGACCTCCAGATCATGTACACCGTCGACGGTGGACGTGAGCTCCCGGAACGCGAGCTCGACCACCTGGCGGGGTACGCCGGGTCGAGGCCGGTGCGGGTCGGCAACGGTGCGGCTAGCCAGCGGCAGACTGACGTTCTCGGTGAGGTCATGATGGCCCTGGAGACTGCGCGGGGTCTCGGTCTCCAGGACAACACCGACTCGTGGGCCCTGCAGAGAAGTCTGATCGACGAACTGGCGACCCACTGGGACGAGGCCGACCACGGGCTGTGGGAGATGCGCGGCCCAATGCGTCACTTCACGCACTCACGGGTCATGGTCTGGGTCGCGTTCGACCGCGCGATCGCAGGCGTGGAGAAGCACGGCCTGGAGGGACCCGTCGACCTCTGGCGAGAGCTCCGCGAACGGGTGCGCGCCCAGATCATGGACAAGGGGTTTGACAAGGAGCGCAACACGTTCACACAGCACTACGACACCACCGAGGTCGACGCGTCCCTTCTCATGCTGTCCGCGATGGGGTTCATCGATGGTGACGACCCGAGGATGCTTGGGACGATCACGGCGATCGAGGAGGACCTGATGGTCGGCGGGTACCTCATCCGCTACCGCACCGAGACGGGCGTGGACGGGCTGGAAGGCGGCGAGCATCCTTTCATCGCATGCTCGTTCTGGCTGGTCGCGGCGTACGCCCTGGCCGGCAGGCGCAACGACGCGAAGGACCTGATGACTCGATTGCTGTCCCTGCGCAACGACGTCGGGCTACTCGCCGAGGAGTACGACCCGGCTCACCGGAGGATGACCGGCAACTTCCCGCAGGCGCTCTCCCATCTCGCGCTGGTGGGCGCTGCCGTGGCCTTGGATACCTCGCCCGTCGAGACCACGCCCTCGACGTCAGACTGACGCGGCGCTTCGGCGGTCCCGGCGCTGGAGCAGTGCGTCCTTGAAGAACTCGACCCCTGTCCACACGGTCAACGCCACGGCGGCGGCCATCACCACGACCGCGACCCACCACAGTGCCTCGGTCACGCTTCCCAGTGACCCGTCTACCTCGCGCAACGGCAGCACGAGGAGGCCGAGCGCGAGGGTCTGCAGAACCGTCTTGATCTTGCCGCTCCGCTTGGCGGCGATCACCACATGCTTGGCAACCGAGAGCCGCATCACCGTGACGCTCCACTCGCGCAGGAGCACGAGGATCGTCACCCACCACCACAGCTCTCCGATGATGGAAAGGCCGATAAAGCCCATCCCCGTCATCGCCTTGTCGGCCATCGGGTCCGCGATCTTGCCGAAGTCCGTGACCAGGTTGTGCTTGCGGGCGATGTCACCGTCGATCTTGTCGGTGATCATCGCCACGGCGAAGATGCCGAAGGCCACGCAGCGCCAGAGTACCGAGTCACCGCCGTCGGCCAGCAGTGCCCAGCCGAAGAACGGCACCAGCACGATCCGCAGAGTCGTGAGGGCGTTTGGGACGTTCCAGTTGCTAGGAACCGTCGCGTGGTTCGACGTCGACACGTGCTCCACCCTATGCGTCGATGGTGGGTACCGCCGCACGTGCTACCAGGTCCACACCGCCGGAGCCGGTGACCAGGGCTGGCACGATGTCTCCGACCTTGGCGTTGCGGGGAAGCCCGGTGAGCGTGGTCGAACCATCGACCTCGGGGCCCTGGTGCTCAGCGCGACCCTCGGCGTCGGCGCCGTGAAAGGACTCCAGGAGCACGTCGACGCGCTGGCCGTGACGCTCCTCGGCCCGTTGCGAGGTGAGCTCCTCCACCAGTCGGCTCACGTGCTCGGTCCGCTCACGAATCTCCTCCGCGCCGAGCTTTCCGTCGTACGACGCCGCCTCGGTGCCGTCCTCGTCGGAGTACCCGAACACTCCGACCGCGTCCATCCGGGAGGCGCAGAGGAAGTCGCAGAGAACCTGCAGGTCGTCCTCGCTCTCGCCCGGGAACCCGACGATCACATTCGACCGGACCCCCGCCAGCGGCGCCTGGGACCGGATCTGCTCGAGGAGGGTGAGGAACCTCTCCGGGTCACCGAACCGGCGCATCCGGCGCAGGACCGCGTTCGAGGCGTGCTGGAAGGAGAGGTCGAAGTATGCGGCGACCCCGTCGGTGCCCGCGATCGCGCTCACCAGGCCGGGACGCATCTCGGCGGGCTGCAGGTAGGACACGCGCACGCGCTCCACGCCGGCGACCGCGGCGAGCTCGGGAAGCAGAGTCTCCAGCAGGCGTAGGTCACCGAGGTCCTTGCCGTAGGACGTGGAGTTCTCGCTGACCAGGAACAGCTCCTTGACCCCCTGCGTTGCGAGCCAGCGCGCCTCGTCGAGCAGGTCAGTGGGTCTCCGGGAGACGAATGAGCCGCGGAAGCTGGGAATCGCGCAGAAGCTGCACCTGCGGTCGCAGCCGCTGGCCAACTTCAACGGAGCCATCGGACCCCCGTCGAGTCGCCGCCGCACCGCGCGCGGACCGCTTTGGGGCGCTATCCCGGGTGGGAGGTCGGGCGGTGCGCCTGCCCCTTGGATGGCGTGCCCCGGCACGACGACCGTGCTCCCACTCTGCTCGCGGTGTCGCTCGCTGGGTGAGATCGGCAGCAGCCTGCGACGGTCCGCAGGAGTGTGCGGATGATGCTGTTCGCCGGTCAGGATCGACCGCAGGCGTCCAGCGATGTCGGGGTAGTCGTCGAAGCCGAGCACGGCATCTGCCTCCGGCAGGGATTCGGCGAGGTCCTTGCCATAACGCTCGGCGAGGCAACCCACGGCGACGACCGCCCTCGTCGTACCTCCTGTCTTCAGGTCCGACGCCTCGAGCAGGGTGTCCACCGAGTCCTTCTTGGCGGCCTCGACGAAGCCACATGTGTTGACCACGACGGTCTCCGCGGCGGACGGTTCCTCGACGAGACGGAAGCCTCCTGCCTCGAGCCGGCCGGCGAGCTCCTCGGAGTCGACGTCGTTGCGCGCGCACCCCAAGGTGACCATGGCGACGGTGGGCTGTGCATCAGCGGAGGAGTCAGGACGCTCGACGTCGGTAGAAGTAGTCATATCCACTTCGAGTATGACCGTCGACCGGCCATCCACGCGAACCGTGCGATACCCGACCTTCGGCAGATCGAGGCGGGTCGGCAAGAATCAGGGACGGGACTGGGTCTGGCGGAAGGTGTGGTTGCCAGAGGCCCCTAGCACGCCGAGAACGCGCTTCTCGTTGCCGTCCACCGATACCTCGATGGCACCGGCATCGGTGGCGAACACCCGGACCGGCGGCGCAACGACGACCCTCTCCAGCTCACCCGCGGCCAGCTCGCCGCTGAAGATGATCCTGCCGCTGCCGTTGCGCACGACGACTCGGCTCCCGCCATACGCAGCGTCCAAGGTGACCGGCAGCGGCTCGGCGGAGGCCGCGGAGCTCCCCGGCCCGGGGGCCCCTGGCCGGGGGTCGGTGCCGAGACCGGCGGACCCGTTCAATACCGGCGCCGGGTTCTGGACCAGCTCGGCCGGCTCCGCAGAGAAGAACCGGATCACCCCCCAGACCAGGATCAGGCAGAGGACGACACCGATTAGGAGCCCCCAGTTCGGACCGGCGGCTGTGCTGCGCATGCTGCCCCTCATTCCGGTCGCCAGCTCCGCCTCGAACACCCGCCGGGCGTTGATCGGCGCAGTGGCGTACCGCTCCTCTAAGGCTTCGAGGAGCGGCGCTGGGTCCTTGCCGAGGACCCGGGCCAGCGTCCGCAAGTGACCTCGGGCGTAAAAGTCGCCCCCGCAGGGGTCGAAGTCGTCGACCTCTATCGACTCGATCACATGCGGGCGAATGCGGGTCCGGTCCGCGAGCTCGTCCACCGACAGGCCGAGCCGGGTACGAGCCGCCGTCAGCTCAGGGCCGATGACGGGGTCGTAGGCGGGTTCGGTGACGAAGTCGTCGACGACCAACGGCTCGACGGGATCCCCGGGCTCCGAGATCAATCGCACCCGGGCGCCGCTGTCGGGGCTAGACGACTCATTGGGCGACTCAGGCATTGGCCCGGGCATGTCGTTGCGCTGGTGCGCCTCCTGCAGGGCGCTATTGCCCTGGGTGGCGGGGGTAGCGCGGGTCACCTCGGCGCGCAGCGCACGATGTGTCGTGCGCAACGGTGCGGTGCCTCCTGCTGACGCGACGGGCTCGACGGGCGCGACGGGCGCGACGGGCTCGACGGGCTCGACGGGCGCGACGGGCTCGACGGGCTCGACGGGCGCGTCGCCCACCTCACTGGCGGGCTCACTGGCGGGCTCACTGGCGGGCTCACTGGCGGGCTCACTGGGATGGCTCTTTCCGGCGCGGGACACAATGGTGGCGATCCCCCCGAAGATCCGGCGGCGACCACTGGCGGCCTCCGCCGCCGCGGCCGGCTCGCCCGCGATCTCGACCGGCTGAACCGCAATCGTCGCCGTGGGCTCTGGCGGCGCGGGCTCCGCAGGCTTGGCGGGCTTGGCGGGCTCCGTGGATCGCTTCGACTTCTCCCTGGTCCGGGCCCTCTTCTCTTGCGTCGGGGGCGCAGGGGCGATCTCGACCACCTCTGCGCGGCCGAGTGACAGGGCGGCGATCGCTTCGACGACGTTGCGCTCGCCGTTGGTCGAGACCCTCGTCATCACCCCGACGGGGACGGCGAGCGCGGCACCGTACATCTTCTGGTTCATCGCGGCGTGCCGCTTGGGCTTGCCTTCGAGCCCCTCGACCGCACGCGTCACACTGTGTGGTGAGATCACGATGCGGCCATCACGCAGCAAGCCACGCCGGGGGTGTATGGCGACCTCTCTGACGGCCTCCCAGGGCAGTCCACGCCACTCATCCCCGAGGCGGATCCGCACACCGAGGTCATCAGCGATCGCGAGCGGGGTGCGCGCGTCGACGAGCGTGGTCAGGTAGTAGCCGGCGACCAGAGCCATCACTACGCATAGCGACCAGTCCATCACCGTCATCGTCTGTGAGGCGCGCCAAAGGTAGGCGATCGCGACGGCGGACGCACCCGCACCGATCAGCGCAGCGAGAGCGGCGCGGCGGCGTACCACCAGAGGGGTCCCCGCGACGATCGTGTCGCCCTCGTGTTGGTTCGCGTCCACGGACTCATCGCGCGACGTGGAAAAAAGGGCGCTCACTGTTCCCCCTGCAAGGTGGTGAGGACGTCATCGAGGTCGTCAGGTTTGATCAGGACGTCGCGTGCCTTGGAGCCTTCGCTCGGACCGACCACGCCGCGGCTCTCCAGGATGTCCATCAGCCGACCAGCCTTGGCGAAGCCGACTCGGAGCTTGCGCTGAAGCATCGAGGTGGACCCGAACTGCGTCGACACGACCAGCTCGACCGCCGCGACGACCAGCTCCATGTCGTTGCCGATCTCGTCGTCGAGCTCACGTCGGGCCTGCTGCGGAGTGGTGACGTCACTGCGGTAGGTAGGCGTCAGCTGTTCCTTGCAATGCTTGACCACCTTGTGTACCTCGGCCTCGGTGACCCACGACCCCTGCACGCGCACCGGCTTGCCTGCGCCCATCGGCAGGAACAGTCCGTCGCCTTGACCCACGAGCTTCTCCGCACCCGGCTGATCCAGGATCACCCGGCTGTCGGCCAGAGACGACGTCGAGAACGCTAGCCGCGAGGGTACGTTGGCCTTGATCAGACCGGTGACCACGTCCACCGACGGCCGCTGGGTGGCCAGGATGAGATGGATGCCGGCCGCGCGCGCCAACTGGGTGATCCGGACGACCGCGTCCTCGACGTCACGAGGGGCGACCATCATCAGATCGGCGAGCTCGTCGACAACGACGAGGAGGTAGGGATACGGCGCCAGAACCCGCTCACTGCCCGCAGGAACCTGAACCCTGCCACCACGTACCGCCTTGTTGAAGTCGTCCACGTGCCGGAAACCGAACGCCGCCAGGTCGTCGTACCGGATGTCCATCTCACGCACGACCCAGGCGAGCGCCTCGGAGGCCTTCTTGGGGCTGGTGATGATCGGCGTGATCAGGTGCGGCACACCCTGGTAGATATTGAGCTCGACCCGCTTGGGGTCGACCAGGATCATCCGCACCTCGTCGGGTGTCGAGCGCATCAGGATCGAGGTGATCATCGAGTTCACGAAACTCGACTTGCCCGAACCGGTGGCGCCGGAGACCAGCAGGTGCGGCATCTTGGACATGTTCGCGACCACGAACCCGCCCTCCACGTCCTTGCCGAGCCCGACGACCATTGGGTGGTGGTCATTACGGGCGTTGCCGCTTCGCAGCACGTCTCCGAGCGAGACGATCTCCTTGTCGGAGTTGGGGATCTCGATCCCGATCGCTGACTTCCCGGGAATCGGCGAGAGGATCCGGACATCCGCAGAGGCGACTGCGTAGGCGATGTTCTTGCCGAGCGCAGTCACCTTCTCGACCTTGATCGCGGGACCGAGCTCGACTTCGTACCGGGTGACCGTGGGGCCCCGCGAGTAGCCGGTGACCTGGGCGTCGATGTCGAACTGCTCCAGCACCTCGGTCAGCCGTGACACCACCTCGTCGGACGCCTTCGAACGGGCCTTGTGCGGGCTGCCGGGCTTCAGCAGGTCGTTGCCCGGTAGTGAGTAGGTGACGTCCCCCGAGAGCGCCAACTGCTCGACGCGCGCCGGTAGCGGGGTGTGCGGTGGCGGCTCCAGCCCTCCTTCTGCGTTGTCGCCGGTTGTCTCGGCCTCGGGCAGCGGCTCGTCCCTCTCCGCGTGGAACCTGGCGCGCCTGCCCAGTGCCCGACCCTCCAGCACGGGAGTGTCGTAGGCCGGCTGACCGATCTCACCCGGGGGCTCGCCCGTGACCAGCGCCGCCTGGCCATCGCCAGCGCCAGCGCCAGCGGTCCTTCGGCCGAGGATCCGGTTCCGGACCGCCGCCAGCCGCGCGGGAACCTGGTAGACCGGTGTCGCGGTGATCACCAGAAGACCGAAAAGTGCGAGCAGGACGAGCAGGGGTACGACGACCAGGGTGCTGCGCAGCAGGTCCATCAGCAGGGAGGAGATCACGAAGCCGAGCGCTCCCCCTGACTGTTCGAGAGGTTCGGTGTCACCGAGCCGGGCCTCGGGCAGGCCGTTCGCAATGTGCACGAGACCCAGCAGGCCGAACAGCAGGGTCATCCAGCCGATGATCTGGCGCCCCGCAGGACCGTTGCTCTCGGGGTTGCGCAGGTTGCGCCAGGCCACGAAGCACAGCAGCACCGGGACCAGCCAGGCAAGAAGGCCGACCGAGCCCGCCACCATGGTTCGCGTGACGTCCCCGATGCCCCCCGGGAGCTGCCACCACACCGCGGCGGCGGTGACTACCGCGAGCCCGATCAGGAGCAGGCCGGCACCGTCCCGGCGGTGTTCGGGCTCGAGCTCGCGGGCGGTGTGTCCGATGCTCCGCACCGTCGCTCCCAACAGGTGCGCGACACCTCCGCAGGCGCCCCGGACTCCGCGCACCACTGCGTTGAAAAGGGCAGCAAACAGGGTTGCGATAGGTCCAGTCCCGTTGCGTACCGCCCTCGGCGCCGGCCGCTTCTTGCTGGAGCTGCGGCGCGACGAGGACTTCCGTCGGGACTGGCTACCGTTCGACCGGGTCTTGGACTTGGCAGTCGCGGAGGTCCGCTTTGCTCTGCCTGTCCGCGACGCCGGTGGGGAAGACGTACGGGTCGCCATGGTCCGAGACTAGGCGAACACCCCAGCAGTCACACGCGCCACACGCCGGTACGCCGGCACTTCCCCGGTACGCCGGCACTTCCCTTGGCGAACCCTGCAGTCCCCGTGGCGAGTTCGGGCTCTCTTGACGCTATCTGTGGGTGAGTCGAGACCCCGGTTGGTCGTGCGAGCCCAAGGCGCGTCAATTCCGTCCGTACGGACGATTGCGCGCCCAATATGGCCGAGGGCCGTGTAAATTTCGTCCGTACGGACGATTGTGCGCCGACTATGTCCGCGGACGTCGCAGAACAAGCAGGTTCGGCGACATACCTTGATGAAACTGCGGCGGGAGGGCGCCGGGGGCACGGGCGAGGGGCGCGAGCGCCCCGGGTCAGGCTTCCAGGACGACCGGGATGATCATCGGGCGACGACGGTGCTTGTTGCTCACCCAGCGTCCGACCAACCGGCGGATGGTCTGCTGCAGCTGGTGCGGGTCGGTGACACCGTCGGCCACCGCCTTGTCGAGCGCCTCGATGATCGCCGGCTTGATCTCGTCGAAGGTCGAGTCGTCCTCCACGAACCCGCGGGCATGGATCTCCGGCCCGCCGGAGACCTTCCCGGTCACCGAGTCGACGACCACGATCACCGAGATGAAGCCCTCCTCGCCGAGAATCCGACGGTCCTTCAGTGACGACTCGGTGATGTCGCCGACCGAGGACCCGTCCACGAAGACATAGCCACACTCCACCTTGCCGGTGATCTTCGCGACGCCGTTGACCAGGTCCACGACCACGCCATCCTCGGCCATCACCACGCGTTCGACCCCGGCCGCCCGGGCCAGGTCGGCGTTGGCTCGCATGTGCCGGATCTCCCCGTGCACGGGGAGGACGTTGCGAGGCTTGACGATGTTGTAGCAGTAGAGCAGCTCGCCGGCGGAGGCGTGCCCGGACACGTGCACCAACGCGTTCCCCTTGTGCACCACGTTCGCCCCCCACCGCGCGAGACCGTTGATGACGCGGTAGACGGCGTTCTCGTTCCCAGGGATCAAGGACGAGGCAAGAACGACCGTGTCGCCCTCCTCGATGTGCACGAAGTTGTGGTTGCGCTGCGCGATCCGTGACAGCGCCGAGAGAGGCTCACCCTGCGATCCGGTAGAGATCAGCACCGTCTTCTCGGGCGGATAGTTGCTGAGCTCCTTGGCGTCCACCAGCGTGTTCGGTGGCACATGCAGGTAGCCGAGCTCCTTGGCCACGTTCATGTTGCGCACCATCGAGCGGCCCACGTAGGCCACCTTCCGGCGGTGCGAAACGGCGGTGTCCATCACCTGCTGCACACGGTGCACATGCGAGGCGAAGCAGGCGACGATGATCCGCTGGTCTTTGCTCTGGTGGAAGACCCGGTCCAGAACCGGGGTGATCTCCTTCTCCGACGTGGTGAAGCCCGGCACCTCCGCGTTGGTGGAGTCGACCAGGAACAGGTCGACGCCCTCCTCACCGAGGCGTGCGAACGCACGAAGGTCGGTGATCCGGCCGTCGAGCGGCAGCTGGTCCATCTTGAAGTCGCCGGTGTGCAGCACCATTCCGGCGCCGGTGCGGATGGCCACGGCGAGCGCGTCGGGGATCGAGTGGTTGACCGCTACGAACTCGAGCGCGAACGGGCCGAAGCTGATCGTGTCGCCCTCTCGGACCTCGTGGCGCACCGTTTCCTTGAGCCGGTGCTCGCGCAGCTTCGAGGTGAGCAGCGCCAGGGTCAGCTTCGAGCCCACGAACGGGATGTCCGCGCGTTCGCGGAGGAGGTACGGCGCGGCACCGATGTGGTCCTCATGGCCATGGGTGAGCACCAGCGCCTCGACGTCGTCGAGCCGGTCCCGGATCGGTTCGAAGTCGGGAAGGATCAGGTCGACGCCAGGGTGGTGATCCTCGGGGAAGAGGACGCCGCAGTCGACGATGAGGAGGCGACCGTCGTACTCGAAGACCGTCATGTTCCTGCCGACCTCGCCGAGCCCGCCGAGGGGAATGATCCGAAGGCCCTTCTCGGGGAGGGGTCCGGGCGCGGAGAGCTCGGGATGCGGATGGCTCATTGGGTGCTCTTTCTCATCGGGTGTCGTTCAGTAGTCCTGCGGCGGTGAGCTCGGTGCGCAGGTTCTCGACGAGGTCGGCGGTTGCGGGCACGAGCGGGAGTCGCACGTTTCGGTTCGGGAGCACCCCGAGCAGCTGCATCGCCGCTTTGGCCATCACGGCACCGGGATCCCGGTGCATGATCGTGTCCACGACCGGGACGAGTCGCCGGTAGATGTCGAGGGCGTCGGCCAGGTCGCCTCGCTCGACGGCCTGCACCATGGCGGCGTAGTCGTTTCCGGCGACATGGCCGACCACCGAGACGACGCCGCATCCGCCGTGGGTGAGCCAGCCGAGGTTGAGCACGTCGTCGCCGGAGTAGAACGCGAGGCCGGTCTCGGTCATGATCCGCACGCCGCGGAAAAGGTCGCCCACCGCGTCCTTCACGGCGACGATGCGCTCGTGCCCGGCGACCCGGGCGTAGGTCTGCTCAGAGATCTCGGTGCCGGTGCGACCGGGGATGTCATAGAGCATCACTGGCAGGCTGCTGGCATCCGCCACTGCCTCGAAGTGCGCGGCGACCCCCTGTTGTGAGGGTTTGCTGTAGTACGGCGTTACCAGAAGTACGCCGTCGGCACCCAGCTTCCCGGCCTGCTCGGTGAGCTCGACGGAGTGAGCCGTGTTGTTCGTGCCGACCCCGGCCACGACGCTGACCCGGTCACCCACCGCCTCGACGACTGCACGGAGGATCTGCGCGTTCTCCGCCGTGCTCGTGACCGGCGACTCGCCTGTAGTGCCGGAGACCACGATGCCGTCGTGTCCGTTGTCGGCGAGGTGTACCGCGACCCTTGCCGTCGCCTCGGGATCGACCGAGCCGTCGTCGTCGAACGCGGTCACCATGGCCGTCAGGACCCGGCCGAACGGCGCCGGCCCGAGAGGGGCTGAGCTCATGACTGCAAGGTTATCGGTTGTCTGCTATCGATGCCGCACCTGCACGCCACAGCCAGACAAGGTCGAACCCGTCGTGCTGTTCTCGCTGCTTCTCGACCCATTCGTCGCGCTTGAAGTCCGGATAGTACGTGTCCCCGGCGGGCGACGAATGCACCTCGGTGAGAACCTGCACGTCGGCGTGATCCATCGCCGCTGCGTAGACCTGCGCGCCTCCGATGACCATGATGTCCCCCTCGAACGCCTGCGCCCGTTCGATCGCCTCTTCCACGCTGTGCGCCACGAGGACTCCGTCGGCGCTCCAGTCGTCCTGCCGGGTGACCACGATGTTCGTGCGGTGCGGCAGCGGGCGGCCGATGCTCTCGTAGGTCCGCCTGCCCATCACCACGGTGTTGCCAGTCGTGATGGTCCGGAAGTGTTTGAGGTCTGCGGGGATCCTCCACGGTATGTCGCCGGCCAGCCCGATCACTCCGTTGTCCGCGACGGCGGCGACCAGGACAGTCAGCTTGACCGTCGTACTCCGGCGGTCGGGGCTCGCGAGACCGGTCATACAGCGATGGGCGCCTTGATGGCCGGGTGCGGCTCGTAGCCTTCGACGGTGATGTGCTCGAGGTCGAAGCCGTCGAGCTCGCTGACCGACGGGTCGAGATGCAGCGTCGGCAGGCGTCGAGGTTCGCGAGCCAGCTGAAGCTGTGCCTGGTCGAGGTGGTTGGCGTAGAGGTGCGCGTCGCCCAGGGTGTGCACGAAGTCGCCCACCGCGAGGCCGGTGACCTGGGCGACCATGTGGGTGAGCAGGGCGTACGAAGCGATGTTGAACGGGACCCCAAGAAAAACGTCGGCCGAGCGCTGGTAGAGCTGACAGGACAGCCGCCCGCCGGCGACGTAGAACTGGAACATCGCGTGACACGGCGGGAGCGCCATCTCGGAGATGTCGGCCACGTTCCATGCGGAGACGACGTGTCGGCGCGAGTCGGGGTTCGTCCGGATTGCCTCGGTCACGTTTCTCAGCTGGTCGATGTGGCTGCCGTCCGGCGTCGGCCACGAGCGCCACTGGTAGCCGTAGACCGGGCCGAGGTCACCGTTCTCATCGGCCCACTCGTCCCAGATGCTCACGCCGCGGTCCTGCAGCCATTTCACGTTGGTATCGCCGCGAAGGAACCAGAGCAGCTCGGCGAAAACGGACCGGGTGTGCACCTTCTTGGTGGTGACGAGTGGAAAGCCGTCGTCTAGGGGGAACCGCATCTGGTGCCCGAAGACGCTCCGCGTCCCGGTGCCGGTGCGGTCACCCTTCACCGACCCTTCGTCGAGGATCCGCTGGAGGAGGTCGAGGTACTGCTGCACACAGGCAAACCTAACATCGGACACGGACGGCGCCCTGGCGCTGTTGCCGTGTGGTTCGATCAAGACGTGGGCATCGAGTATCGCGGATCACCGCGACCGACCTTGGGCGTTGAGTGGGAGTTCGCGCTGGTCGACAAGACCTCGCGCGACCTGTCCAACACGGCCGCCGAAATCTTCGCCGAGGTGCGTGAGCGATCAGGATCGGGAGCAGATGATCCGAAACTGCACAGCGAGCTGCTGCGCAACACAGTCGAGGTGGTGACCGATGTCTGCGAGGACGTGCAGGGCGCCATGCAGGATCTGCGAGGCAGCCTCTCCCTGCTGCGACAGTCGGCGGCGGAGCTGAACGTAGACCTGTACTCGGCGGGCACGCATCCGTTTGCGCAATGGTCCTCCCAGCTGCTCACGCCGGGGCACCGCTACGAAGAGCTGATCGCGCGCACCCAGTGGTGGGGCAGGCAGATGCTGATCTGGGGGGTTCACGTGCACGTCGGGGTCAGGCACCGCGACCACGTGCTTCCGATCGTCTCCTCGCTGCTGAACCAGTTCCCGCATCTGCAGGCACTTTCGGCTTCGTCCCCGATCTGGTCCGGCACGGATACCGGGTATGCAAGCAACCGGGCCATGATGTTCCAGCAGCTGCCCACGGCCGGCCTCCCGTTCCAGTTCGAGCACTGGGTGGAGTTCGAGTCCTTCGTGGCCGACCAGCGCAAGACCGGAGTGATCGACCAGCTCAACGAGATCCGCTGGGACGTCCGACCCTCACCCGGCCTCGGGACGGTCGAGGTGCGGATCTGCGACGGGGTGTCCAACATCGCCGAGCTGGCCGCCCTCGTCGCTCTCACCCACTGTCTGGTTGCGGACCTGGAGCAACGGCTCGAGGCAGGCGAGTCCCTGCCCACCATGCCGCCCTGGCACGTGCAGGAGAACAAGTGGCGAGCTGCCCGCTACGGGTTGGAGGCGGAGATCATCCTCGACGCGGCGGGCAACGAAGCGCTGGTGACCGACGACCTCGACGACCTCCTGGAGCGGCTGACCCCGACGGCGCAGCGGCTGCACTGCAGCGATGAGCTCGCGAGCGTTGCCGCCATCCCGCGCAACGGAGCCTCCTACCAGCGCCAGCGCCGAGTCGCGGCCGAAACGGGCGGTGACCTGGTAGCAGTCGTCGACTCCGTGGTCCGCGAGCTCGACGTCTAGCTCGTCATCTCGATCACGGCTCTCCCGGCGTGGTTTCCTCTAGGTATGTGGGCGAACCTGCTCTTCCCTAGCCCAACTCGTCGTGGGGAGTGCAGGCAGGCCGTGGGAAGTCGGCCTGAACGGACGTGGGCTAGGCGTCGTAGTCGAGAACCAGTTTCGCCGACGTCGGGTGCGACTGGCAGGTGAGCACGTAACCCCGCTCCACCTCGTCCGGTTCGAGCGCCCAGTTGGTGTCCATCTCCACGGTGCCCTCAAGCACCTTCGCCCGGCAGGTCCCGCAGACGCCACCTTTGCACGCGAACGGGGCGTCGGAACGCACGGCGAGCGCGGCGTCCAGCACGGGCGGCCCGTCGGGGTTCAGCACGAACGAGGACCGTCGCCCGTCCAGGGTAATGGTGACGTCGGCGCCGGTCTCGTCGGTCGCCGGGCCGACAGCCGTACGGCGTACCGGTGGAGCACTCTCGATGTGGAAGACCTCGGCGTGGATCGCCCTGGGCGACACGCCCTCCGCGATCAGCAGCTTGCGTAGCGCAGTGACCATGTCGAACGGCCCGCACAGGAACCAGTCGTCGACCAGGTCCACGGGAAGGATCGACTCCAGCAGCCGGGCCATCCGATCGGCGTCTAGCCGGCCCGAGAAGAGCTCCACCTCCTGCGGCTCCCGCGAGAGAACGTGGATCAGGTGGAGCCGCGCCTGATAGCGATCCTTGAGGTCCTCGATCTCCTCGAGGAACATCACCGACTTGGAGGTCCGGTTGGCGTAGACCAATGTGAGAGTCGAGTCGGGTTCGGCTTCCAGGGTAGTAGCCACGATCGAGAGGACCGGCGTGATACCCGAGCCCGCGGCGACGAACACATACTGCTTGGCGTTGCCTGGATCCAGCTCGGTGAAGAAGCGGCCGCTCGGCGTCATCACGTCGAGGACGTCGCCGACTCTCAGCCTGCCGAGGGCATGCTCCGAGAACGCTCCGCCGGGGAGCCGCTTCACCGCGATCCGCAGCACCTCCGAGGACACCGGGGAGCAGATCGAGTAGTTGCGGCGTACGTCGTCGCCGGCCAACTCGGTCCGGATGGTGATGTGCTGTCCCTGGGTGAACAGATACTCCTCGCGCAGGTCATCGGGGACGTCGAAGGTGACCGCGATCGAGTCGTCGGTCAGCGCTTCGATGTGCCCGATCGGCAACGGATGGAACCTCGCATGTGAAGGCCCCGGGTGTTGAACGCTCATCTGGTCGGGTCCTAGATCGCCTTGAAGTAGTCGAACGGTTCGCGACAGTCGTTGCACACCCAGAGGCCCTTGCACGCGGTGGAGCCGAACCGGCTGAGCTCTCGCGTGTCGGGGGAGCCGCACTGCGTGCACCGCACGCTCAACGTCAACCTCACCACGCCGTCCGGTGCGCGCGGCTGAGGTGGGGCGATGCCGTACTTCTCGAGCTTGCGCTTGCCCGCATCGCTCATCCAGTCCGTCGTCCACGCCGGGCTGAGGACGAACTCAACGTCCACGTCGGCGTACCCCTTCTCGCGCAACGCTGTGACGACGTCGTCGCGGATGCTCTCCATCGCCGGACATCCGGAGTACGTCGGGGTGATCTGCACGTGCACGCGGCCGTCGGCCCGCTGCCGGACGTCGCGCAGGATGCCGAGATCCTCGATGGTGAGAACCGGCACCTCGGGGTCGAGCACGGAAGCTGCCACGTCCCATGCCGTCACCATGACGCGCCCGGATGTGAACGGGCCAGATGCTGCATCTCGGCCAGCAGATACCCCATCTGCTCGGTGTGGATCCCGCGTCGTCCGCCGGTGACAGCAGGGCGTACGTCGGGGATGCTCAGCGTCGCCTGCGCGATCACCTCGTCGACGCGCCGCTCCCACGGCTCGCGCAGGAGGCGTGGGTCGACCGCGGCCCCTGACTCGACGAGCAGGGGATCAATGTGTGCGTTGTCGAAAAGCTCGTGGTGATAGGGCCACTCGGCGTCGAGCCCGGCCTGCATCCTGCGGTGCGAGTCCTCCGTTCCGTCACCGAGCCTGAGCACCCACATGTTCGCGTGGTCACGGTGGTAGTCGACCTCCTTCACCGCCTTCGCGGCGATTGCGGCGAGCGTCTCGTCCGTGCTCGTGCGCAGGTGGGAGTACAGCTCCATCTGGTACGTCGACAAGATCAGCATCCTGGCCATCGTGACCGCGAAGTCACCCCCGTGTGGGCCGTGCGAACGCTCGACCAGGTGCACGTTGAGAAAGTCGCGCTCGTCGCGGAGGTAGGCCAGGTCGTCCTCGTCGCGGACAGGTCCGTCGTGGTTGCCGAGAGCCGTCGCCTCGACCTGGCCGGCGTAGGACAGCAGCGAACGCGCCTGGCCGAGGAGGTCCAACGCGATGTTTCCGAGCGCCACGTCCTCCTCGAGCTCGGGCGCGCTGGCGATCCACTCCCCCATCCGCTGTGCGGCGATGAGGGAATCGTCGGCGAGGGACAGGACGTAGCCCGCCCGCGTGAGGACCGACTCCGGGCTCACAGGTGGTCCACGCCTTCGGGAATGTCGTAGAACGTCGGATGCCGGTAGATCTTGTCAGCGGCCGGGTCGAAGAACGCGTCCTTCTCGTCCGGGCTCGAGGCGGTGATCGACGAGGCCGGAACCACCCAGAGCGAGACCCCCTCCTGGCGACGCGTGTAGAGGTCACGCGCATTGCGTAGTGCCATCTCCGCGTCTGGTGCGTGCAGCGACCCGACGTGTGCGTGTGAGAGACCACGCCGTGCCCGCACGAACACCTCCCACAACGGCCACCCCCGACGGCCGGGGGTCGCGTCACCGGTCGGGTCGTGAGCCATCACGCCACCTCCGTCGTACTCAGAGCCGACCTCTTCCGTGCGTAAGCATCGGCTGCCTCACGGACCCACCCGCCCTCCTGGTGAGCTCGGACCCGGTGCGCGAGCCGCTGCTGGTTGCAGGGTCCGTTGCCCTTGATCACCTCGAACAGCTCGGTGAAGTCGATCTCGCCGAAGTCGTAGGAGACCCTCTCGCCGTTCCACCTCAGGTCGGGGTCAGGCACGGTGAGGCCGAGCGACTCCGACTGCGGAATCGTCATGTCCACGAACCGCTGACGCAGCTCGTCGTTGGCGAAGCGCTTGATCCCCCAGGCCATCGACTGTTCGGTATGGCCCTGGGACCCGTCGGCTCCGGTGTCGCGAGGTCCGAACATCATCAGGCTCGGCCACCACCACCGGTTCACCGCGTCCTGCGCCATCTCGTGCTGGGCCTCACTGCCGTTTGAGAGCGCGTAGAGGATCTCGAACCCCTGTCGCTGGTGGAACGACTCCTCCTTGCACACGCGGACCATGGCGCGGGCATAGGGACCATAGGAACAGCGGCACAACGGCACCTGGTTCACGATCGCGGCGCCGTCCACGAGCCATCCGATCGCGCCCATGTCTGCCCAGGTCAAGGTGGGGTAGTTGAAGATCGAGGAGTACTTCTGCCTACCCGTGTGCAGAGCCTCGAGCAGGTCCGCCCGGTCCGCGCCCAGCGTCTCCGCTGCGGCGTAGAGGTAGAGACCATGCCCGGCCTCGTCCTGGACCTTCGCCATCAGGATCGCCTTGCGCCGCAGGCTCGGTGCCCGTCCGATCCAGTTGCCCTCGGGCTGCATGCCGATGATCTCGGAGTGCGCATGCTGCGCGATCTGCCGGATCAGGGTCTTGCGGTATCCCTCGGGCATCACGTCGCGCGGCTCGACCCTGCCGTCCGTGTCCAGGATCTGCCTGAACTGGGTGAGATCGTCGCCGGTCGGCTGGTCCCCGGTTGGCTGGTCCTGGTCTCGAGTAGGCTCGTCAGGCGCGGTGAAGTCGTTTCCGTACATCAGCACAGGATACCATTCTTGTTACACCAGAACCGCATCTGCGACGTCACGGTGTAACAGTCCGAGCGCCCTGGGACAATGGCTGCGTGAGCGCTTCAATGATGGACCAGTGAATGCACCGGGTGGTGGACCGACCGCCGACGTCTCTGTCCGCGTCGCCTGGGCCGACGACGCCGTGGGCATCGCGGAGGTGCAGGTCCGCGCCTGGCGGTCGGTGTACGACGGCCTGCTGCCGGCAGACATCCTTCGGGCGCTGGACCCAGAAGACTTCGCCTCTGCCTGGCACGCGTCCCTGAACAGACCGAAGGACGCGCGGAACCGGGTGCTCGTCGCCCTCGAGCGCAACAGCATCCGCGGCTTCGCCATCACCGGCCCCGGCGCTGACCCCGACCTCGACCCGATCGCCGAAGGGGAGATCTCGGAGTTCACCATCGACCCCGATCAGACCCGTCTCGGGCACGGTTCCCGGCTATTGCACGCCTGCGCGGACACCCTGCGTGCCGACAAGTTCACTCGCGCCGCGATGTGGCTCAACAGCACCGACGACGCGCTGCGCGGATTCGTCACCGAGGCGGGGTGGGCGCCCGACGGGGCGCACCGCGAGCTCGACCTCCACGGCGACGGGTCGGTGACGGTGAAGCAGGTGCGCCTTCACACGGACCTGTCTGAGAAGCAGATCGATGGTCCCTGACGTAAGAGCAGCCAATCGGGCCGCTCGTCGTCGGAAGCGACGAGTTCCGCCTGGACCACCCGGCGCAGGCCGAACGCGTCCGGCGTACCGGTGAACTGAGATCGGTCCACTGCCCGGGTACCGCCTTGCTAGATTCGGGCAGTGACCGCCGCGCGACCGCCTGAGGCCGGACTCGGCCGGGATGAACGACACGCGATCATCCGCGACGGCATTGCGGTGGGCCTGGCCACCGGTGCTTACGGCATCTCCTTCGGCGCTATCTCCGTGGCGGCCGGACTCACCGTCAGCCAGACCTGTGTCATGTCCCTCCTGGTGTTCACCGGCGCCTCCCAGTTCGCCCTGGTTGGCGTCATCGCCTCGGGAGGGACTCCCTTTTCCGGGGCGGTTACCGCTCTCCTGCTGGGCACACGGAACACGTTGTACGGCCTGCGTCTGGCTCCCCTGCTGCAATGGCGCGGGTGGCGGAGGGTGGTATCGGCGCAGCTGCTCATGGACGAGTCCACGGCCATGTCCGTCAACCGATCTACGTCGGCGGCGGCTCGCGTTGGGTTCCTCTCGACCGGTCTGGCGGTGTTCGCGTTGTGGAACCTGGCGACGCTAGGTGGCGCGGTCGGGGGTAAGGCCCTCGGGGATCCGCGGACCTACGGCCTCGACGCGGCGGTGGGCGGCGCGTTCCTGGCGCTCCTTTGGCCACGGCTGAGCGACCGTCGCAACCAGCTCGTCGCGATTCTCGCCGTGGCCCTCGCGCTGAGCGTGGTGCCGGTCACGGCAGCTGGGGTTCCCGTTCTGGCCGCGGGGCTGGTCGCTGCGCTGATCGGTGCGATCGCCAGGTCCCCTGACCCGACCGAGATCCCCTCTCGTGACCAGCGCGACAGCGGTGAACACCCATGATGTGGGCAGCGATCATCCTCACCGGCATCGGATGCTACCTGCTCAAGCTCGGTGGACTCTCGATGCCGGCGGCGGTCCTCGAACGACCCGCCGTGGAACGCATCGCGGACCGGATGCCAGTGGCACTCCTGAGTGCGCTGGTCGCGGTCCAGGTGTTCGCCAGCGGATCCCACCTCGTCCTCGATGCGAGGTTGGCCGGCCTGGCAGCGGCGGTGCTCGCGCTGCTGCTTCGGGCCCCGTTCCTCGTAGTGGTCCTGGTCGCAGCGCTCACCGCCGCGCTCATCCGCCTGCTGTGAGCCGGCTCGACCAGTTCAACGACGAACCGCGGGGAGCTTTGACCCTGCATGCCCGTTTGTCTGTGAATCACCAGCGAAAGAGTCTTGACACCACATTAACAAAGACATATAAAGGGAAACACAGATCATCTGAGATCTGCCTCACATGCTCGGCAGGGCGAGAAACGGAGCAGACCATGACCATGCCTGATGCGACTGATAACAAGAACCTGGAGGGTGGCGGGTTCCGGGCCCGGGTGCAGAAGGTCGGCGGCTACCTGGCCGGGATGATCATGCCCAACATCGCCGCGTTCATCGCCTGGGGCCTGATCACTGCCCTCTTCATCCCTGACGGCTGGCTTCCCAATGCAACGCTGGAAGCCCTCGTGGCTCCCATCCTCTTCTTCCTGCTGCCGATCCTGATCGGCTACACCGGGGGCCGGATGGTGCACGGCCAACGAGGCGCGGTGGTCGGAGCGATCGCAACGATGGGAGTCATCGTCCCCTCTGCCGAGACCGTGCTCCAGCCGCAGGTGGAGAACGGGACTGGAGTCCCGATGTTCCTCGGCGCGATGATCATGGGGCCACTGGCGGCGCTCATCATCAAGCTGATCGACGAAGCCATCCAGGACAAGGTGCCTTCCGGTTTCGAGATGCTGATCGACAACTTCAGCGCGGGCATAGTGGGTGCGCTCGCCGCGATCGGAGGTGTCTACGGCATCGGACCGGTCGTAGAGAACCTGATCGTCTGGCTCGGGAACGGCGTCGAGACGCTGGTGAACAACAATCTACTGCCGCTCGCTTCGATCTTCGTGGAGCCGGCGAAGGTCCTGTTCCTCAACAACGCGATCAACCACGGCGTGCTCTCCCCACTTGGTGCGGTCGAGGCGTCGGAGGCGGGCAAGTCGATCCTGTTCATGGTCGAGTCGAACCCCGGCCCCGGCCTCGGCATCCTGCTTGCGTACATGTTCTTCGGGCCACGGTCGATGCGGCCGACCGCTCCCGGCGCCATCATCATCCACTTCCTCGGCGGGATCCACGAGATCTACTTCCCCTACGTGCTGATGAAGCCCGTCCTGATCCTGGCAGCCATCGCCGGCGGTGCCGCTGGACTGCTCACCGGCACGATCCTCGATGCCGGACTGGTCGGTCCCGCCTCGCCGGGCAGCATCTTCGCCTACCTGACGGTTGCGCCGAGGGGCGGCTACTTCCCGGTTCTCGCGGCGGTGGTGGTCGCGACTGCTGTCTCGTTCGCCGTCGCCTCGCTCTTGATGGGCTTCGGCCGGGGGACGAAGGACGAGAAGGTGCACCGGCCCGAGGACGGTGTTCTCATCGGCAGTTGAACCGCCTAACCTGAAACCCCCGCTCACCAGGAGGATGGAATGCCGCAAGTCAACGGAAGCGACGTCAAGAAGGTGGTCATCGCCTGTGACGCCGGAATGGGCAGCAGTGTGATGGTGGCCAGCACGATGAAGAAGAAGCTGAAGAAGTGCGACGTCGTCGTCGAGCACACGCCGGTCAACAACATCCCAGCCGACACCCAGGTCGTGCTCTGCCACCAGGGTCTCGCCGATCGCGCCAAGGGAATCGCGCCGGACGCGGTGATCGTGCCGTTCAACGTGTTCATGGGAGACCCGGCCTTCGCGAAGGTCGAGTCGGCGATCAAGGAGGGTGGAGTTCTTGAGTCCTGACCTCGCCTCTACTGGCATCCTCACTGCCGACGCCGTCCGGCTGGGACTGACCGCCGAGGACAAGCTCGACGCGTTGCGTCAGTGTGGTGAGGTGCTGGTCAGCATCGGTGCCGCCACCCAGGAGTACTCCGCCGCGATCCTCGAGCGAGAGGAGTCGGTGTCGACGTACATGGGTGAAGGCACCGCGATCCCGCACGGCACCGACGCCAGTCGCGCACACATCAAGCGAGCCGCTTTGGCGGTGCTGCAGTTCCCCGACGGCGTGGACTGGAGCGGCAACCAGGTGCAACTGTGCGTCGCGATCGCCTCGCGCAGTGACGAGCACCTCACGATCCTGCAGGCCCTCGCCGGCGTCCTCAGCGACTCGACCAAGGCTCGATCGCTCCGTGAGACGACAAGCGTGGACAAGGTCCTGGAGCTGCTCGCTCCCGAGGACGAGGAGGATGACGAATGAAGGTCGTGCGTTTCTACGCGCCCGAGGACGTCCGAGTTGAGGACGCAGACGAACCCACCTGTGGCGCCGACGAGGTGAAGCTACGGGTCAAGAACTGCTCGACGTGTGGCACCGACGTGAAGATCTTCCACAACGGTCACCAGAACCTCAGCCCACCACGCATCATCGGACACGAGATCGCGGGCGAGGTGGTCGAGGTCGGCGCCGAGGTTTCCGGGTGGTCGGTCGGTGACCGCGCGCAGGTGATCGCAGCCGTGCCGTGCGGAGAGTGCTTCGAGTGCAAGCGCGGGTGGATGGCGGTGTGCCGCAACCAGACCTCGGTCGGCTACCAGTACGACGGCGGCTTCGCGGAGTACCTCATCGTTCCGCGCCAGGTTCTCAAGGTCGACGGGCTGAACCGGATCCCGGACAACGTCGGATTCGACGAGGCCTCGGTCGCGGAGCCGTTCGCCTGCGCCATCAATGCCCAGGAGCTCGTCCGGATCGAGGACGGCGACACCGTCGTGGTCTTCGGGGCCGGCCCGATCGGCTGCATCCACATCCGGCTCGCGCGGGCAAACGGCGCGGCCCGAGTGTTCCTGATCGACGTCAACGCCGAGCGGCTCGCGATGTCAGCCGGCGCCGTCGCGCCCGACGAGACCATCAACGGCAGCGAGGTCGACGTCGTCGAGCGGGTGATGGAACTGACCGACGGCCGCGGGGCGGACGTCGTGATCACCGCGACCGCCGCCAACATCGCCCAGGAGCAGGCGATCAGGATGGCGGCCCGAAGGGGGCGGATCTCCTTCTTCGGTGGCCTCCCCAAGACGAATCCGTTCATCGAGTGCGACTCCAACCTGGTGCACTACCGCGAGCTGATGATCATCGGCGCCAACGGTTCGGCACCCGCGCACAACAAGCGGGCACTGGAGTACATCTCGACCGGGCAGGTGCCGGTGAAGGACCTGATCACGGTCCGGCTGCCCCTGGAGAAGACGCTCGACGCCTTCGGGATTGTGGCGCGCGGCGAGGCGATCAAGGTGACCGTAGAGCCCTAGGCACCGCGTCAGCGCCCCGGTCTCCCCCGCAGAACACGCAACTTTGCACGAGGTGTGGACGCTCTGTAAGCGTTATGCCGCTTGCAATGCGTCCATACCTCTGGCAAAGAAGAAGCATCCAGGCCATGCCGCGAGGGAACTTCGAGTCAGTCCAGGCCTAGGAACGTTTCGAGGCCGACGCTCAGCCCCGGGGTGGAGCCGATCTTGCGGAGGGCGAGGAGTACACCGGGCGTGAACGAGACCCGGTCCATCGAGTCGTGCCGGATCGTCAACGTCTCGCCGGGACCGCCCAGGATCACCTCCTGGTGCGCGACGAGCCCACGGACTCGCACGGCGTGCACCGCGATCCCGTCAACCTCCGCGCCGCGTGCCCCGTCGAGCGAGGTCGAGGTGGCGTCGGGGATCGGGGCGGCTCCGGCCTCGCGCCGCGCGTCGGCGACCAAGGACGCCGTGCGACGGGCGGTGCCGGAGGGTGCATCGGCCTTGTCGGGGTGATGCAGCTCGACGATCTCCACGGACTCGTAGAACCGGGCTGCCTCGGCGGCGAAGCGCATCATCAAGATGGCGCCGACGGAGAAGTTCGGAGCGACCAGGACACCGGTCTCCGGCGAGCTCTCCAGCCAGGTCCGGAGCTGGGCCAAGCGCGCGTCGTCGAAACCGGTCGTTCCCACGACTGCATGAATGCCGTGATCGATACAGAACTCCAGATTGTCCATCACGACGTCGGGATGAGTGAAGTCCACGACCAGCTGAGCCCCCGACGTGACCACCTCTTCGATCGAGTCGGCGGCATCGATCGCAGCCACCAGCTCCATGTCCTCGGCCTCGTCGACGGCGCGGCAGACCTGTTCGCCCACCTTGCCGAGCGAACCGAGCACACCGACCTTGGGTTGGTTCTGCACAGCAACAAACCTAGTCGACGGCGCGTCTTTCCCGGCGGCGGGTCACGGGTCGGTCAGCTCGGCGAACGGGCCGACGACGGCCAGCGTCTCCGGCTGGCTGAACAGCTCTTTCGCGAGGAGCTGGACGTCCTCGAGTGTGACCGCGTCGATGCGCCGGATCACCTCGTCGATGCTCGGCAGCTCGTCGTAGAGCAGCTCAGCCTTCGCGACCCGCGACATCCGGGCCCCGGAGTCCTCGAGACCGAGCACCAGGCTCCCGCGGAGCTGTCCCTTTCCACGTTCCAGCTCCTCCGACGTCAGGCCAAGTTCCGCGAGACGTCGCAGCTCCTCGCGCACCACTGTGAGCACCTCACCCACCTTCGCGGGCAGACAACCAAGCGCGATACCGAACATGCCGGCATCGGCATAGTGCGAGGCGAAGGAGTAGACGGAGTAGGCCAACCCGCGCTTCTCGCGCACCTCCTGGAACAGCCGCGACGAGGTGCCGCCCCCCAGGGCAGCGTTCAGCACGCCTAGTGCGTAGCGACGCTCGTCGGTGCGGACGAGGCCGTTCACGCCGAGCACCAGGTTCACCTGCTCGAACGGACGGGTCGACACGACCTGGCCGGTCGCGGATCTCCTCATCCGGTCACCACGACGCACCGCGAGCGCCGCGGTCTTCGGTCCAGCGAGGAAGTCGGCGCGTCCGAAGGCCTTGCGGACCAGGCGGACGACGGTGGCATGGTCGAGGTTTCCCGCTGCCGCGACGACCATGCTTTCGGGGCGGTACCGGGTTCGGTAGTAACGCGAGATCTGTGCACGGGTCAGCGTCATGATCGAATCGGCTCTCCCCGCTATCGGTCGCCCGAGCGGAGAGCTACCCCAGGCCTTTTCTGCATAGAGGTTGTGCACCACGTCGTCGGGGTCGTCGTCGTGCATGGCGATCTCGTCGAGGATCACCTCGCGCTCGGCCTCCACGTCCTTTGCTGCGATCAGCGAGGACGTGACCATGTCTCCCAGCACATCCACGGCAAGCGGGAGGTCCTGGTCGAGGACACGGGCGTGGAAGCAGGTGTACTCCTTGGCGGTGAACGCGTTGAACTCGCCACCGACCGTGTCCATCTCGACGGAGATGTCCATCGCGGACCGGGTGGGGGTGCCCTTGAAGAGCAGGTGCTCCAGGAAGTGTGAGGCGCCCGAGAGTCGCGGGGACTCGTCACGCGAGCCGACGCCGACCCAGACACCGACGGTGGCCGAGCGGACCCCGGGCATGGCCTCGGTGATCACCCGCAGGCCTCCTGGTAGGACCGTGCGGCGAACTCTCGAGACAACAGAGTCGCCCTGGTCCCTTTCCACCAGGAGGGTGCGGGTGGTGCCGGACTCCTGCCGGGTTGCGGGCGAAGCCTTCGTCACTCTTGCCCGGAGTCGCCCTCGGACTCCGAGGAGCCCTCGTCCACGACGGGGATCAGCGACAGCTTGCCGCGGTCGTCGATCTCGCCGATCTCCACCTGGATCTTCTGTCCGACCGAGACCACGTCCTCGACTACCTCGACCCGCTTGCCACCGGCGAGGCTGCGCAGCTTGCTGATGTGCAGCAGCCCGTCCTTGCCCGGCAGCAGCGAGACGAATGCGCCGAAGTTCGTCGTCTTCACGACCGTGCCCAGGTAGCGCTCGCCGACCTCGGGCATCGTCGGGTTCGCGATGCCGTTGATGATGACCCTGGCGGCCTCCGCGGCCTCACCGTTGGTGGCGCCGATGTAGATCGTGCCGTCGTCCTCGATGCTGATCTGCGCGCCGGTGTCGTCCTGGATCTGGTTGATGACCTTGCCCTTCGGACCGATCACCTCGCCGATCTTGTCGACCGGGACGGTGACCGTGATGATCCGCGGCGCGTGGAGCGACATCTCGTCGGGAGCGTCGATCGCCTCAGACATCACGTCGAGGATCGCGATCCTGGCGTCCTTGGCCTGGTTCAGGGCCGCGCCCAGAACTTCGGCCGGGATGCCGTCGAGCTTGGTGTCGAGCTGCAGGGCGGTCACGAACTCGCGAGTGCCGGCGACCTTGAAGTCCATGTCGCCGAACGCGTCCTCTGCCCCGAGGATGTCGGTCAGCGCGACGTATCCGGTTTCGGTCGAGCCGTCGGCGCCTTCCACGGGACCAGAGATGAGGCCCATCGCGATACCGGCGACCGCTGCCCGCAACGGAACGCCCGCCTGCAGAAGCGACATCGTCGACGCGCAGACCGAACCCATCGAGGTTGAGCCGTTGGACCCCATCGCCTCCGAGAGCTGGCGGATCGCGTAGGGGAACTCCTCACGCGTCGGCAGCACCGGCAGCAGTGCCCGACGGGCAAGCGCGCCGTGACCGATCTCGCGACGCTTGGGGGACCCCACACGACCGGTCTCACCGGTGGAGAACGGCGGGAAGACGTACTTGTGCATGTAGCGACGCGTCTTCTCCGGGGAAAGGGTGTCCAGCTTCTGCTCAAGGGTCAGCATGTTCAGTGTGGTGACGCCCAGGATCTGGGTCTCACCGCGCTCGAACAGGGCCGACCCGTGCACCCGCGGGATCACGCCGACCTCTGCGGACAGAGTGCGGATGTCGCTCAGACCCCGCCCATCCATCCGGACCTTGTCCGTGAGCACGCGCTCCCGGACGAGCGTCTTGGTGAGCGAGCGGAACGCCGCGCCGAGCTCTTTCTCGCGACCCTCGAAGTCGGGGCCGGCCTTCTCCATGACAGCGGCCTTTACCTCGTCGAGCTTGGCCTCCCGCTCCTGCTTCCCGGCGATGGTAAGCGCCGGCGCGAGCTCGGACTTTGCGGCCGCCTCGACGGCCGCATAGGCGTCGTCCTCGTACTCGAGGAACACCGGGAAGTCCTGAACGGGCTTGGACGCCTGCTTGGCGAGCTCGGACTGTGCCTCGCACAGTTGCTTGATGAAGGGCTTGGCGGCGTCGAGACCACCGGCCACGACGGTCTCGGTCGGCGCCTGAGCGCCCGAGTGCACGAGGTTCCAGGTTGACTCGGTGGACTCCGCCTCGACCATCATGATCGCCACGTCACCGGTTTCGGTGACGCGGCCGGCAACCACCATGTCGAAGACCGCGTCCTCGAGCTGGGTGTGGGAGGGGAAGGCGACCCACTGACCCTCGATCAGCGCGACGCGCACGCCGCCGACAGGGCCGGAGAAGGGCAGGCCGGAGATCTGGGTGGACAGCGAGGCCGCGTTGATCGCGAGCACGTCGTAAGGGTGGTCGGGGTCGAGTGCCAGCACGGTGATCACGACCTGGACCTCGTTGCGCAGACCCTTCTTGAAGGTCGGGCGCAGCGGGCGGTCGATCAAGCGGCAGGTGAGGACGGCGTCCTCGCCCGGACGGCCCTCGCTGCGGAAGAACGAGCCGGGGATCTGGCCGACGGCGTACATCCGCTCCTCGACGTCGATCGTGAGCGGGAAGAAGTCGAGGTTGTCCTTCGGGTGCTTGCCCGCCGTGGTGGCCGAGAGCAGCATGGTCTCGTCGTCCAGGTAGGCGGTGACGGATCCTTGAGCCTGTCGGGCAAGCAGGCCTGACTCGAACTTGACGGTACGAGTGCCGAACTTGCCGTTGTCGATGACGGTTTCAACCGCCGAAACGATGGGTCCCTCCATGGGGTACCCCTCTCTGTCTCGCGGGGCGACCACGCGAGGCCTTCGCGGCCTCCGATGAGATGTGGGGCCGGTCTTCGATCGAGGCCCGCGGCCGCCCGACGGGCTCCCGAAGGTCACTACCGAGGACCGGGCCAGACGTCCGCGGTCGCTCCAGTGAATGGATTCTCTGTTCAGTTGTGGGTGAGTCTCGGATTCATCGGCGCAGGCCGAGCCGTTCCACGATCGAACGGTATCGGTTGATGTCTTCCTTCTGCATGTAGTTCAGCAGCCGACGACGCTGACCGACCAGGAGCAGCAGGCCACGACGACTGTGGTGGTCGTGCTTGTGCTCCTTGAGGTGCTCGGTCAGGTGGGAGATGCGGTGGGACAAGAGCGCAACCTGAACCTCGGGGGAACCGGTGTCACCGTCAGCCGTGGCGTACTTCGTGATGATCTGCTTCTTGGTCTCCGCGTCTGTACCAGTGGACACGCGAGCTCCTTCCGGGGTTTCGTTGCGCGGCGCGCCGGGGCCTGTTCACCCGGGCACTCTCATTCCGCGGCCGTTAGACGGCAACCGCCCAAGATTATCAGCGGTTGCGGCCTTTCTCCGAATCGACGCCGGGATCGGAGACTCCGTCAGCCGCCGAGCACCTGATGCACCGACTCACGTGCGGCCATCGGGTCCGACTCGGCCAGGGCGGCCTCGGCCGCCTGCTCGCAGGTGTCCATGCTGACGGCGGCCAGCTGCGCCCCGACCGGTCGTACGGCGCTCAGCGCCATCGACAGCGACGTGACACCCATCCCCACGAGCGCGGTGGCCAGCACCGGGTCGGCCGCCGCCTCACCACACACGCCGACCGGCTTCCCTGCCTGCTTGCCGGCCTCGGCGGTGATCGCGATCAGCGACAGGACAGCCGGCTGCCAGGCGTCGGTGAGGTGCGCGAGGTCGCTAGCCATCCGGTCGGCCGCCATTGTGTACTGCGTCAGGTCGTTCGTGCCGATGGAGAGGAAGTCGACTACCTCCAGGATCCGGTGCGCCTGCAACGCGGCACTCGGGATTTCGACCATCACCCCCGACCGGAGACCACGAGAGCGCGTCAGCTCGGCGAAATCGGCCGCCTCCGCGACGGTCGCCACCATCGGCGCCATCACCCACGGCGACGTGGAGGTCTGCTCCGCCGCCGATGCGATCGCATCGAGCTGGCGTTCCATCAGACCGGGCCTGCCGAAGGACAGCCGCAGGCCTCGCACGCCGAGTGCTGGGTTCTCCTCCCCGGCCAGCGTCGCGAACCCGATGGGCTTGTCCGAGCCCGCGTCAAGGGTGCGCACCACGACGTTGCGCTCGGCGCCGAAGGCCGCAAGCACCTGCGCGTAGATCTCCGCCTGCTCCGCCACGGAGGGCTCCTCGTTCCGGTTCAGAAAGCACAGCTCGGTCCGGAACAGCCCCACGCCCTCCACCGGGCCACCTGCGGCCTCACGGGCGGATGCCCCGTCACCGACGTTGGCGAGCAGCTTGACCCTGGTTCCGTCCAGGGTCAGGGCAGGTCCCGTCCACGACTCGACGGCAGCACGAGCATCCTGCCCTGCTTTGACGCGGGACTCGGCCGCCTCCTCGTCGGGCGAGATCTCGACCTCGCCCGTCGTACCGTCGACCAGCACCCGCGTGCCGGTTTCCACGGCCAGCACCCCCGATACCCCGACGACGCAGGGAATTCCCAGCTGCCGGGCGATGATCGCCGTGTGGCTGGTGGGCCCCCCCTTCTCGGTCACCAGCCCCACCACATGGGCGGGATCGAGTCCGGCGGTGTCGGCAGGTGCGAGATCCTCGGCCACCAGCACTGACGCGACGTCGGGCGCCGGCACTCCCGGCTCGTCGACTCCCACGAGCCTCGCGGTGACGCGGCGCTCGATGTCGCGCAGGTCGGTGACTCGCTCAGCCATCAGCCCGCCCATCTCGGTGAAAACACCTGCGAACTGCTCCACGGCCGCGCCGAGCGCGCTCAGCAGCGAGTCGCCGGCCTTCAGGCGCTTGGACACCGTCGAGCGCAACCCCTTGTCCCGCGCCAGACCCGCGGTTGCCGTCAGCACCTCCGCGGCCGGTCCACTCGTCAAGGCCGCCCGGTGCCCGAGCGCCTCGGCGACCTGGTTCACCGCTGTGTCGTAGGCGGCGAGGGCCGAGTCGAGGTCCGCGATGTCTCGGGCTTCGAAGGCCGCCACCGCCTGCGGCGAGATGGTGGTCGAGGCGACAACGGCGGGCGCGAGGACGACGCCGGGGACGACCGGGGTCCCACGCAGGGAGGTGGCGACAGGGGGAACCGACATATCAGAACCATAGACCGGGCACCCCCTTGACAGTCAACAGATTCGGGCGTAAAACAACAGATAACCAGATGCATTCGAAGATTGGCGAAGGGGAGGGCCGTGTACGCCGAGGAACGCCAGCAGTCCATCGCCGACCTGGTCACCCAGCGCGGTCGGCTGTCGGTGACGGAGCTGGCCGAGGAGTACACCGTGACCACCGAGACCGTGCGCCGCGACCTCTCCAGTCTTGAACGGGCCGGCGTCATCCGGCGGGTCCATGGCGGCGCCGTACCCGCGTCGACGCTGAGCGTGCTCGAGGTGACGCTGAACGAACGCGACCGCGAGAACACTGAGCAGAAGGACCGCATCGCCCGCGCGGCACTGGCGTTCCTGCCGCATTCGGGCGGCAGCGTTCTGCTGGACGCCGGCACGACGACCGCGCGCCTGGCGACCCACATCCCGCGCGACCACCGACTGACGATCGTCACCAACGCGGTGCCGATCGCTGCCCGTCTGGCGGGACTCGCCACCATCGAGCTGCGCCTGCTGCCCGGTCGGGTTCGCAGCACCACCCAGGCTGCCGTCGGTGCGGACACCGTGGCCGCCCTCGAAGTGCTGCGCACCGATGTCGCCTTCATCGGCACCAACGGGCTGTCGGTCGGCCACGGGCTGAGCACTCCCGACCACAGCGAGGCTGCCGGGAAACGCGTCATGGTTCGCGGCGGCCACCGCGTCGTCGTACTCACCGACTCCTCCAAGTTCGGACGGGAGAGCACCGTCCGGTTCGCCGAGATCGGGGACATCGACGTGCTCATCACAGACAGCGGGATCGGGAGCGGACTTCTCAACGCGCTGCGCGGGCGCGACATCGAGGTGGTCGTCGCATGATCATTACCCTCACCCCGAACCCGAGCGTCGACAGGACAGTTGCGCTCTCCTCGAGGCTCGAGCGCGGATCGGTCCTGCGGGCGGAGTCCGTGACCTCGCAGTCCGCCGGCAAGGGAGTCAACATCTCCCGCGCCGCGGTCGCCGCCGGTCAGCGCACCATCGCCGTGCTTCCCGCGGAGCAGGACGACCCGTACGTCCTCGAGCTGCTCCGCGACGGCATCGACTGCCGCCCGGAGCCGCCCTCGGGGCAGGTGCGCGTCAACCTCACCATCACCGAGCCGGACGGCACCACGACCAAGATCAACACCCCAGGCGCTGAGGTCGGCCAGGATTGTCTGGAGGGACTTGCCGCGGCTCTTCAGCACCGTGCCCAACAGGCTTCCTGGGTGGTGCTGGCCGGCTCGCTGCCACCCGGCGCGCCCGCGGACTGGTATGCCACATTGGTCCGCTCCCTGCGGCGGACGACGGCCAAGGTCAGTGTGGACACTTCGGGCCCGCCCCTGGTCGCCCTCGCGTCGCGACTTGGCGACTCGGCGCCGGACCTGATGAAACCCAACGGCGAGGAGCTCGCCTCGATCACCGGTGACGACCCCGCCACCGCCGAGGCGGACCCCGCAGCCGCAGTGAAAGCCGCGACCGTGCTGGTCGAGCGCGGAGTGGGGTCGGTGCTGGTCACCCTGGGCGCCTCAGGGGCCTGCCTCGTCACTGCGGAGGGGGCCTGGCACGCCGCGCCGCCGCCGATCACGGTCGTCAGCACAGTGGGCGCCGGAGACTCGAGCCTGTTCGGCTACCTTCTGGGCGACCTGCGTGGGCTGAGCGCGGCCGAACGGCTCCGGCTTGCGGTAGCCTACGGCAGCGCCGCTTCCTCACTCCCCGGCACGACCATCCCCACCCCCGACCACGTCAACCCAGAGCTCGTCAAGGTGCATGAGCTCAGCCCTACCACCGAATAGGAACCCCGTGCCCGATTCGAACGAACCAGGCCTGATCAACCCCGAGCTCGTCCGGCTTGACGCCGAGATGGGCACCGACAAGGACGAAGTGATCCGCGCTCTCGCAGACGTCGTCGCAGGTGCGGGGCGTAGCGACAACGCCGAAGGTCTGGCCGGGGACGCCCTGGCCCGTGAGGCCACCTCGACCACCGGCCTCCCCGGCGGTATCGCCATCCCGCACTGCCGGACCGAGCACGTCGACGTCGCCACCCTCGCCTTCGCCCGGCTTGCACCAGCCGCCGACTTCGGAGCCAAGGACGGACCGGCAGATCTGGTCTTCCTGATCGCCGCGCCGGCCGGGGGCGACGCCACCCACCTGAAGCTGCTCACCCAGCTCGCGCGATCGCTGGTGAAGAAGGACTTCACCGACGCCCTTCGCAACGCGCAGACTCCGCAGGAGATCGTGGCTACCGTAAGCGCGGCTGTCGAGGTCCCCGCGGCGAAGGCCCCGGAAGGGGCGCCCGAACCGACCCCGGCGGCGACAACCGTCGCCTCGCCCGGCCCTGCGGAGCGTCGTCGCAGCATCGTCGCGGTCACTGCATGTCCCACAGGAATCGCGCACACCTACATGGCGGCCGAGGCGCTCGAGGCCGCAGCGGCTCGCGCCGGCGTGGACATCCACATCGAGACGCAGGGCTCCGCTGGCTCCACTCCCCTGGCGGCCAGCATCATCGCCGAAGCGGACGCGGCCATCTTCGCCGTGGACGTGGGTGTCAAGGACCGCGCTCGGTTCGCCGGGAAACCCCTGGTCGCCTCGGGTGTGAAGCGCGGGATCGAGGAGCCGGACGAGATGGTCGCCCAGGCCCTTGCCCACGCCGACGACCCAGGTGCTCCCCGGGTCGAGGGCGCCGCCGGGGCGGCCGCCGAGGCGAGCACATCGACGGGCCAGAACGAGTCCTTCGGGCTGAAGGTACGCCGGGTGCTGATGACTGGCGTGTCCTACATGATCCCGTTCGTCGCGGCGGGAGGACTGCTGATCGCGTTGGCGTTCCTGCTCGGTGGCTACGAGATCGCTCTCGAGGACAAGGCCTCGGCGATCTTTGCCGACAACTCCTTGTTCAACCTTCCTGACGCCAACGCGCTCGGTCTGGATCACGCACTCGGCAATCTCGGTGCCTACCTGGGTGCGGTCCTGCTCACCATGGGCAGCACAGCGTTCTCGTTCCTGGTTCCCGCACTCGCCGGCTACATCGCGTACGCGATCGCGGACCGACCCGGAATCGCTCCCGGCTTCGTAATGGGAGCACTGGCCACCACGGTGCTGAATGCCGGATTCCTCGGCGGCATCGTGGGTGGTGTCCTTGCCGGCGCCATCGCGCACTGGATCGCTGGACGCAAGGTGCCCACGTGGGTGCGTGGCCTGATGCCCGTCGTGGTGATACCGCTCGGCGCCACGCTGGTCTCGGGTCTGATCATGCTCGTCGTGCTCGGCAAGCCGCTGGCGGCCCTGACCGAGGCACTGACCGACGGTCTGAACAGCCTGAGCGGTGGCTCCGCCGTCGTGCTAGGAGTCGTCCTCGGCCTGATGATGGCATTCGATATGGGCGGCCCACTCAACAAGACCGCCTATGTCTTCGCGATCACCGGGCTCGGTGCCGCTGCCTCCGCGACCGGTGACGCCCCAGAGCTCAAGATCATGGCGGCGGTCATGCTGGCCGGGATGGTGCCTCCGCTGTCCCTGGCTCTGGCGACCGTCCTACGGCCTCGCCTGTTCAGCCCTGCTGAACGGGAGAACGGGAAGGCGGCGTGGCTGTTGGGCGCCTCGTTCATCACTGAAGGTGCGATCCCGTTCGCGGCGGCGGACCCGTTGCGGGTGATCCCTTCCATCATGCTCGGAAGTGCCGTGACCGGCGCGATCGCGATGGGGGCGGGGGTGACCATGCGGGCGCCGCACGGCGGGATCTTCGTCCTGTTCGCGGTCGGGCAGGTGATCTGGTTCCTGGTGGCGCTGGTCGCCGGCGTACTCATCGCCGCGGCGACCGTCGTGATCCTGAAGACTCTGACCGAGAGCGAGGACGAGATCAACCAGCTCGCCAAAGCATCCGTTTGACCTGACCCCACCCAGCAAGGAGAACTAGATGCCCACCAAGACAGTCACCGTCGGTTCAGCCGTCGGCCTGCACGCCCGACCCGCCGCCATCATCTCCGAGGCCGCGGGTGAGCTTGACTCCGAAGTGACCATCGCCACCCCGGACGGGGACCCCGTGGACGCGAGCTCGGCGCTGCTCATCATGACGCTCGGCGCGGGGAAGGGCGACTCCGTCGAGGTGTCGGGCGACGACGAGTCGGCGGTCGACAAGATCGCCGCGCTCGTGGAGCAGGATCTGGACGCGTAGCGGAGCGGAGCGGGCGCGACCGCCTCCGGTCGTCAGGCAGCGGTCGACGTGCGTTTCATCGCGCGGTAGACCGCACGCATACCGACCGCGTGCTCGAGCTCGTCGGTGACCGCAGTGAAGAACTGGTCGCGGTAGGCCTCGTCGGTGACGGCGTAGACGGTGAAGTACAGCCCGGAGAACGCGGCGAGGAAGATCGACACCTGGATCAGCTCCAGGCTCAACGTCGGCGACTGCTCGAGGGCCTGCGGACGTTGACCGATCCAGGACTCGATCACGTCGGGATCCATGATGAGCGCCCCGAAGGCCAGGAAGAACACGAGTACCGCGAGCGCCAGAAGGAACACCTGGACGACCTGGGACACGAGCAGCACAAGGATCAGGTTCGCCCGCTGGAAGCCGGCCACGCGCTTCTCCTCCTCGGCCTGAGGCAGCATCCCGTCGCTTCCCGTGAGCGCCTGGGCAGCCGCGGCGACTGGCGTCCCCTGGACGCTTTCGACCAGCCGCGCACCATCCAGATCCTGGTCGACCCTGTCCAGCTCCTCGGGCAGCCGGACCAGCAGGAAGGCGACGGCAACCGTTGCGAAGAGCATGACGGTCACCCACAGGACACCTCCGTCCAGCGACGCAGCCACCTGCCAGACCTCGGCGTTGATGAACAGGAAGGTGATGAACAGCAGGAGCAGCGGCAACGCGCGGGTGACCAGTGGGAACAGCAGGCCGAGACTGCGGAACGTGCGCACCACAGCCCACAACGCGATCGTCTTGAGGCGCAGCGTGGTCGCCGCGTAGAAGGCCAGGACCAGTCCCCCCGCCGAGAGGCCGGTCACCGTCGCGAGGCTGATGTCGCCCGACAGCCAACCGACCAGGACCCCGAGGCCCGCCCCGGCCACGACCGCGGCCGCCACGACCGCCACGACGCGAGCCCGTCGCAGGCCGCGCTGGGCGACCTGACGCTCGGACTCGACGAAGTACGGCAGACCGTGCCTGAGGAACCACGCCTCCGCCGCCGCAATGGCCTGTGCGGTGTCATCGCTCATGTCCGGTTCCGCGGTTCCGGGACACCGAGCACGCGGTAGGCACGATGCACGTCGTCGCCCATGGTCTGCACCAGCTCCTCGGTCGAGTCGAACCTGACCATGCCTCGCAGGTGTGCCACGAAGGAGACCTCCACCGAGGCGCCGTACAGCTCGAGGTCGTCTCGCCCGAGCACGTAGGACTCGACCCGTCGTTCTCGCTCACCGTCGAAGGTCGGGTTGGTGCCGACGCTGATCGCCGCCGGCATGCCGTCGGCGGGGGGATCGAGCAGGCGCAACCATCCCGCATAGACCCCGTCAGCCGGGAGCGCCTGCATGGCGTCGGTCGGAACGTTCGCGGTTGGATATCCGAGATCGCGTCCGCGCTGGTCGCCCTTGACCACCTCGCCTCGAACCGTGAACGGGTGGCCGAGCGCCTCGGTGGCACCCGACGCGTCGCCCGCGGACAGGCAGTTTCGGATGTACGTCGACGACCACACCTGAGGCCCGCCGTCGAGGGCGATCCCCTCGGTCACGAAGCCGTGTTGCGCGCCCGCCTCGCGCAACGTCACGACGTCGCCGGCCGCACGGCTGCCGAACCGGAAGTTGACACCGACCGCCACCGCTGCGGCGTGGAGTGTGTCGACCAGGATCGTCTGGATGAACCGCTCGGGAGTCCAGTCGGCGACGTCGCGAGTGAACGGGATCACCAGCACGTCGTCGGCACCGGCCTGCTCGAGCAGCTCGATCCGGGTGTCGATCGAGGTGAGCGTCGTCGGCGCGTGCTCGGGCCGGAGCACCGAGATGGGGTGCGGGTCGAACGTCACCACCACGAGGCGGTTCACCTCGAGGTCGTCGGCCACCTCACGGGCCCTCTGGAGCACATGCTGATGGCCGAGGTGGACGCCGTCGAAGTTGCCGATCGTGACCACGGTTCGACCGAGGTCCTGCGGCACGTCGTCAAGCGAGCGCCAGATCCGCACGATGCTGAGCTCCTGTCCGCGGGGCTGTGTGCCCAAGGGCTGGGCCAAGACTATGTCCGCCAGTAGGTAGAAGGGGTACCGGAGAAGCCTGTCACAGCGCGATCACTCGGAACCGGCGAACACAGCGACCGGAACGGCGAGGCGGCCTCGCTGTTGGTACAACGCGAGGAATCTCCCGGACTCGTCGAAGACCGCCACCGGACCGGGCGACCCGAGCTCGGCCTCGAGCCTGCGGCCGTAGGAGATGTCTCGCGCGCCCTCCGCGTCGACCACGTGTCCTGGAAAGCAGCGGCGGGTGGCCGTGTCGAGGCTGAGCATCCGCAACTCGTCGGCAGCGTGCACCTCAGGAAGCAGCTGCGCCTCCGCAAGAGGGAAGTCTCCGAGCGCCGTGCGCCGCAGTCTGGTCAGGTGGCCGCCGATGCCGAGATCCGAACCGAGGTCGCGCGCGACTGCACGGACATAGGTGCCACTCGAGCACCGCAACGAGATGTCGACATCGAGGTAGTCGAACTCGCGCCGGATGCCGATGACCTCCAGCGAGTCGATCGTGACCCTGCGCGCAGCGAGCTGCACGGACTCTCCGGCACGGACCCTGGCGTAGGCACGCCGGCCGTCGACCTTTATCGCCGAGACCGACGACGGCACCTGGTCGATCTCGCCGACGAAGCGGGCCGCGGCCGCGCGCACGGCCTCCTCCGCAACCTCGCTGGCCGAGGCCTGTGAGGTGATCGTGCCCTCGGCGTCGTCGGTGCTGGTCGACGCGCCGAGCCGGACGGTCGCGTCGTACCCCTTCCAGCTCAGGAGCAGGTGTCCGAGCAGCCGGGTCGCCCGGTTCACGCCCAGCACCAGCACACCGGTCGCCATCGGGTCCAGCGTGCCCGCGTGACCTACCCGGCGGGTCCCGGCCAGCCGACGTACCCGGCCGACCACATCGTGCGAGGTCATCCCTGCGGGCTTGTCGATGACGACCAGTCCGGACTCGGTGGTCGCGCCCCCCGGCCTCGTCACTCGTCGGGGTCGGAGATCTCGTCGGGCTGCTCGTGCGGCTTGCGGTACGGGTCGGCTTCACCCGCGTAGGCCGCCCCCGCCGCCGCGGCCGCGACCTGCGCATCCGACTGCCGCGCGCGGTCCAGCAGCTCATCGAGGTGACGGGCGTTGTCAGGCAGCGCGTCGTGGATGAACTCCAGGGACGGGACATGTCGCATACCCAACTGCTTGCCGACCTCGGAGCGGAGTACGCCCTTGGCCGACTCCAGTGCCGCCGCGGTGCTCGCGAGCTGGTCTTCTTCGCCCAGCACTGTATAGAAGATGGAGGCGTTCTGGGTGTCCCCGGTCACGCGCACGTCGGTGACCGTGATGAAACCGAGCCGCGGGTCCTTGATTCGACGCTCCAGCATCTCGGCCACGATGACCTGGATCCGCTCGGCGACCTTGCGCACCCGTGGACTGCTCATGGTATTGCTCCTGTGCTACGTGATCAGTCGAGTGTGCCAGCCACCCGACTGACCACCTAGGTACCTTGGTGAAGCCACGGCGGGCTATGCCCGGGGAATCTCGCGCAGCTCGAACGACTCGACGAGGTCGCCGATCTTCACGTCGTTGTAGCCACGAAGTGTGAGACCGCACTCGAAGCCCTCGCGGACCTCGTTGACGTCATCCTTCTCACGGCGCAGCGACGACAGATCGAGGTTGTCGGCAACCACGGATCCATCACGAATCAGTCGCGCCTTGGCGTTGCGTCGGATGATGCCGCTGGTGACCATACAACCGGCGATGTTGCCGATCTTGGAGGAGCGGAAGATCTCGCGGATCTCCGCCTGACCAAGCTGCGCCTCCTCGAACTCCGGCTTGAGCATGCCCTTGAGCGCAGCCTCGATCTCCTCGATCGCCTGGTAGATGACCGAGTAGTAACGAATCTCGACACCTTCCTTGTCGGCCACCACGGTCGCCTTGCCTTCGGGCCGGACGTTGAAGCCGATGATGATGGCGTCGGAGGCGGCCGCAAGCATCACGTTGGTCTCGGTGATGGCACCGACCCCGCGGTCGATGACCCGCAAAGAGACCTCGTCGCCGACGTCGATCTTGGACAGCGAGTCCTCGAGCGCCTCGACCGAACCGGACACGTCGCCCTTGAGGATGAGGTTGAGCTCCTGGCTCTCGCCCTTCTCCATGGAGGCCATGAAGTCCTCGAGGGTACGACGCCCGCGCCGCTGCGCCTGCATGGCAGCACGCTCACGAGCTTCCCGCTTCTCGGCGATCTGGCGAGCCATCCGGTCGTCGTCGACAACCAGGAAGTTCTGACCAGCTCCCGGCACCGCGGTGAGACCGAGCACCATCACCGGACGTGACGGGTCGGCTGCCTCGACGTTCTCACCATGCTCGTCCAGCATCGCCCGGACACGACCGAAGGCCGGCCCGGCGACGATCGAATCACCGACGCGGAGCGTTCCGCGCTGGATGAGAATCGTCGCGACCGGCCCACGACCACGGTCGAGGTGCGCCTCCACGACAAGTCCCTGCGCGTCCTGCTCGGGGTTCGCGCGCAGGTCGAGCTCGGCGTCCGCGGTCAGGATGACCGCCTCGAGCAGCGTATCGAGATTGAGCTCGGACTTTGCCGAGACGTCGACGAACATCGTGTCGCCGCCGTACTCCTCGGGCACCAGTCCGTACTCGGTGAGCTGACCGCGGACCTTAGTCGGGTCCGCGTCTTCCTTGTCGATCTTGTTGACCGCGACCACGATCGGGACACCGGCGGCCTTGACGTGGTTCAGCGCCTCCACCGTCTGCGGCATCACACCGTCATCGGCCGCGACCACGAGGATCGCGATGTCGGTGGCCTGCGCACCACGAGCTCGCATCGCGGTGAACGCCTCGTGACCCGGAGTGTCGATGAAGGTGATCCGACGCTCGTCACCCTCGACAGCCGTGGCGACCTGGTAGGCACCGATGTGCTGGGTGATGCCACCGGTCTCCTTGGCCACGACGTTGGCGTTGCGCAGCGCATCGAGCAGCCTGGTCTTGCCGTGGTCGACGTGACCCATCACTGTCACCACGGGAGGACGGGCCTCGAGGTCGCCCTCGACGCCTTCGTCGTTGCCGAACTCGAGGTCGAACGACTCGAGCAGCTCACGGTCCTCGTCCTCGGGCGAGACGATCTGGACGACGTAGTTCAGCTCGTCGGCGAGGAGCTCGAACGTCTCCTCGTTGACCGACTCTGTCGCCGTAACCATCTCACCGAGCGAGAAGAGCATCTGCACGAGGGCGGCTGCCTCAACGTCGATCTTGTCGGCGAAGTCGGTCAGCGAGGAACCTCGCGCCAACCGGACCGTCTCGCCGTCACCCTTGCGCAACCGCACGCCACCGATGGTCGGGGCCTGCATGTTGTCGAACTCCTGACGGCGCTGACGCTTGGACTTGCGACCTCGACGCGAGGGACCGCCGGGGCGACCGAACGCACCCTGTGTGGTACCCCGCTGGCCGGGACGACCACCACCGGGACGACCGCCGCCGGGAGGTCCGCCGCCGAACCCGCCTGGCCGACTCGGCGCACTGCCTGGCGCGCCGCCACGTGCGGGCGCACCGGCCGGACCGCCACGCGCGGGCGCGCCGCCGGGGCCGCCTCGACCTGGTGGGCCGCCAGGGCCGCCACGCCCAGGCCCGGTCGGACGTCCGCCGCCGGGGCCACCGCCAAAGGCCGCTGGGGACTTCGGCATCATCGCCGGGTTGGGGCGGGGCATGCCAGGTCGACCTGTCGGGCCACCGGAGCGCCCACCCGCATCACGGCCGGCAGGCGGACGAGGCGGAAGGTCCCCGGTTGCGGGGTCAGGACGTGGAGCCGCCGGCCGGCGACCCATCCCTTGGGTCGAGGAGAAGGGGTTGTTGCCCGGGCGCGGAGCGCCGGGACGTGCGCTGGTTCGCGGCGCTGACGGAGCAGGTGCCTGCGGGGCAACGGGGGCCTCGGTGCTGACCGCGGTCGCCTCAGCAGCCGGAGCAGCCGGAGCAGCCGGAGCAGGAACCGGGTCGGGTGCAGACGCGGGTTCGCCTTCGGGCTCGGCTGCCTCTTTCGGCCCGGGCTTGGGTCCTGGCCGGGGAGGCGCTGTCGCAGCGGGTGCATCGACGTCGGGTCCGGGGGTCGTTCCCGGTTCACTGGACGGTTCACTGGACGGTTCACTGGCCGCCCCGTTGACGGTCGTAGCGGTCGGACCCTCGGCGGCTGGCCCCTCAGCAGCTCCAGCCTCGGAAGGCTCGGCCTGCTTGGCCGGCTTCTTCGCGGCCGCCTTCTTGGCAGCCTTCAGCTCGGCGGCGGCCTTCAGCTCGTCGCCGTAGTTGTCTGTGAACCGCTTCACGACGGGCGGCTCGACAGTCGACGATGCCGACTTGACGAACTCGCCCATTTCTCCGAGCTTGGCCAAAACGACCTTGCTCTCCACTCCGAGCTCTTTGGCGAGCTCGTGGACTCGGACCTTAGCCACGCTTCTCCTTCTGGTCCGAGCCGATGGTGGGCCGGCCGGACCGTTAGCTGGTGTGCATGCTCATCGGAAAGAACTCATCGAGTGCTCATGAGCTGCTGCTCCATCTTCTGTCGGTCAACACGGACGCGTGGGGGGCACGCCCCCCGTGTGCCCCCCGGCGGGGGGCACGGTCGTTCGTTGCTGCACATAGTCGCGCACCGGTTCGCTGGAGAGCCGGTCCGTGACCCGAAGGGCC
>Ga0209587_1000070_pt1 | contig 49268 bp, 40 predicted proteins | sample NGEPerD_2_FD_184512 | JGI IMG/M metagenome (GOLD analysis project Ga0209587, IMG submission 184512) | Arctic peat soil microbial communities from the Barrow Environmental Observatory site, Barrow, Alaska, USA - NGEE PermafrostL1-D... | ecosystem: Environmental > Terrestrial > Soil > Wetlands >...
CCTGCGCCGCTACGACGTCACGACGCGAGGGGATGAGGTCTATGTCCAGACCTGATCCGTCACGGGCGGCTGTCGCCGCGCAAGGCGACCCGCAGACGGACCTGCCGGCACACTGCGCCGAGCTGGTAACGCGCCTGGGAGCTGACGTCGGGAGTGTGCTCGAGCAGGGCCTGGCGGCGGCGGTACCGGACCGCGCGATCCAGGACCTCATGACCATGGCGGCAAGGCTCTACGTCGCCAAGCGGGAGGCCGGCGGCGAGCTCGCACCCTTCGAGGGTCCAGAGCTCACCGCCACCGAGGTCATGGTGACGACGACCAGCATGCTGCAGGCCGCGAATCTCGAGGTCTTCGAACTGACGATGTGGAACGGCCTCGGAACGCTGTGAGTGGAAGGCAAACCCGTGACGGACGCAGACTTCGCAACCATCGGCCAGGCCGGTCTCGGCCGGGACGCGACCGACGACGTTCGATCGATCAACGTCGGTGACCGCTCCGGCTACAACACCACCAAGCACCTGGCCCACGCCGCGCAGCAGGCGCGGGAGCGCAACCTCTCCGAGATGCTGATCGTGGATGCTGACGCGCACCACTACGAGAGCGAGTCCTGGGCCGACATCATCAAGTACATCGAGGACCCCGTCCTTCGGCACCGCGCCGAGCGGGGCGGCAAGCCGATGCTCTCCCGGGGGTCCGATAACCAGAGCGGCTCCGGGCGGATCGTGCGCTACCCCCGGCGCCGGGTTGAGGAGACCCCGGAGGACGTGCCGCGCGACGTCGCCCTCGTCCGGCGGGAGATGGAGGCCATCGGCATCGACTACCAGGTCGTGTTCCCCACCCCCATGCTGAGCCTGGGTATGCACCCCGATGCCTACATGGAATCTCAGCTGAGCTGGGCGTACAGCCGCTGGATGACCGAGGAGATCCTGCCGCACGACACGCGTATCAAGACGATGATCTACCTGCCGTTCAACGACCCGGGGCAGGCGCTGCGCACGGTCGAGCACTTCGCCGACAAGCCGGGCGTGGCGGGGTTCATGGTCACGAGCGCCCGCTACAAGCCGGTGCACGACAACGTCTATATGCCCATCTACCGGGCACTTGAGGAGCGTGGGCTGCCGCTCGGCTTCCACGCGGTCTACCACGCCCCCGAGCGGATATTCGAGGGCATGAACCGCTTCCTCTCGGTGCATGCGCTCGGTTTCGTCCTCTACAACATGGTTCACCTCACCAACCTGGTCATCAACGGCATCCCGGAGCGCTTCCCGGGTCTGAAGGTGCTGTGGATCGAGAGCGGGCTCGCCTGGGTGCCGTTCCTGATGCAGCGCCTGGACAACGAGTACTTGATGCGCACCTCCGAGGCCCCCCTGCTGAAAAAGAAGCCCAGCGAGTACATGCGTGAGAACTTCTACTACACCACGCAGCCAATGGAGTACGACAACCTCGAAGCGCTGCAGATGACGATGAAGATGATCAACGCGGAGACGCAGCTGTTGTTCGCGTCGGACTTCCCGCACTGGGACTTCAACCTGCCCAGCACTGTCTACGACCTGCCGTTCCTCAGCGAGCACGCCAAGCGCCGCATCCTGGGCGAGAACGCCAAGGATCTGTTCCGCCTCGATCACTGACAGCGGCGGCGCCGCACCGGCACCTCGGCGGATGCAGGCGCGGCACCCGACTGCACCAAATGCACCAAGGAGCTTCCCAAGCCATGTCGCGAACCCCCGAGTACGGCTCCGACGTCGTCATCGACCTGATGGTCGACCTCGACATCGATTATGTGTCGTTCAACCCCGGCGCCACCTTCCGCGGGTTGCACGACTCGATCGTCAACTACGCCGGCAGCGACATCGAGTTCATCGAGTGCCTGCACGAGGAGATCTCCGTCGCGCTGGCCCATGGGTACGCGAAGGCGGCCGGCAAGCCGATGGCCGCGGCGGTGCACGACGTGGTGGGGCTGCAGCACGCATCGATGGCGATCTACAACGCCTGGATGGATCAGGTGCCCATGCTGGTGCTGGGCGCGACCGGGCCGGTGGACGCCACCAAGCGGCGCCCGTGGACGGATTGGATTCACACGGCCCTGGTGCAGGGCACGCAGGTCCGGGACTACACCAAGTGGGACGACCAGCCCGGGTCCATCGCCGCGGTCCCGGAGAGCATCATCCGCGCGGTGCAGATCAGCAACACCGCTCCGCGCGGGCCGGTGTACGTGTGCCTGGATCACGACATCCAGGAGGACCCGATCCCCGATGGGTTCACCAACCTCGACGTGGCGGACTTCGCCGCGCCGGCCGACGCCGCGCCGGACCCCGAGGCGGTTGAGCGGGTGGTCGACTGGCTCGTGAACGCGTCGTCGCCGGTGGTGATCGCGGACATGGTCGGCCGCAGCCAGTCCGGGCTGGAGCTGCTGGTCGAGCTCGCCGAGGCGCTGGCGCTGCCGGTGGTCGATCGGGAGCGCAACTACAACAAGGTCTCGATGAACTTTCCGACGGCGCATCCACTGAACGCCTCGGGCGACCCCGACGCGCTCGCGGGCGCCGACGTGGTGCTCGCGCTGGAGATGCGCGACCTGTCGGGGGTGCTCGGCCGGACCGGTGCGCCCACCGTGCGCGGCCGCGGCCGGATGGCGGAGCTGGCCGCCGGCGCCAAGGTGGTCAACGTGACCATGGCCTCCTACGTGGGCGGGTCCTGGATCAGCGAGATGCAGCGACTGCACGCCGCGGACCTGCAGCTGCTGGTCGAATCCGAGCCCTTCCTCCGAGCACTGCTGCCGCGCGTCAAGGCGCGGCTGTCAGACGCCAGCGGCGAGCTCCGCGAGCGGGTGGAGCAGCGCCGGCGGCGCGTCACCGAGCGCTCCGCGGCCCAGCGCAAGCAGTGGCGTCAGGAGGCCGAGGCGCGCCGGGAGGACAGGCCGATCTCCAAGGAGCTCTTGGCGCTGACCCTTGGGGACGCCACGGCCGGCGACGACCGGGTCGTCGCCAACGGCAGCCTGGGCAACTGGATCCACCGGCTGTGGGACCTGGACCGGGCAGATCAGTACCTGGGCGACTCGGGCGGCGCCGGGCTGGGCTACGGGTTGGGTGCCACGCTCGGTGCCGCGCTCGCGCATCGTGGCACGCCCCGACTGGTCATCGACGTCCAGTCCGACGGCGACGCGCTGTACACCCCGAGTGCTCTTTGGACCGCTGCGCATCACCGGCTGCCCGCGCTGATCGTCATGGACAACAACCGCGGCTACAACAACTCCGTCGAGCACGCCGAGCGCATCGCCCGCAACCGGACCCGCCCCGCCGAGCGGCGTGGCTTGGGTACCGCCATCGACGATCCCGAGGTGGACTTCGCGGCGCTCGCTCGTTCATTCGGTGTGCATGGCGAAGGGCCCGTGACCGAGCCTTCGGAGCTGCGTCCGGCCCTCGACCGCGCGCTGGAGGTCGTCCGAGAGCGGCAGCTACCCGCGGTGGTGGACGTGATCACGGGCCTGGCTCCCCTTGAGGCCTGATGGCCGACCGATTGTCGACTATGCCAAGGCCCTATTCAGCGTCCATTGGTTGATGTTGCTCGGACTGGACCGCCTGCGCGCGTCGAACCACGGCGGGATTCACCTCGGGTCCAGTGGACTGGACGGAGGTGACGGGGGGTTGCCCTTCAGGGCATAAATCGGTAGTTTGCTGGTCAGAAGGCTACAGAGGGGCAAAGACTCGTGTCAATTATGAAGACGATGATCCGGCGGATGCTCATCCCAGCTCTGCTGCTCGCGCTGATCGCATGCGGCGGGACACCGACGAGTGATCCTACTGAGGCGGCGGGCCAGGCAGAGGAGACGGCTGAGTCGACGGCGACGGCTGCGGCGGCTGCGGCGGCGGCTGAGAATCCCTACGCTGCACTCTTCACCGAGTTGGAAGGGCTCACCGGGCAGGAGCGCCGTGATCGGCTTGTTGAGCTGGCTGAGGAAGAGGGCGCCACTGTACAAGCATACGGCGCTAATTCAGACCTACCTGACCTTGCCCAAACCTTCACTGACGAGTACGGCATCCCGGTGGAAGTGTACCGAGCCCAAGCTAATCAGGTCCTACAGCGCGTGCTACAGGAGGCAGAGGCGGGCCAGCTGGCAGCCGACTTGATTGACAACAACGGCTTTGAGATGGCCGTCACTGCCCGCGAGGGACTGACCGTCGACTACCAAGGCCCTATCGAGGCGCAGTTGCGGGAAGGTACCAACTGGGACGGTTGGACCGCCAACCGGTTCACGCTTGTCAGTCCTGTGTGGAACACTGAGGTGCTCACCGAAGGGCCGCCGGCGGAGTTCGCGGATATGGCCGATGAGCGCTTCAGCGGAAAGCTGCTGGTCGAGCCGCGCGCGTTCGACTGGTACATGACCCTCTCGACCTGGTTCCAAGAGAACGGCATGACTGAGGAGCAGTTCGACGAGATGTTCCGCAGCATCGTTCGCAACTCGACGCTGCTGAGTGGCAACACCAGCCACGTCAACTTCTTGGCATCCGGCGAATACGGAATCTCCGCGGGCACGTACCACCACCTTGTTGATGACGCCATTGCGGCGGGTGCGCCACTGGCACGCCTGCCCGCCGTCGAACCCGTCGTGGCCCGCCCCAACGGCATGGCTCTCGCTCGCACAACCGATAGCCCAGCATCGACGCTGTTGTTCTTCGAGTGGCTCCTGACCGATGCTCAGCCTCTCCTCGTCGAGGACTACCGTCTTCCAGCCTTGGAGCAAGGCCTCGAGACCGAGCGTGTGCTCGAGGGTATTGAGGAACTGGTTACGATCGACATCGATCGCTTGGTCGACGAGGGGTTGGAGTGGGAGCAGCGCTACCAGGAGCTCTTGCGTGAGGCGGCTGGCACTGTTGAGGACCCAGCGGGTTAGTTAGCCACCCCTTGGCGGCAAGTCGATGCCCGAGGTGGGCCCGGACCTACACCTGACGGCCCGACTCGGGCTTCAGCGGTCGCCGGGCTAGCTCAGCCCCCCGCACTCAACTCAATGGTCGAGCTTGAAGATGCGCTCGGCGTTGCCTCCCAAGATCTGTCGCTTGGCGTGGTCGCTCAGGAAGGGGAGGTCGTAGACGGTGCTGGGCAGGTTGAAGTCCCAGTGGGGGAAGTCCGAGGCGAACAGAAGCTGACTCTCCGCATTGATCATCTTCATCGTCAGCTGGAGTGCCTCCAGGTTGTCGTACTCCATCGGCTGCGTCGTGTAATAGAAGTTCTCGCGCATGTACTCGCTGGGCTTTTTCTTGAGCAACGGCGCCTCGGCCGTACGCATCAGGTATTCGTTATCCAGCCGTTGCATCAGGAAGGGCACCCAGGCTAGCCCGCTCTCAATCCAAATGACTTTGAGCCCGGGGAAGCGCTCGGGGATGCCGTTGATCACCAAGTTGATCAAGTGCACCATATTGTACAACGTGAAGCCAAGAGCGTGCACGGACAGGAATCGGTTCATACCTTCCAGTATCCGCTCCGGAGCATGATAGATCGCGTGAAAGCCCAGCGGCATTTCCCGTTCTTCCAACGCGCGATAGATCGGCATGTAGACGTTATCGTGCACGGGCTTGTACCGAGCACTCGTGACCATGAAGCCTGCGACCCCTGGCTTATCGCTGAAGTGCTCAATGGTACGCAGTGCCGCGTCCGGGTCGTTCAGTGGCAAGTAGATCATCGTTCTGATACGCGTATCGTGAGGAAGGACTTCCTCAGTGAGCCAGCGGCTGTAGGCCCAGCTGAGCTGAGTCTCCAGATGCGTCTCGGGATGCATCCCCAAGTGCAACATCGGGGTCGGGAAAACGATCTGGTAGTCGATCCCGATAGCTTCCATCTCACGACGGATAAGAGTGACGTCGCGCGGGACGTCGTCCGGGACCTGCTCCGAGCGGCGCCGAGGATAACGAACAAGGCGGCCCGAGTTACTCTGATTGACCAAGCTCCGTTGCAGCATGGGGGAGCTGTTCGATCCTGCGCGGTGCCTGAGGACCGGGTCCTCGATGTACTTTACGATGTCTGGCCAGGCTTCGCTTTCATAATGATGTGCGTCAGAGTCTATGATGAGCATCTCTGAAAGGTTGCGTTCGCGGGCTTGCTTCGCCGCGTGAGCAAGGTGCGCGCCCGTATCATAGCCAGCCCGCTTGCCGGTGTTTATCATACGCACAGCGTCCGTCGCATTATCTGCAAAGCCGGCCGGAGCTCCGGCGCCGAACTGAGTGTCAGTCAAGTAGATACCTTCCCGTTACATTGTCCCGATACCGTTCAGAGAGGAGCTCGACTACCTTCCGGTCGGCGGCCTTCCAGCATTCGTGGTGCTGATGACCACCCTCGGTTGCGGCCAGCTCACTCGACCAGGAAGTGGATGGTCTTGACCTGGGTGTAGCTCAGCAGCTCCGACAGGCCTTCCTCCGTGCCCACGCCGCTGTTCTTCATGCCGCCGAACTCGCAGGCGGGGTAGTGGCGGGAGACGCCGTTGATCCAGACATAGCCGGACTTGACGCGCTTGGCGGTGCGCACGGCGGTGCGCAGATCCTCGGTCCACACGGCCGCGGCCAGGCCGTACTGGACGGAGTTCGCCATCCGCACGACCTCGTCGGCGTCGCTCCAGCGGATCACCGACAGCACCGGTCCGAAGATCTCCTCGTTGAAGATGCGCATGTCCGGCGTGACGTCGGCGAACACGGTCGGCCGCACCCAGTAGCCCCGCTCGAACTCGGCGCCCTTGGGACGCCCGCCGCCAGCCACCAGCCGGGCCCCGTCCTCCTGCCCGGCCTTGATGTAGGAATTGGTCTTCTCAAGCTGCGCGGGGGACACCATCGCGCCCATATCGCTGTTCTCGCTCATGGGGTCACCCACGCGCAGGCCATCGACCGTGCCGATGATCTTCTCCAGCACCTGGTCGTGGATGGAGTCGTGCAGGAACAACCTGCTGGTTGAGCCGCACGACTGACCCTGGTGGCCGAAGTTCATGCCTGCGACCGCCGCCGGGATGGCACGGCTGAGGTCGGCATCGGGGAAGACGATCATGGGGTTCTTGCCGCCAAGCTCCAGGGTGACGTTCTTCACGCCGGTCTCGGCCGCGGCCCGCTGGATGGCCATGCCGGTGGGCACCGAGCCGATCAGCGCGAGGCGCCGCACCTCGGGATGACGCACCAGCGCGTCGCCGACCGTGCGGCCCAGACCCGTGACGATGTTGACCACGCCGGGCGGGAACACCTCGGCGCAGATCTCGGCGAGCACGGTGGACGACAGGGGCGCCTGCTCAGGCGGCTTCATGACCACCGCGTTGCCGGCCATGAGCGGTGCGGCCATGCGTGAGGCCGTGAACTTGATCGGGTGGTTGAACGCCACGATGCGGCCCACGACACCGTAGGGCTCACGCACGGAGATATGAAGATTCCCGGGCGAGACGGGGATGGTCTCGCCCTTGGCCTCCGCGCCCAGACCCGAGTAGTAGTCCAAGGTCTGGCACGCGCCCTCGATGTCGGCGCGCATCTTGCGGATGGTGTTGCCGGTGTCGAGCACCTCCATCTCCGTGATCTCATCTGTGCGCTCGCGCAGCCGGGCGGCGAGCTCGCGCACGTAGCGACCGCGCGTTGCATGGTCCAGCTCCCACCACGGCGAGAACGCGCGTGCGCCAGCCTCCACGGCACGGTCGATGTCGGTCTTCGAGCCGCTGGGCACGCGACCCAGCACCTCCTCCGTGGCCGGGTTCAGCGACGTCAGCCACTCCCCGCTCTCACTGTCCACCAGACGACCGTCGATCAGCATCCTGCGGTCACCGAAACGGGAGTCCGAGGTCATGATGAGCTCCTCATGCAAAGGTTGGGGGCGGACTGCGGGCTAACGCTAGCAGGCGGGGTTTGCCGAGGCCCAGCTCGCGCGTCGCTTTGACACCTTGCAGCTGGCCTCCTACCGTGGTCGCAGGCAAGCGGTGCAAGGACCCCCAACGCACCCGGCGCCGTGCAGCGCCATCTACTTCGCACAACCGACGGAAAGGTCGGCCCCATGTCATGGATGGCTCGTCCCGCACTGTGGTCCCTGCTGGTGGTGCTGCTGCTGTTCGGCGCAGCCTGCGGCGAGCCGTCCGCCGGGGAAGCGGGCGCCGAGGGGTCACCGAGCGAGGCGACCGAAGACGCCGCGACCGAGAGCACGACCGAGGCGGGGACCGAGCCGTCGGGGACGGCCGCGGCGGAGGGGACCGGCAGCGCCTGCACCGACCTCGAAGGCAGCACCATCACCTTCGTGGTGCCCTACGACGCGGGTGGCGGCTACGACACCTACGCGCGCCTCATCGCCCCGGCGCTCGAGGAGCAGATCGGCGCGACCGTGGTGGTGGAGAACCAGCCCGGCGCCGGTGGGCTGCTGGCGATCAACAGCCTCCTTGCCGCACCGGCCGATGGCACGACCATCGCCATCATGAACGCGGTCGGCTCGGGGGCCGCCTCGATCGCCGACGCGGAGGGCGCGCAGTTCGAGCTTGACGACCTGAGCTACGTCGGCCGCGTGACCGACGACCGAAAGGTGCTGGTGACGGCGGCCGACGGGCCGTTCACCACCTTCCAGGAGCTGCTGGATGCCGAGGAGGTCAGGATCGGATCGAATGGGCCGGGATCCGCCGACTTCGTGTCGTCGGTGGTGCTCGATGCCATCTTCGAGGACCTCGACGCCGACATCATCACCGGATTCGACGGCTCCGAGGAGATCGCCCTCACCCTCCTGCAGGGCGAGATCGACGCGGCGTCCGGTTCCCTCAGCAGCCGGCTGTCGGCGATCGAGAACGGTGACGAGCGACCGGTGCTGCTGTTCTCACCCGGCAAGGTGGAGGCGCTGCCTGACACCCCGGCCCTGTTGGAGCTCGACCTCGACCAGCGCCAGCAGGACCTGGCCACCGCCTACCTGTCGCTGCTCGACCTGGGCAGGGCCATCGTCGCCCCCCCGGAGGTGCCGGAGGGACCGCTGAGCTGCCTGCGCACGGCCCTGGGCGAGTCCCTGAGCGATCCGGACCTGCTGGCCCAGGCCGAGCAGCAGGACCTCCCCATCGAGCACCTTGACGGTGAGGAGATGGACCAGCTCATCGCCGATGTGGCATCGGCGCCGGAGGAGTTCCAGAAGGTGATCACCGACGCGCACTGAGGTTGCTGCGCCGCCGCGGCCGGTCCGATAGGTTTCGGACCGGCCGGACGGCGTGACCTGACAGGAGCGCATGTGCAGACGCGGATGCTGGGGCAGCTCGAGGTCTCCCTGGTGGGGGTCGGCGGCAACAACTTCGGCCGGCGCCTGGACGCCGACGGCACCCGGGCGGTGGTGGACGCGGCGCTCGACGCCGGCGTCAACCTCTTCGACACGTCCGACTCCTACGGTGACGGCAGCAGTGAGGAGCTGCTCGGTCGGGCGCTGGGGCGACGTCGAGGCGAGGCGTTGGTGGCGACCAAGTTCGGCTCCGTGATGGGCGGCGACCCGGAGAAGTCCGGCGCACGCCCGGAGTACGTGCGGGCGGCGTGCGAGGCCAGCCTCGGCCGCCTGGGCATCGACGTCATCGACCTGTATCAGCTGCACCGGCCGGATCCCGACACGCCGCTCGAGGAGACCCTGGGAGCGCTGCACGAGCTGGTGCTCGAGGGCAAGGTTCGCGAGATCGGCTGCTCCAACTTCTCCCCTGCGCAGATCGAGCAGTCGCGGCGCAGCAGCGACGAGCGCGGCATCACGGCTTTTGCCAGCGTGCAGAACCACTGGTCGCTGCTGCACCGCGAGCCAGAGGAGAACGGCGTCATCGACGCCTGCCGCGCCCACGGCATGGGCGTCCTCCCGTACTTCCCGCTGGCCGCCGGGATGCTCACCGGCAAGTACACCCGGGGAGCTCCGCCACCGCCGGGCACGCGCCTGGGCGAGACGCCGGCGCGCGCGCAGCGCTACCTCAACGACCACAACTTCGCCATCGTCGATCAGCTGCAGGACTTCGCGCGGCAACGCGGGCACACCCTGCTCGAGCTGGCGATCGGCTGGCTCGCCGCGGCGCCGGTGACCGCATCGGTGATCGCGGGCGCCACCAAGCCGGAGCAGGTGCGGGCCAACGCCGGAGCCCTGGGATGGGAGCTGACCGAGGCCGAGCGGCAGGAGGTCGACACCCTCACGGCGAACGCGCGCATCGCCTGAGCGGCACTGGGGCAGGCTTGTGCCCCGAGCCACTTGCCGCACCATCGCCCAAGGAGCATCTGCCATGGCCCGCGCGTCGTACAGCCCGCCTCTGCAGCGCCCGCAACGGGGGCACGGTCGCATCATCGCCGGCGTGTGCGCAGGGATCGCGGACCGGCTTGGCGTCTCGCGCTTCCTCGTGCGGGTGGCGTTTGTGTTGTTCGGCGTCACGGGCGCCGGCGAGCTGGCCTACCTGGTCGCCTGGGTGCTCATGCCCAACGCCCCCCGTCGCTACTGAGCTGAGCCGGTCCGGCCACGTCCGCCGCCCGGGCCCGCAGCGCTCGTGCGGTCTGGTCGCGGGCCTCGCTCACCAGCCGCCGAGCGGGCGCCGGCACGTCGCGGCTGAGCACGCCGTCGGCCATCTCCAACACAGCCGGCGACACCACCGCCTGCGGGAACAACCCGCTGGTCAACAGCAGCGACTCCTCGATGCCGCGACCGTTCCAGAGCGTGTCGAGGACCTCGGCGTAGCGGCCGATGAAGGGTTCGAGCAGGGCCTCCTGGTCACTCTGGTGGAACCCGTGCACCACGGCGCGGCGCATGGCCAGGGATGGGGCGCGGTCGCCGGTCAGCAAGGCCCAGGCGTCCGACTTGCCCTCGGCCGTCGGCCGCGCCGCTCGCGCCGCAGCCGCGCGCCGCGCGCCGATGTCGGTGGCGTCGCGGTCGTGCTCCGCGGCGATGCCCGCCTCGTGGACCGCGCCGGCCGCGGCCAGCGAGGTGATGATCAGCCAGCGCAGCTCCGTGTCCACCGCGAGGCCGTCGACCACGGTGGTGCCGTCCAGCAGCCCACGAGCCCAGTCCAGGTCCGCGGCCGCCTCGGCGTTGGCGATCAGGCAGCGAGCCCAGGCCAGCTGGCGGTCGCTGCCCGCTTCGGAGGCGTCCATGCCGGCCCGTGCGGCGGCGATGAGCTGCGCGCGGGCGGCGCTGCGGTTGGCGGGGGCGCCGTAGCGGTCGACGGCCGCCTCCGCCTGGCGCAGCAGTGTCTGCAGGTTGCCGATGGCGGTCTCACCCTCGGCGTGCCGGGCGACGAGGCCGACGAAGCGCCGCGCCGGCAGCTCGGCGTCGCGGGTCATGTCCCAGGCCGCCGACCAGCACATCGCCCGGGCGACGGGCTGGTCCAGCGCCGACAGCGATGACACGACGGTGTCCACGGAGCGCTGGTCGAGCCGGATCTTTGCGAAGGTGAGGTCGTCGTCGTTGAGCAGCAGGAGGTCCGGCGCGCGCTCGCCGAGCAGCGCGGACACCGCCGTGCTGGCACCGGTCACATCCAGCTCCAGGCGCTGTCGGCGGGTCAGTCGGGCGCCGTCGGCGGTGAGGTCGTACAACCCGATGGCGACGCGGTGGTCGCGCAGGGTCGGATGCTCTGGGGCCGCGAGCTGCTCGACCGCGAAGGCGGTGAACGTGCCGTCAGCGCCGACCTGGGCGTTCGGACGCAGGGTGTTGGGGCCGGAGGTCTCCAGCCACTGCGCCGACCACGCCTCCAGATCACGACCGCTCGCGTGCTCGAGCGCGGCCAGGAAGTCCGCGAGCTCCGCATTGCCGTAGGCGTGGCGTGCGAAGTAGTCGCGGCAACCGGCCAGGAAGGCGTCCTCGCCGACCCAGGCCACCAGCTGCTTGAGGACGGCCGCGCCCTTGGCGTAGGTGATGCCGTCGAAGTTGGTGCGGACCGCGTCGGTGTCGACGATGTCGGCCTTGATGGGGTGGGTCGAGGGCAGCTGGTCCTGGGACAGCGCCCACGCCTTCATCGACGAGGCGAAGTCCGCCCACGCATCGGTGAAGCGGGTGGCCTCGGCCAGCGCCAGCGTGCCGACGTAGGTGGCGAAGGATTCGTTGAGCCACAGGTCGTCCCACCAGCGCATGGTCACCAGGTCGCCGAACCACATGTGCGCCATCTCGTGGGTGATGGTGGACGCGCGGGCCTGCCTCGCCGCGTCGGTGACCTTGGAGCGGAAGATGTAGGACTCCGTGAAGGTCACGCAGCCGACGTTCTCCATGGCGCCGGCGTTGAACTCCGGCACGAACAGCTGGTCGTACTTGGTGCCGAAGGGATAGGGCTGGTCGAACACCCTGGTGAAGAAGTCGAAGCCCTGCTTGGTCACGGTGAAGAGCTCCTCGGCGTCGAGGAACTGCGCGAGGGACTGTCTGCAGTACAACCCCAGGTCGAGGGTTGTGCCGCCGCTGTCGTGGGTGTCGCGCACGACATGGAAGGGGCCGGCGACCAAGGCGGTGATGTAGGTCGAGAGCTGCTCGGTGGTGGCGAAGCGCGTCAAGCTGCTCGCGCCCTGCTCGCGGCGTTCGATGACCTCGCCGTTGCTCACGACGGTCCAGCCAGCGGGCGCCGCAACCGTCAACGTCAACGGCGCCTTGAGGTCGGGCTGGTCGAAGCAGGCGAAGACGCGGTGCGCGTCGAAGGGCTCGAATTGCGTGTGCAGGTACGGCTGGCCGTCCACCGGGTCGACGAAGCGGTGCAGGCCGACGCCGGTGCTCTGGTAGCGGCAGCGGGCGCGCACGACGATGGTGTTGGCGGCGGTGAGGTCGTGCAGGGCGATGCGGCAGCCATCGAGGTCGGCCTGGTCCGCCATGCGGCCGTTGCACTCGATCAGCTCCACGGCCTCGGCGTCGAGGTCGATGAACGTCGACGCGCCGATCTCGGTGCTGGTGAAGTGCACCGTTGTGGTGCTCGTGAAGGTGTCGCCCTCGCCGGTCAGGTCGACCTCGACCTCGTAGCGCACGTCGCCGACCAGAGCGGCGCGGGCGCGGGCCTCCGCCCGGGTCAGGTTGTCGCTCATGTCTTCCTCGCAGGTTGCAGTGGTGCCCGCAGGCACGGAAATCGGTGGTGCCGCCCAGCTGTTGCCGGCTACTCCTCCACCGGCAGGACGGCGCCCTTCATGGCCGCCTGGTCGACCTGCTCGCCGAGCTCCTGCTCGTCGCCGTCGAGGGAGATGGCGAGCTCGGAGACCAGCAGCTGCCGCGCCTCGTCGTAGAGCTTCTTCTCCCCGTGCGACAGCGGGCGGTCGCGGGCGGCGTCAAGACGGGCCAGGTCGCGCACGACCTCGGCTGCGGCGACCAGATCTCCGGTCGCAAGCCGCTCAACGTTGATGCGGCGCCGCTGCTGCCACTTGGGCAGCGCCGGCGCATCGGCGGCGAGCACGTCGAAGACCTGGGTGGCCTCGGCCTTCGTCGACGGTTCGCGCACGCTGTCGGCCAGGTCCGCCGAGGGGACCATGACGGTCAGGCCGTTCTGCTCGATGTGGAGGGTCACGTACTCGACGGGGCCGCCGCCGATGTCGCGCGTGGTGACCGCTCCGACGGTCGCCGGACCGTGCTGGGGATGCACCACGTTGTCGCCCAGGTTCCAACCCACTGTGTCCGCCTCCCGGCCCCCGCTGTCGTGGCGGGCGCGAGCACGCCCCGCCGGGGGCAGACGGCCAGTCTACGGTGACCGGCGCGCGGGCTCGATCCGGTCGGGCGCGCCTTCCGCACCCGCTCGGACGTCCGCGTGCTTCAGCCAGGCGGAGTACAGCGCCGCGTACCGACCGCGTGCGGACACCAGCTCGTCGTGCGTGCCGATCTCGGCCACCCGACCCTCCTCGATGACCGCGATCCGATCGGCCCGCATCGCCGTCGCCAACCGGTGGGCGATGATGATCGCGGTCCGCCCCGCAAGCACCACGTCCAGCGCCCGTTCCACGACCGCCTCCGACTGCAGATCCAGATTCGATGTCGCCTCGTCCAGGATCAGCACGCGCGGACGGGCCAGGAACGCCCGGGCGAGCGCGAGCAGCTGGCGCTCGCCTCCCGACAGCGAGACGCCTCGTTCGTGGCACGGGGTGTCCCATCCGGCCGGCAGGCGTGACAGCATCGGTTCCAGGCCAACCGCGCGGCAGGCCTCGCGCAGGTCGTCCTCCGAGGCGTCAGGCCGGGAGAAGGCGATGTTGTCGCGGATGGTCCCGGCGAACAGGAAGGGCTCCTGCGGCACCAGCCCGAGCTGCCGGCGTAACGAAGTCAACGTCACGTCGCGCACGTCGATGCCGTCGATGGTCACGCGCCCCTCGGTGGCGTCGTAGAAGCGGGGGACGAGCTTGGCGATCGTCGACTTGCCGGCGCCCGTCGCCCCCACGAGGGCGATCGTCTCACCGGCCGCGATCGCCAGGTCGACGTCGGTCAGCACGGGCGCGCCGCCGGCGTAGCGGAAGGTGACGCCCTCGAGCGCGATCGCTCCGGTCACGGGTGGCAGCTGGGCGGCGCCCGGCCGCTCGAGCACGGATGGCTGCAGCTCGAGCACGGCGCGCAGGTAGAACAGTGCCGCCTGCCCGCGCTGGTAGGCGTTGTGCACCTGCACCAGCTGCTGGATGGGGGCGAAGAACTGGGTGAGGTAGAGCAGGAAGGCGACCAACGTGCCAAGGGTCAGGCTGCCTCGCAGCACCATCGCCCCACCGATTGCGAGGATGAACGCCTGCCCCGCGATCCCGATCAGCTCGCTGGCGCCGCTGTACACGGCGGCCAGGTGGGCGGTGCGGTTGTTGGCGTCCTGGTAGGAGCCCACCAGGTTGCGGTGGGCGATGATGTTGTGGCGGTGGCGGTTGTGCGCCGTGACGACCCGTATGCCGGCGAGGCTCTCCGCCAGGTGCGAGACCACACCCGCGATGCGGTCGCGAACGATCCGGTAGGCGGCGTCGGAGCGGGCACGGAACCAGATGGTCAACAGGGCCATCACCGGGACCACGCCCAGCAGCGTGATGGCGGCGAGCAGGGGCGAGAGCGCGATCAGCACGCCGGCGATCACGACGATCATCAGACCCTGGACGAGGAACTGCACCAGTCCTTCGTGGAACAGCTGCGTCATGGCTTCGATGTCGCTGGTCATGCGGGTGATGATCCGGCCGCCGGGCTCCCGCTCGTAGTAGTCCAGTGACAGACGCTGCAGATGCGAGAACACCCGCAGGCGGAGGCCCTCGAGCGCACGCTCACCGATCTGCGCGGTCCATCGTGCGCGGGCGAACGCCAGCACCCAGTGCAGCGCGGCGGTGGCGAGGTAGGCGCCCGCCGCGATCGCGACGACTCTGGTGCTGCCGGCGCGGATGCCGTGGTCGATCCCCAGCTGCGTCAGCAACGGCCCCGCCTGCATGGTCGCCGTCTCCGCGATCACCAGGGCGGCCGCGCCGGTCAGCGCGCGCTTGTGCGGCCGCAGCAGGCCCCGCAGGGTCAACGGCTCCAGGTCGTCGTCGAGCTGGAGGAAGGGCACGCTGCGCACGTGGTGCTCCGGCTCCCCCGCCAGCAGCGCCTCCGCCCCCGCCCGCAGCTCCTCGGGAATGCCGGCGAAGGGGGTGCCGACGGATGCCGAGGCGGAGAAGGACCGCTGTCCCGGCACCCCTCTCGCGAGGCTCACTGCGCCATCGGCTCGACGAAGGGCTCGGGTTCCAGCGACGCGAGCACGGCGGCGTAGGCCGGTTCCGTGGCCATGAGCTGCGCATGGGTGCCGCTGGCGGCCACGCGGCCGTCCTGGATGAGCACCACTCGATCCGCCAGTGCGATGGTGGACATCCGGTGGGCGATGATGACCATCGTGCGGTTCGCCGTGGTCGCCTTGACCGCGTCGTGGATCCGCTCCTCGACCTGCGCGTCGACCGCGCTGGTGGCGTCATCCAGCACGAGCACCGGCGGATCCACCAGCAGCGCCCGCGCCAGCGCGATGCGCTGGCGCTGACCGCCCGACAGCGTGTAGCCACGTTCCCCCACCTCGGTGGCGTAGCCGTCGGGCAGGGCGACGATGAAGGCGTGGGCCTGGGCGGCCCGTGCCGCCTGCTCCACCGCCTGCTGGTCCGCGTCCGGCCTGCCGTAGGCGATGTTGTCCCAGATGGTGCCGGTGAACAGGAACGGCTCGTCCGGCGCGACGAGGACGTGAGCCCTGAGGCTGGCCAGGGTCACATCCCGGACATCGTGACCGTCCACGCGCACCTCGCCCGCGTCGACGTCGTAGAAGCGAGCCAGCAGCCGGGCCACGGTGGACTTGCCGCAGCCGATTCGGCCCACCAGCGCGACGGTCTCTCCGGGGACCACGTGCAGGTCGAAGCCGCGCAGCACCTCATGGTGGGAGGTGTAGCCGAAGTGCACATCGCGCAGCGCCAGCTCGCCCCGCACGGTCGCCAGCTCGACGGCATCGCGCCGGTCCCTGATCGCGGGAGCCGTGTCGAGGATCTCGAACATCCTGCCGGCCGACGCCGCCGCGCGTTGGCTCTGCATCAAGACCGATCCGAGCATCCGGAAGGGAGCCTGCAGCATGGCCACGTAGGCGGAGAACGCGACGATGGTGCCCACGGTGACCTGGTCGCGCAGCGCGAGCCAGCCCCCGTAGCCGAGCACGAGCGCCATCCCGACGCGCGGCAGGTTCTCGATCGCCGGCGCGTACCCCGCTCGGATCTCCTGTTGCTTGACGGCGATCCACCGCAGCCGGCGAGCGGCGCCGGCCAGCTTGTCGACCTGGTGCTGCTCGGCGGCGAAGGCGCGGACGACCCGCACCCCGGTGACGTTCTCCGACACGATCGAGGCGATGTCGGCCTGGCGAGACTGCACGATCCACGAGATCGGGAACAGCAGGCGGCGCATCCTGACCGCGGCGACGCCGACGCCGAGCAAAGGCGCCAGCGCCACCAGCGTCAGGGGGACGTGGATGCCCAGCATCAGTCCGAAGGCCGCGAAGAAGCTCAGGAGGTTGAGCGCCACCAGCGGCCCGAAGGTCAGGAACATCTGCACCGAACGGATGTCGCTGTTGGCCCGCGAGATGAGCTCACCGGACGGAGCGCGGTCGTAGAAGGCGAAGGGCAGGCGACCGAGGTGCGCGTAGATCAGCACCCTCAGATCCGCCTCCAGGTCGTAGGCGAAGCGGAACAGGTAGTCCCTGTGGACGTAGGTGAACAGGCCGCGGGTGGCTGCCAGGCCCACCATGGCCCAGACGAAGGGCGTGAGCGCCGCGCTGCGGGTCTCCAGCGCCCGGTCGATCGCGGCCATCAGCACGCGCGGGGTCGCGATCTGCGCACCCAGGGCGACGGATGCCGTCACCATGGCCACGGCGAACGCCGCCTTGCGGGCCGTCAGGACCGGCAGGATCCGGCGGATCCATCCCTTTGATCGGTCGGGATCCACCGCCGCCCGCGGCGCCGGGTACTCGGGCGCGACGGCGATCGGCTCAAACGGTGAAGGAGCGGGAGCCTCACGCGTCGCCAGGCTGACGTAGTCGCGCTCAATCCCCGTCATCTGATCCCCATGCCAGATGTCTAGCCTGCCTACGATGGCAGGGCAAGACCGCGCCGCGGCCCGGCGGCCGCACCGAACGGTGGGAGGGCGCACGGTGGCACAAGAGACGGTGGCACAAGAGTGGGAGATGTTGGTCTCCCGGCTGGAGCGGCTCGATGCCTGCGCCGTCTCCGACGCGCTCGACCGCCTTGGTCTGCCCGGAGCCACCACCGGGTTGCGCCCCATCACGGTGCAGGGCCGCGTGGTCGCGGGCCGGGTGCTCACCGTCGGGGTCGGTCCCCGCCAGGATGATCGGCCCGCCCCGCATCTGGCCACCCAGGCGGTCGAGGCCGGCGGCCCCGGTGAGGTCATCGTCGTGGACAACGACGGGCGCACGGACGTGTCCAGCTGGGGCGGGATCCTGTCGCACGCCGCTCAGGGCAAAGGCGTGCGGGGCGTCGTGGTGGACGGCGCGTGCAGGGACGTCGATGAGAGCTCGGCTCTGGGCTTCCCGATCTTCGCCCGCGCGGCCGTCCCCGTCACGGCGCGCGGTCGCATCGTCCAGCGCTCCTTCAACGAACCCATCAAGTGCGCCGGCGTGCGGGCCTGTCCCGGTGACCTGGTCATCGCCGATGGCAGCGGCGTGGTGTTCATCCCCGCCGGACGCGCGGACGAGGTGCTCAGCACGGCCGAGGCCATCGCCTCGCTGGAGGCCGCCATGACGGCGGCCGTCCGAGCCGGTCGTCCGGTGACCGAGGTGATGCACGACACCTCCTTCCAGACCGACGCCGGATCAGGCAGGACCTGACCTCAAGCGCTGCTTGGGTGCTGGCGAGCGTGCGGGACCACGGCGGTCACATGGAACTGCACCCGTGCGCGGTTCTTCAGCCCCAGCTTGAGGACCTGCCTGGCCGGTCGGTCTGCGGGATCCGGGAACATCGACTCCACGACGGCGTCGATGTCGGCGACGTCGGCGTGGTCTTGGACCAGGACGGTGAGATGGCCGATGTCGTCGGTTGTGCCTCCCCCGGCCCGCATCAGCGACGCGACGTTGTCCAGACCCCGACGCGCCTGGAAGACCGCGGTGTCGGCGGTCCCGTGGGCATCCTCGCCCGGATCGCCGCCGCGGATCCCGGACGAGCAGAGGAGCTCACCGGTCATGGCGCCGAGGGGGATCGGATCGTGGTGGCCGACGCCGCTGATCTCCAGGTTGCGTCGCGGGCCACCGATCCTGCCGACGACCTGCATCTGGATCTGGCTGGCCATGGCGTAGCGGAAGGTCTTGCGAGCCGGCTCGCGAAGGAGAACGAGGATGACGCCCGCCATCGATCCGGCACGGACCGGGTTGGTGGTGTTCGACATGTTGGAGCACCACCGTGCGGCCATCCATGAGGCGGGTGCGATGGCGCCTGTGCAGCGGCTGATCGCGACCTGCCGCGCGACCGGGGTACCCGTGTTCTACGCGCGCGGGGACCACCGCGCAGACGGAGCGGATCTGGCGCAGGCGCCCCGCGACGCCGACAAGCAGCTGCGGCCGCTGACCGACGAGGACCGCATGCGAGCCCGCCTGCCGCACCACGCCTCCGGGTCTCCCGAGGTGCAGGTGATCGCAGAGCTCGCCCCGCGGCCCGGCGACTACGACATCCCCAAGCACCGCTGGAACGCGTTCCACCAGACCGGTCTTGAGCTGAGTCTGCGAACCCGCGACATCCGCACCGTGCTCATCGTCGGCGGTTCCACCCACGTCGGGATCGCGAGCACGGTGTATGCGGGACGCGACCTGGACTTCGACATGGTGGTCGTAGCGGACGGACTGACGGGTCTGGAAGAGGAGCGGACCTACTTCGTCGAGCGGATCTTCCCGCGCATGTGCCGCGTGCGGCACGTCGAGCAGGTGGTCACCGAGCTGACCGCGCCTCGGTTGCAGGGCATCGCACCCGCCTGAGTGACGGTGCCATCCGGCGGCGCTCAGGCATCGTTGGAAGGCATACCAGAGCGTCGCCGGTGGGTAGTCGGACGGCACGCGCAGTCCCCGACCGCACGGAAGGCCACGACCATGCCCGACCGCGACGCCGCACCCGGCACCAGCACCGGTCCCAACCCCGCAGGCGAGCGGGACGCCGACTCGCCGATGCCGAGCGGCGCGGTGGTGGGGGAGGCCGGCATCGGCGACGCACTGGCACCCGACGGCGGTGATCCCGGCGGGGAGGGCGACCTGGGACGTGACGAGGCGGCCGGCGCCCGGGGCAGCGACGAGCTCGAGGGCGGCGCCTTGGGCGATGACGCCGCGATCGGCACACCCGAGGAGGAGGCCCGCCGCGGGCGCCCGTCGGTGGCACCGGACTAGACGCCCCGGGGCGGGTTCGAGGCGGCGAGGACTGCGCCCAGCTCGTGTGCGGATTCCTTGGCACCCTCGGCGCGGTGGGGGGCGCATCGGTCGCGACGGAGGCGAGCCGGGTGGAGAACGCGAGCACCGGCGCCGGCGACGTGTGGGCGCACTACCTGCGCGCACTGATCCGCATCGGCGTTGGCGGGCGGACCCTGGCCATCCAGCTGCTCGATGACGACGACCCGCGGCTGCAATGCTCGGGCCCGTGGCCCTTCGACGGGTCGGTGGTGATCCTCACCGCATGGAACCCGGGCAGCCGACCGCGCGCCCACAAGGCGAACACGGCCGCGCAGGAGGCCCTCGAGGCCGAGCTGCGCGCTGCCGGATATGCGCTGCTGCCGGCCGAGGGCATCGGTCCCGACACCGGATGGAGCGAGCCGAGCGTCGCGGTGCCGGGTATGGACGTCGCGGCGGCCGTCGAGACGGGGGTGCGCCACGGACAGCGGGCGCTCTACCGGCTGCACGCCTCCGCTGCCGAGGTGATTGGATGCCTCGACGGTGACCGGCGCGAGCGGCGAGCCTGGCGCAGCCACTGGGAGAACGGCTGACCGGGTGGATCCGCCGGAACCGGGCGTACGGGGGGAACACCCGGTTCCGGCGGAAGCTCGAGACCTCGCGCCCCCCATGGAGGGATGGAGCAACGGAGCATGGAGCGGGCGGCGCTCGCGCAGCCTACTGCATCCGGGGCCGGATGGGGGATGCCACCACCCCCCGATTGGGGGCGACCTCTGTTCGGCTGGTCAGCCGGGTACGACGACGCCCTCCGCGTCGAGCTGGGCGCGGTGCAGCGCCGCGTAGCGCCCGCCCGCGGCCAACAGCTCCGCCGACGTTCCCCGCTCCACGATCCGCCCCGCCTCGACCACCACGATGAGGTCGGCGCCCACGATCGTGGACAGCCGGTGGGCGATCACCACGGCCGTGCGTCCGGCGAGGAGTCGGCGCAGACCGGCCTGCATGCGCGCTTCCGTCTCCAGGTCCACACTGGCCGTCGCTTCGTCAAGGATCACCACCGCAGGGTCGGTCAGCAGGGCGCGGGTGAACGCGACCAGCTGGCGTTGTCCAGCCGACAGGCCGCCACCGCCCTCCTCCAGGCGCGTGTCGTAGCCCTGTGGCAGCGCGCTGAAGACCTCGTCGGCGCCCACGGCGTCCGCCGCGGCCCGGACCTCCTCCAGGCCGGCTTCCGGGCGGCCGTAGCGCAGGTTGTCCAGCACGGTGCCGCCGAACAGCCCGACCTCCTGGGGGACCCACGCGATGTGGCGACGGAGGCTCGCGACGGTGACGTCACGCACGTCGATGCCGTCGATGGTGACCCGGCCACCGCTCACGTCGTAGAAGCGACCGACGAGCCGGGCGATGGAGGTCTTGCCGGCGCCGGTCTCGCCGACCAACGCCACGGTGGCGCCGGCGGGGATGTCTAGTTGGACGTCGTGCAGCACCGGCACGTCGGGGAGGTAGGCGAAGTCCACGTGCTCCAGGCGCACGTGGCCGTGGACCGGTCGGCTCTGACCGGAGCGTGTGGCGCCCAGCATCGCGCCTGAGGGCGGATCGGTGATGCCCGAGCGCGTGTCCAGCACCTCGAAGATGCGACCGCCCGCCGCGACGGCGTCCTGGAGGCTGTCGAGGCGGGTCGTGAGGTCGCGCACGGGTTCGAAGAAGCGCTGGACCAGCAGGATGATGGCGACCAGGTCACCGGGCTGGAGCGCGCCTTGCAGCACCCTCAGGCCGCCAAGGCCCAGCACGACCGCCACGGCGACGTCGCCGAGCACGTCGATGATCGGGTAGAACGCCGCAGAGGTCCGGTCGGTGCCGAGGTCCTGGCTGCGCTGCTCGTCGTTGACGCGGGCGAAGCGTCGCTGTGCCGCTCGTTCCTGGCCGAGTCCCTTGACGACCCGGATGCCGGAGAGGGCTTCCTCCGCCGTGGCCGACACGTCGCCGACCGCGGTTCGCACGCGGGCGTAGCGGATGCGCGTGGCCTTCGTCCAGCGCCAGGTCGCCGCGGTCATGAGCGGCACGACCGAGAAGGCGGCGCCTGCCAGGACGATGTCGCTGCGCAGCAGGAACCACACGATGCCGAGCAGGGTCAGCAGGCTTTGCAGCGAGGAGATGACCGACCACGTGATGAAGTCCGACAGCGTCTCGGTGTCCGCACTGACCCGGCTCATGAGGTCGCCGGGACGGTTGCGATCGTGGAAGCCGTGGGGCAGGCGCAGCAGATGGGCGAACAGGCGCGCGCGCAGGTCCGTGATGACGCGCACGCCCACCCTGATGAGCGTGTAGCGCTGCCCGGCCCCCGCGCCGTGCTCGATGGCGGCGGCGGCGACGAAGGCGAGCACCAGCACCTCCAGCCGCTCCACGTCGCCGGTGCGGATCCCCTGGTCGATGGCCATGCCGATCAGGGCGGGCCCGGCCAGGGTGGCGGCCGTGGTGGCGACCATGAGCAGGGTGGCGATCAGCAACGCCCGGCGGTGCGGTGCCAGCAGTGCCAGCAAGCGCCGCACGGTGCTCATGGGCTGCCACCACCCGCTGGGCCGGCAGGCCGTGGGTCGACGGTCTGCCCGCTGACGGCGAGGGCCGTGCGGAAGATGCGCGCATAGGGGCCTGCCGCGGCCGCCAGCTGCCGGTGGGTGCCCTGCTCTACCACCCGACCGCCGTCCAGCACGACGATGCGGTCGGCGGCGAGGATGGTCGACAGGCGCTGGGCGATGCTCACGATGGTGTGCTTGCCGCGCGTGCTTGCGGCCAGGCCCACGCGGATGCGCGCCTCCGTCCCTGCGTCCACCGCGGACACCGCGTCGTCCAGCAGCAGCACCGGCGGTCTGGTGATGAGGGCGCGCGCGAGCGTGAGCCGTTGCCGCTGGCCGCCGGACAGGGTCACCCCGCGCTCGCCGACCACGGTGTCGTAACCGTCTGGCAACACGGCGACGAAGTCGTCTGCGCTGGCCAGGCGGCACGCCTCGATGACTTCGGCACGGGTGGCTTCGGGCTTGGCGAAGGCGACGTTGTCGTGCACCGATGCGCTGAACAGGAACGCCTCCTGCTCGACGTAGCCGACCGCCGAGCGAAGGTCGTCCCGGTGCACCTGTCGCAGGTCGACCCCGTGCAGCCGGACCACGCCGCGGGAGGGGTCGTACAGGCGCACGAGCAGCTGGGCCATTGTGCTCTTGCCGGAGCCGGACCTACCCACCACGACCACGTGCTCGCCGGGGCGCACGTGCAGCACCAGGTCGTCGAGCACCGGGGGCCCGTCGTCGCGGTAGGCGAAGTCGACGTGGTCCCACTCGGCTTCGCCGCGCACACGCCGGTCGGCGCTGAGCTCGATGCCCTGGTCTGGCTGGTGCAGCTCCGGTTCGCGGTCGAGCAGCTCGTAGACCCGCCCCGCCGACGCACTCGCGCGCGAGGCGATGTTGAGCAGGAACCCGAGGCGGCGCACGGGCTGCCCGAGCAGCCCGATGTAGGCGGCGAAGGCCACCAGGGTGCCGATGGTGAGGCTGCCTTCGATCACCTGCCGGCCACCCACGAGCAGCACCCCCGCGCTGCCGAGCGACAGCACGGCGCTCATGCCGGGGAAGAGCGTGGTGAAGATCCGCGCGACCGACATGCGTTTGGCGTACAGGTCCTCATTGCCGCGGCCGTAGGAGGCATCGGTGCGCTGCTCAGCGGAGAACGCCTGCAGGATTCGCACCTGGGTGAGCGACTCCTGCAGCGTGGCCGTCAGCGCCCCGGCGCGTTGCTGCATGGCGAGGAAGCGCGGCCCCAGCTGCTTGGCGCCGATCACGGCCATGGCGCCCACCACGGGCATGGGAGCGAGCGCCACCAGCGCGAGTCCCGGATCTTGCAATGTGAGCACCGCCCCGGCGCCGAGCAGCAGCACGGCGATGTTGACAAGGTCGGCGACGGCGGTCGCGGCGAACTGGCGCACCTTCTCGGTGTCGTCGGTCACCCGCGTCATCAGCTGCCCGACGCTGGCGCGATCGTGGAAGGCTGTGTCGAGCTCCACGAGCTGGTCGAAGACGTCGGCGCGGAAGCCCGTCGCCACCGTTCGACCGACCCAGGCGGTGCCGTAGCGCTGCCAGAACGACAGCATCGAGCCGGCCAGCCCCATGGCGATCAGCACGCCGGCGCCGAGCAGGAGCCGTGATCCGGTCGAAGCTGTGCCGGCGCCGGGCAGCCAGTCCAGCGCCTGGGAGTCGGGGTTGATGGCCCCGTCCAAGACGCTGCGGATGATCAGCGGCACCACCAGCGCGACACCGGTGGTCGCCACGGTCACGGCGTAGGCCCCCGTCGCCTGCCAGCGGATGGGGCGAAGCCGCGCCAGCAGGCGCAGCAGCGGCCGCTGCGGCGGAGGTCTGGTCGGTCTGGTCGGTCTCATCATGGGCCTCATGGGCCTCATGGGCCTCATGGGCCTCATGGGCCTCATGGGCCTCATGGGCCGGCGGCCAGGCGCAGCCCCCGCTCGAGCACTCGAGGGTCGCCCAGGGCGTGGCGCAGCACCCGCTCCAGCTCACCGACGGGCACCAGGTTCTGCGGTGCGCGCGGGTCCTTCTGCGGTGTCGAGGCGTAGCGCGGCAGCGTGGCCGCCGAGATGTCAGCCAAGGCCACCGCGGCGCGGGTTTCCAGGTCACCCGAGGCCTCGCAGCGCACCACGCCCGACCACGCGTGCGCCGCAGGCGCCTGCGATGGCGCCCCGGACGGCAGCCGCAGATACCACGACCAGCGGCTCCACCCGGTGGTGGTGAGGAACAGCGGCGTGCGCTGGCCGGGCGCCAGCTCGCCCACGACACCGCTCAGCTCCGCTGGGAGGTAGGTGCGGCGGTGGGTCTTGACGTAGCCGACCGCGCTGTCCAGCCCCGATACACCCCCGAGTGGGACACCCCCGAGCGGGCCGTCGACGATCAGCAGCGACTCGATCCCGGCCTCCGAGGCGACTCGCGCCTCCAGCTCGCCCATGCGCCGCTGCAATCGCAGCGACAGCTCGTCAACGCCCTCGCCGGTGACCGCGCACGGCTGGTAGTCGCCGTTGCGGGTGGCCACCGCCGCCAGCGACGGGGCGGCGCTGAACAGGTTGCGGCGCACGGTGCAGGACTCGATGCGCGCGACGCCGTCGCAGCGCACCACGCCGGCGGCGTAGGACGCGGCCAGGCCCTGGTGCACCTGGCCGTCGTCACCGGTGATCCACACCCGTGCGTCGATTCGACGCACGCCATCGACGAAGCGCACCACCTCGGCCGGCGTCGCGGTCGAGTCCCGAGGCCCCCAGTGGTCGTCGGGCACCTCGGCGTCGGTGCGCACGGCGACTGCGGAGTCCGCCAGCGATCCATGCTGGGGATCTGCGGGCTCGCCGATGGCCGAGCCGTACTCAGGAGCCCACGACTCCACCGCGAAGCGCATCTCACCTCCGTGCGGTCGACTCTTCATGCGTGCGGATCCACACCGTGCCACACGGCTGTGACAGACCGCTCGGAAGCGGTCGAGCCGGGGTGCAGAAGCCCGCGGAGCTCCGCTCGCTGCATCGCTCGCCGCCAAATTCCGCAGACGCGAACTGCAAGCACGCGTGCCGGTGCCCTGCAGTGGGCGCCATAAGCAATCCTCGCGTCATGCGGTCGGGCTGCGCTTCACGCCTTCGCGACAGAGGTTCCAAAAGGCGCAGCTGCGCCGTAGGGTTCACCGGTGCTCCTCAAGGGCACGGCGGTCGCCTCCGCGGTACGCCCCGCCAGATTCGGAAAGGGGAAGGCTCATGACGCCACGGCCGAAGGTCCAGGGAGTGCAGGAATGGCTTTATGTGATCATCGTCTCGTCGCTGTCGCTGTACTTCGTGATAGGCGTTGTTGCCTGGACGTGGATGATCTTCTCCGGCATTCCCGCCCCGGATGCCTTCACGACCATACTTGCAGCCATCGCCGGGGCGCTTGCCGGCATCGTCACCCCGTTGCAAGCCCCATCGAGCACAAGCAACGACGACGGCGCCAAGCAATGAAGCGCGCTCCTTGGGTTGCACGGTGGCCGACCATGACACCGATCACCCGATGATCGCGCCACGCCTGCTCGTGGTGGTCGCCCACCCAGACGACGAAACCTTTGGGTGCGGGTCGGTGCTGTTGCACGCCGCGGCTCGGGGAGCGACCACGGCCGTGTGCTGTGCCACCCGCGGTGAGGAGGGCGAACCCGCGCCCGGCAGCGGCATCACCTCCGAGCGGCTCGCGGAGGTCCGTGAACGCGAGCTCCGCCAGGCGGCCACTGCCATGGGAGTCGATGAAGTGGAGCTGCTGGCGTTCCGCGACTCGGGCATGGGGGGCCAGCCGCGGGACGGTGCGCTGCTGAGCGTGCCGCTCGATGCGGTTGCCCGGGCCGTCGGGGACGTCATCGAACGGACCCGTCCGCACGTCGTGGTCACGCTGGATGCCGCCGACGGCCACCGCGACCACGCCCGTATCCGTGACGCGACGCTTGCGGCGGTCGAACGCTGCACGTGGCAGGTGCAACGGGTGTACCTGCAGTGCCTGCCGCGCTCGCTGCTGCGCCGGTGGGCCGCGCATATGCGGTTCCAGCAGCCGGACAGCCCCTACCTGGACGTGGACGGGGCGGGGCTGGGCACTCCGGACGCGCTGGTCACCACGGTGATCGACGTGGCAGCGCACCTGCAGGGCCGCCGCGCCGCGATTGCGCTGCACGCCTCGCAGACCTCGCCGTTCGCGAGCCTGCCGGAGGATCTCGTGCGTGACTTCCTCGCCACGGATCATCTCCAGCGGGTGGTGCCGCCGAGCGCGGGTGGCGAGCGGGAAACCGACCTGTTCGCGGGGATCGCACTCGACCGTGACTCAGAGGAGGCTGCGGGCAGATTGTGAGAGGGTTCCTCCGCAGCGGAGGAGGTAGACCTTGCACAGGAGGTTGCGCACTTGATGACCATCATCACCCTTGTGATCCTCAAGGAAGGCGGCGAGCCGGAGTGGGACGCCGTGATGCAAGAGCGGCTTGAAGCCGCCAAGGGGCAGCCGGGTTGGGTGGCCGGGCAGCTGGTCATGCCCGTGGACCGGCTCGACCAGCGCGGCATCGTCGGGACTTGGGAAACCCGCGCGCATTGGGAGGCCTGGCACAACGACCCAGCCTTCACGGAGACCCGAAGACGTTTGGACAGCCTCCAGGTCGAAGGATCGCAGATGCGTTGGTACGAGGTCCTCACAGCGCACCGTCACTCGGACTCTGTGCCATAGTGATGCTGGCCGCACCGTTCGGCGGCCCGGAGAGGGAGCCATGGCCAGCAAGGACAAAGGCGGCAAGGGCACCAAGACGACGGCCTCGAAGACGCTGAAGCAGAAGCGCTCGGCCAAGAAGGACAAGAAGGAGCAGAACGCACAGCGCAAGGCTGTGTAGCGCCGCCTCGGAAGCCGGAGGACTCAGGCGGGCCGCTGGGCTGCCGGGACTTGGCGCGCTGCTAGTCGTGCGCCGGCTGCCGTTCGCCATCGAGGATCAGGTCGACGCGCTCGTCGTAGAAGCACAGGCGGCCGGCGATGCGACCGACTTCGTCGAACGGCTCGGCGTAGTACCAAATCAGGTCCTCGCGCACGGTGTCGCCGACGTCCACGTTGTAGTACCGCGCGGTGCCCTTGTACGGGCATCCGGTGATGGTCGCTGAGTCCCGCAGCACATCGGCGCGAACGTCACCGCGCGGCAGGTAGTAGCGGGTCGGCATCCCGGTCTCGAACAGCAGCAGCGGCTGCGTGGACTCGGCGATGACCTCGCCGTCGGCCTCCACCACCACATGGCGGGAGGAGGTCAGGAGGTCGACGCGGTGATAGGGGTCGCGCGGGTGCACCTGGACCTCCTCGTCCTCCTCGAGCCAGGTGTCGACCCGATCGAAGTAGAAGGCGCGGTGACCCGCGAGCGGCGGCGCGCCGGCGATGGGCTGGTCGTAGCCCCACAGCAGATCCTCCCGGACATCGTCGCCGACACGCACCGACCAGTAGGCGGCGTCGCCCTTGTACGGGCAGTGGGTGGTGGTGTCGGAGGGCTCGAGCAGATCCGCGCGCAGGTCCTCGACCGGGAAGTACCAGACCGGCCCCAGGCCCGTCTCGAACAGCAGCTTGACCCCGCGCGAGTCCGCCACCGTCTCCCCGCCGACGATCGCCCGCACCCGCCGACGATTCGCCTCCCACCACAGCTTGTGCTTGGGACCGTCGACCGTGAAGTTGCCCACGCCGTCCGGGTGGGCACTCAGGGGTCCGGTGCCGCGGGTCAGGCTCATAGGCTGCTCCAAGGGTCGGGATGCCGGCCACCCTAATAGGCATGCAGGGCCCGGTCAGGCCGGATAGGTCTCCACCTCGGTGGCCTTGACCGTCACCCACACGTCCCCGCCAGCACCCAGATCGAGCGCTGCCACCGCCGCGGGAGTCACCTCGGCCGTGATCGGCAGCGCCCCGCCGAGGGAGACCCGGACGCGATCGCCCTGGGCGTCGACGCCGTCGACTTCGGCCAGCCAGACGTTGCGAGGGGTGCCCTCGGGGCGCCGGCGGTGCAGCGCGACGGCGCGGGGGTGCACCACCGCGAACGTGGGGCCGTGCGCGCCCCCGGTGGTCACCAGGGTCTGCCCGCCGATGCGCACGGCAGGCCCGTCGGCGTGGCCCCGATACAGGTTGAGCCCCACCAGCCGGGCGACCCACGGCGAGCGCGGCCGACGGGTGATCTCAGCCGGCGTACCCGTCTGGGTGATGGTGCCGGCCTCCAGGACGACCAGCCGGTCCGCCAGGGCGAGCGCCTCGAGGGGGTCGTGGGTCACCAGCAGCGACGGGCCGGCGTAGTCGCGCAGGCGCGTCCGCAGCAGGCCGCGCATGGCCTGGCGACCCTGCACGTCCAGGGCAGCCAGCGGTTCGTCGAGCAGCAGCAACGTCGGTTCGGTCGCCAGCGCCCTGGCCAGCGCCACCCGCTGAGCCTGCCCGCCGGACAGTGCGCGTGGCCGCGCGGAGGCGAAGCCGCGGAGCCCCACGCGGTCGAGCCAGTCATCCGCCTGCGCTCGTGCCGCCGACGTCGGCACCCCCCGGGCGCGGAGGCCGAAGGCCACGTTCTCCCGCGCCGACAGGTGCGGGAACAGCAGGTAGTCCTGGAACACGACGCCCACGCGGCGGTCCTCGGGCGCGACGCGGACCCCGGCGGCGGGGTCTTCCAGCAGCCGCTCGCCCAGCCGGACGCTGCCGGACTCCAACGGCACCAGGCCCGCGAGGCAGCGCAGCAGCGTGGACTTCCCGGCGCCGTTGGGGCCGAGCACCGCCAGCACCTCCCCATCGGCGACCGACAGGTCCGCTCGCAGCTGCAGGGCGCCGACCCGCGCGGACACGGCGGCGTGCAGCGCCGTCACCGGCGGCTCCCGGCTCCGACGCCGAAGTAGCGGTCGCGCAGGGCCAGCAGCACCGCCACCGACACGCCCAGCATGAGCAGGCTGAGCAGCACCGCGACGTCGGGGTCCGTCTCCAGCTGCAGATACACCGCCAGCGGCAGCGTCTGGGTGCGTCCCGGCAGGTTGCCGGCGAAGGTGATGGTCGCGCCGAACTCGCCCAGCGCACGTGCCCAGCACAGCGCCATGCCGGCGCCCAGGGACGGGCCGACCAGCGGCAGGGTGACTCGTCGGAACACCGTCCAGCGGGAGGCGCCGAGGGTGGCGGCCGCATGCTCGTAGCGCCGGTCCATGCTGCGCAGGCCCGCCTCCACGGTCACCACCAGGAACGGCATCGCGACGAAGGTCGCGGCCAGCACCACCCCGGCCAGGGAGAAGGGCAGCGTCACGCCGGTGAGCGCCGCCAGCGGCGCACCCACCAGGCCGCGGCGGCCGAACACCAGCAGCAGGGCCACGCCGCCGACCACGGGCGGCAGCACCATCGGCAGCACGCACAGCGCCCGCACCAGCCGCTTGCCGGGGAAGGGCACGCGCGCGAGCACCCACGCCAGCGGCACCCCGACCACCGTGGACAGCGCCAGCGCCAGCAGCGAGGCGACCAACGATAGCCGCAGCGCGGCCAGCACCGCAGGGTCGCTGAGCAGCACGCCCAGACGCGGCCACGGGGTGCGCACCACCAGGCCCACCAGCGGCAGCACCAGCAGCCCGGCCGCGACGGCGGCCAGCGGACCGAGCACCCACGGCAGCGATGGCAGCGATGGCAGGGGTGGCAGGGGCGGCAGCGGCCGCCGCGGCCGCGACGCACCGCGCCGGCGGCGGGTCTCCGGCCGCCGGCCCGGCTGCCCGGTCACGGCGCCGGTCCGAAGCCGTGGTCGCGCAGGATCCGCTGCGCCTCCGGCGAGGTCACGAAGTCCACGAACGCCTCCGCCGCGGCGGGATTGGGCGCGTCGCCGAGCAGCGCGATCGGATACACGGCCACGACATCGGAGGCCGCGGGGAGGGCGACGCCTTCCACGTCGCCATCGGCGGCCTGCACGTCACTGCGGTACACGATGCCGGCGTCGGCCTCGCCGAGGCGCACCTTCGCCACGACTCCGCGGACGTCGGTCTCAAGCGACGCCGGTGTCGCGGTGACCCCGGCGGTGGCCAGGGCCTCGGCGGCGTAGCGTCCGGCGGGGACCGCGGGCGCCGCCAGGACCACCACGATGTCGCCTCGGGTCAGGTCCGCCAAGCCGACGATGCCGAGCGGGTTGCCGGGCTCCACGGCGATCTGGAGGCTGTTGGTGGCGAAGGCCTGCGGCTGACCGCGGATCAGGCCGGCCTCGACCACCGCCGCCAGCTGCGCGCGGTCGGCGGTGGCCAGCACATCGGCGGGCGCGCCTTGCAGCACCTGTGAGGCGAGCCGCTGGCTGCCGGCCAGGTTGAGCAGGACATCAACCTCCGGGTGCGCGTGCGAGAATGCCTGGGCGATGGCGGCGAACGCCTCGGTGAGCGAGGCCGCCGCGAACACGGTGAGCTCACCGTTGAGCGGCCTGGGTGGGGGGCTTGCGGGTCCGGGGACAGCCTCGACAACCGGGGCCGGCGAGCCGCCGTTCGGCGAGGCCCCACGTGCCGACCAGCCGGCGCAGGCCGCCGTGAAGGAGAGCAGTGCCAGCAGCGCGGCGGCGCGGGCCTTGCTGGGATTCATCCTGGCTGCTTCACCAGGTTCACCAGCACGCTGGGCGCCTTGACCGATGCGACCACCTGCACGCCAGGGGCCAGTCCCAGCTCACGCACGCTCTCCGCGGTCGTCAGGGCGACCAGGCGGTAGGGCCCGGCCTGCATCTCCACGGTGGCGGCGGCAAGGTCGCTCACGACCCGGGTGACCACCGCGTCGAGCTGGTTGCGGGCGGACGAGGCGACCACCTCCGGTTGGGCCGGCCGGCGCTCGTCCAGCAGCCGTTGCACCTCCGCCACCGGGATACGCCGCTGCCCGCCGGGGCTGCGCTCAACCTGCAAAGCGCCGGCGTCCTCCCAGCGGCGCAGGGTGTCCACGCTGACGCCGAGCAACGCGGCTGCCTGGCCGATGCGAAGTGCTGCGTCTTGGCTCATGCCGCGCATTGTAGGTCCGGTACACAGGTTGCGGCCAGCAGACCTGTCTATCAGATGTCCAATCCATAGGTATAGGGATGCGCCACCTTGTGCTGACCGGCGACCACGGCCATGCAATTCCGCTTGGATACGATTCCCGACCCACCACTTGATCCAGGAGCTCACCATGCGCGTCCTCGTCGCCGGCAGCCACGGGAAGGTGGGGCAGCGACTCGTTCGCGTCCTCGTCGAGCACGGCCACGACGTGGTGGCCATGATCCGCGACGGCGAGCAGACCTCACAGATGCAGGACTACGGCGCGCGTCCGCTGATCGCCGACCTGGAGCACGACGTGACCTTCGCGCCGCTGGGCTGCGACGCCGTGGTCTTCACGGCCGGCGCCGGAGCCGGCAGCGGCGCAGCCAAGAAGCAGACCATCGACCGCGACGGCGCGGAGAAGCTGGTCGACGCCGCTGTGCGCCACGACGTCCGCCGCTACGTGCTGGTGAGCTCGATCGGCGCCCACGATCCCGACCGCGGCGGCGATGCGCTGCGGCCCTACCTGGAGGCCAAGCGCCAGGCCGACGAGCATCTCATGGCGAGCCCGCTCGACTGGACCGTGGTGCGGCCGGGAGCGCTGCACGACGATCCGGGCGACGGCCGCGTGTCGCTGTCCACTGAGCTCGGGGGTCGCGGTCCGGTCAGCCGCGACGACGTCGCGGCCGTGCTGGCCGCGGTCCTGGACGACCCGCGCACGCACGGGCTGCTGTTCGAGCTGTTCGACGGTGACGCGCCCATCGGTGAGGCGCTCGACGCGCTGGTCGCCGACCGGGCGAAGCGGTAGACGGCGCCCGTGGTTGCGCCGCGGCCTATTGGTAGCTCACGAAGTCGACCTCGGGGCGCAGCGCGAGCACCTCCTGTGGGGTGAACAGGACCGGGTCCTCGTCGTAGAACAGCTTGAACCCGTTCCAGTAGGGCGGGCCGCTGGCCAGCGCATGGAAGGTGTCGAGCTTCTGGCGCTTGGAACCGAAGCCGTCGGCGTGAAACAGCACCGCCAGGCCCGCGGGGGTCCGGATCTGATCCCGATTGGTGATCATCCGGGTCTGGAACTGGTGCACGATCAGCAGCTTCTCCGGGAGATTTCTGCGCGCGACGATGCCGGCGAGGTAGTCCACAACCTGGTTGACCTCCGCGGCATCCACGCTGCCCACGCCCTGGCCGGGCACCCCGCCGGGCCCCATCCGCCATTCCGGGTCCAGTGCGACGCCCACGTCGGGCTCGCCCAGGAAGCGCTCGTAGCGGCGCACCTCGGTGAGGAAGTCGGAGCGGCCGGGTTGGATGTCGAGCACCACGTAGACGCCGTGGCGGCGAGCGGCGTCGAGGTAGCGCTGGATGTCGGCGGGATCGGAGGGGGCGGCGTAGTTGCCGTTCAGGCCCGGCGTGCGCAGCGCGACGGTGGCGATCAGCTCGAACGTCGGCAGCACCAGATGGCCGGGGGTGGCGTACTGCGCCGCGACGCCGGCCAGGCGCTCCGCGGCGGCGTCGGGCGGCTGCTCACCCAGCACGCCCATAGCGGCGACGCGCGCGTTGCCGTAGTAGGCGACGAGGCGGTGCTCGGGCAGCAGGCTGCGTCCGCCGCGGGGCAGCTGTGCGCCGTGGATCACGATCTCCAGCTGCGGGACCGCTCGGGCGTTGATGGCCGAGGCGCCGCCCAGCAGCGTGATCTGCGCCAGCTCGCCGGCCTGGGCCGCGGCACGGATGCGTTGGGCCGGGGCGGGCGCAGCGATGAGGTCGGCGCCGTCGACCAGCAGAAGCGTGCCGCCGGCGGCCGCCACCGCCGGCCCGGCCACCAGCGCGTCCGGGAACGAGGTTCCCGTGGCAAGCCACAGCAGGTCTGCTCGTGCGCCCTCCAGCAGCGCGACGTCGCGCACCGCCGTGGCGGTGTCGTAGCGCGAGCCGCCGGACAGCCGGCGCAGGGTCCGTCCTCGTCCGAGGGTCGCGGCGGTCGCCTCGTCGATCACAGCGGTGCCACCGATGACCGCGACCTCATGCGGATCCAGGGCGGTGAGGGCCTCGGCGGTCGCCTCGGGCACGGCATCGCGGGTGGTCAACAGGATGACGCGCCCGCTGCCAGCGGCCCAGGCGGCCGCGGCGAGCGCATCGGGAGGGCTGAAGGCGTTGGCGACCGCGACGCGGGTGGTGGGGCCGAGGCGCTCGGCGATGGCCGCAGCCGTCCAGAAGCGGTCCTCGCCGGCGACGCGGTCCACGTCGTAGCCCTGCAGCGCCAGGTCGAGTGCCACCGTGGGGCCGATGGCCGCCTCACCCCCGAGCAGCACCACAGCGGTGGCGCCGAGGCGGTCGATTTCCTCGCTCACCGCCGCGGGCAGCGCTGCCCGCGGCGTCAGCAGGATGGGGGCGTCCCGGCGGGCGGCCAGCGGCGCGCCGACCAGGGCATCGGCGGGGTCGTCGGCGCGGGCGAGCACGACCGTGTCGGCGGCGTCGAAGACCGCGCGTGAGAGCGCGATCGCCGTGGCGACGCGATCGCCGCCGGCGATGCGCTGCACCGCGATGCTCCCGAGCGCGCCCTCGGGCACACCGGCGACTGCGGCACGCATGGTGTTCCGGGGGCCGCTGTTCCCGGTGGCGGCGGCCCCCGTGGTCGCCGCGGGCGCGGGCTCCGCGACCACGATCGAGCCCAGCGCCAGCACCGTCATCACCGCCGCAAGCAGCAGCGCCAGCGCACGTGTCATCCCGCACCCTTCGTCCCGAGCCTCGCCCGGCGCGTGGAGGGCTCGCGGGGCGCGCCGCCGAGCCGGCGCCCTGAGGCGGTCGGCGTGCGGAAGTCTTGCGATGCCTCCCCGGAGCACCCGGTTGACAAACGCTCAACCATCCGCCGGCTCCCCGCGCCGGCACCGGCGGCACGCCGTTGGCAGCCGTGGCAGGCGTGCAGATTCCGCGACCGGCCGCGGCAGGTTTCCCGCACACATGCTCCCGGCAGCCGAGGCGTGCAGGTTCCGCGACCGACCGCGGCAGGTTTCCCGCACACCTCGGCCGTGGCGGCGGGCGACCGTGTGGGCGCGAGCCCTGGGTGGAAGGCTCGCCCGACGCAGCCGCTCGCGTGGGAGCACATCGGCTCCTTGGTGCCCGCGCCGTCCCGCTGCCTGTCCCCGCCGTCCTGCCCTTCTTGGAGGCCATCTTGAGCACGACCGACACTCAGCCCATCGCCGCGAGCGGCACCTTCGACATCGGTGGTGACCTGCCCGTGCACCGCCTGGGGTTCGGCGCGATGCGGATCACCGGCGAGGGCGTGTGGGGTGAGCCGGCCGACCGCGACGAGGTCATGCGCGTGCTCCGGCGCTGCGTGGACCTGGGCGTGGACTTCATCGACACCGCCGACAGCTACGGCCCCGAGGTGAGCGAGCGGCTGATCGGGGAGGCGCTGGCCCCCTACGATTCCGGCACCGTCGTGGCCACGAAGGCCGGCTTCACCCGCACCGGACCCGGGCAGTGGCATCCCGTCGGGCGGCCGACGTACCTGCGCCAGCAGTGCGAGCTGTCCCTGCGCCGGCTGCGGGTCGAGACCATCGACCTGTTCCAGCTGCACCGAGTCGACCCGAGAGTGCCGGCCGATGAGCAGTTCGGGCTGCTGGCCGCCCTGCGGGAGGAGGGCAAGGTGCGCCATGTCGGCCTCTCGGAGGTCACCGTCGAGCAGATCGAAGCGGCGCGGGCGGTGGTGCCGATCGCGACGGTGCAGAACCGCTACAACCTCCTCGACCGCCGGCACGAGGCCGTGCTCGACCACTGCACCCAGCAGGGCATCGGCTTCATCCCCTACTTCCCGGTAGCCGTGGGCAAGCTCGCCCGCGCCGGCGGACCGCTCGAGGGCATCGCTCGGGAGCACGACGCGACACCGGCGCAGCTGGCGCTGGCCTGGCTGCTGCGCCGCTCACCGGTGATGCTGCCGATCCCGGGCACGTCCAAGGTGGCGCACCTGGAGGAGAACTGCGCGGCCGCGCTGGTCGAGCTGTCCGATGACGCCTACGCCCGCCTGAGCGCGCTCGCCGAGGCCTGACCGCGGTCGCAGGGACGCTACTGGACCAGCCGATAGCCCCTGAAGAAGTCGCTGCCGATGTCGAGCTCCTCCACGGCGGTGAAGCCCGCCTCCTCGGCGTAGCCGCGCAGGGTGGCGGGGCGAAGCACGGTGCCGGTTGCCGCGGAGGGCTGTTCGACGAGCCCCACCGGCAGGCAGTGCAGCACGCTGAAAGCGTAGAACACCCGCTCGAGCTCGTCTGCCGGGGCCTCGAAGCGGTCGCGGACGTGCTCGTCGACCACCATGACGACGCCATCCGCGCCAGCCAGTCGCCGCATGGCCGCCAGGGCCTGCACGGGACGGCTCAAGTCGTGGACCATCTCCACGGCGAACACCAGGTCGAGGGGTTCGGCGATGGTCCCCAGCTGCGCGACGTCGATCTCCGCGAAGCGCACCCGGTCACCCAGTCCGCGGTCCGCGGCGTTGCGCCGCGCCTCCGCCACCGAGGCCCCGTCCAGGTCGTAGCCGTCCACAGACGCCTCAGGAAACGCCTCGGCGCTGTAGATGCACGCCCATCCGACTCCGCAGCCGATCTCGGCGATGCGCGCGCCGGGGCGCCGCAGGCGCGCGGGCAACCCCGGCACCGCGGCGAGCCAGCCGCCGAGGTCGTTGGCCAAGGCGGGACGGTTCTGCGCCCCCTGTGCCTCGTGGAGCTGGTAGTGGGCGTAGGGCAGCCCGGCGCCGCTGCGGTAGGCGGAGACCAGCTCAGGCAGGGGATCGCTGAGCAGCCTTGGGAAGGCCACGAAGGGCGCCATGTACAGCGGATCCTCGACGTCCAGCAGGCAGCGGGCGTGAGTTTCGGGCAGGCCGTAGCGACGCTCCTCGGGCATCGCCGCGACATCGTCGCAGACGACGATTCCCGCGACAGCCTGCTGCTCCAGCCACTCGCGCGCGTAGCGTCGATCGACGCCGGAGAGCTGGGCGAGCCCGGCGGCGGTCATGGACACACCCCGCAGCCGTTGGTACAGGCCGAGACGCAGGCCGAGGTCCATGGCGGTCAGCTCGAAGGCGGCGACGGCGGCCGAGAAGAGGCGCTCGGCGAAGGCTTCGGCGCTGCCGTCTCCGACCGCCGCCGCCGGCGCGGCAGACCCGGAGGCTTCGGGAGTGTCGGTGCTTCCCATGGCAAGCCCCGCCTCATGCCGCTCGCTATGCGTCGGCGTAGGCCACCTGGCAGAAGCCGTGGTTGCAGTAGCCCCAGGGGTTCTTCGACAGGTACTGCTGGTGGTAGTCCTCGGCGTAGTAGAAGTGCCCGTCGCCGGCCTCCGACAGCGGCTTGATCTCGGTCGTGATGGTGCCGTGGCCGGTGGCGCGCAGGCGCTCCTGGTACGTCTCGCGCGAGGCCGCGGCGGCCTTGGCCTGCTCCGGGGTGGTGGTGTAGATCAACGAGCGGTACTGCGTCCCGCGGTCGTTGCCCTGACCCATGCCCTGCGTGGGGTCGTGCTGCTCCCAGAACGGCACGAGCAGCTCCTCGAACGACACCACATTGGGGTCGTAGACCACCTGCACGACCTCGGCGTGACCCGTGCGTTCGCTGCACACCTCGTTGTAGGTGGCGTTGGGGGTGTGCCCGCCGGCGTAACCGGCAGCGGTGGTGTGAACACCGGGGATCATCCAGAAGATGCGCTCGGCGCCCCAGAAGCAGCCCATCCCGAAGACCGCCACCTCGGTCCCCTCCGGAAAGGGTGGGGTGAGCGTGGTGCCGTTGACGTGGTGCGTCCCAACCTGCAGAGGCTCGTCCCTGCCGGGCAGGGCCTCTTGCGGCGACGCGGGCGCGGTTGACTTCTTTGAGAACAGCACGTCGGCTCCTTCGGCGGGGTGGCGTCGGTCCGTCCAACCACTGTGTCCGCCCGGGTGTTCCCGCGCCAGGCCTGACATCAGCGCCGGCTCTGCCGGCGATGGCCGTCGAGCGATAGCGTGCCCATCCGCCGGCCATCCGCCCAAAGACGAGACGATGGAGCACGCCATGGCCAGAAGCGCACCCGTGACGTCCTACGCCGCCGGCGCGCCGGCGTGGGTGGACCTCGCCACGCCCGACCCGGAGGCGGCGAAGCTGTTCTATGGCGCGCTGTTCGGCTGGCAGTTCTCGGTGGGCCCGGCGGACACCGGCAACTACACCATGTGCCGCGGGCAGGGGCTCTTGGTCGCCGGCATGCAGGGCCAGCCGGCCCCGCCGGGAGAGCCGCACGCATGGACCGTGCATCTGGCCAGCGAGGACGTCGGCGTGACGGCGGAGCGCATCACCGCTGCAGGCGGCACCGTCCTCATGGGTCCGAGGGATGTGCTCGAGGAGGGGCGCATGGTGCTGGCGGCCGATCCGGCGGGGGCGCGCTTCGGCGTCTGGGAGGCGGGCTCCTTTGCCGGAGCGGAGTTGGTCGGCATCCCCGGCGCTGTGACGTGGAGCGAGCTCTCCACGACGGACCTGGACGCGGCGACCGCCTTCTACGGCTCGGTGTTCGACCACGCCTGGGAGCTGGTCGACACGGGCAGGGACGGCCCGCGCTACGCGACCCTCACCGTGGCGGGTGAGCCGGTCGCCGGCGTGCTCGAGATGATGGCGTCGTGGCCCCAGATGGCCCCGCAGTGGTCGCCGTACTTCGCCGTAGCCGACCTCGACGCGGCCACCGAGTCGGTGCGGCGCCTAGGCGGTCGGGTGCTGTTCGGTCCGACGGAGATCGCCGTCGGGCGCTTCGCCAACATCGTGGACCCGCAGGGCGTCGCCTTCACGATTGTCACGCCGCCTTCCCAGGGTTGATTCCCAGCGCGCAGCACGGCCGCCGAGGGGTTTGCCGGGCATGGCGGCAGGCGATCGCAGGTTGAGTGCAGACATTCCTGCCCTACGCCGACTTCCGCCGCTGCGCGGAGGCCCTCGATGATCGACGGTTGGGCAAGCAGCGGGTGGAGGTGCTGCAGATCCTGCGCGCGCTGGAGCTGGAGGAGTACGGCTGGCGCAACCACCCCGCGGTGCGCATGTGGCAGGGGTGCACGCCGACGCTGGTCGACTACGGGTTGGCGTGCACAAGGCGGTGGGTGTCGCTCGGCCACGCCGACACGACCGCCGCCCTGGTCGGCGAGTTCCTGCGGCGCCCGCCGGGTCTGGACCTGCCCGAGCCGCCACCGTGGCTGGGGTGGGAGGCCCTGCACCGCTCGCACCGGTTGGCGCTGTACGGCAAGGACCCCGACTTCTACGGCGCGCGCTTCTCGGACGTTGCAGCCGCCCACGAGCACGATCCGAGCGGCGCCTCGGTCTATGTCTGGCCCGAGCCGCCGGCACCCCGCCACGAGCCGGGCGCCCGCAGCGCGTGGGTGGCCGGCACGCCGGCGAACCTGACCGAGGACGTGATCGCGCTTCCCGTGGCGTCCGCCACGCAACGACGCGGTACCAAGGCCTCCCGAATGGTCGACCGCTTCCTCCACGAGGTCTGCGTGGGTGATCGGGTGGTCGCTGCCGCGGCGTCCTCGGACACTGGCCAGGCGTGGGCGAACCGGGACCTCTCCGAGTGGGAGCTCGCTGGCTGGGAGCTCGCCGATCGGGAGCTGCAGGTGGGGCGCATCGCGACGCCGGCGCGGCTCAGCGACGCGGGCACGCATCACCTGCGGGGCGTCGCTTGGGAGCGCACCCGGCGGCGCGGCGATCTGCGCCGGCCGGCGCAGCTGCAGGACCCTCGGCCCTTCTTCGCGTTGCACGACGAGCCCAGCCTGTGATCCGACCCGGATTGGAACCGATCCGGACTCGAACTCGGGACACCTGGTGCCAAGGATCACGCACCGCGGGTGTGCGCGATCCTTGGCACCTCACAAGGCGGGGCGGGATCGGCCCAGGTGGGGCAGGTCAGGCGGAGTGCTCGGCGGCCTCGGCCAGCGCGATCGCCCCGAGCACGCCGGCGCGGTCGCCCAGACCCGGTGGCACGAGGTAGGTGGTGAGGGGACTGCGAAGCTCCGGCGCGTCGGGATAGCCGCCCAGCAGTGCCCCGGTGCGCCGGCGCACTGCCTCGAGCAGCCCGGGCAGCTTCATCACCCCTCCGCCCAGGACGATGCGCTGCGCGGAGAGCAGGTAGGTGATCGCCGCGGCGAGCTGGGCCAGGTAGGTCGCCTCCAGGGCGACCGCCTGCTCGGTGTCGCTGCCCAGCTCCGTCGCCGGACGGCCCCAGCGACGTGCGATCGCCGGACCGCTCGCCAGCCCCTCCAGGCAGTCGCCATGGAACGGGCAACCGCCGGCGTAGTGGTCCTCGGGGTGGCGCCGCACGCGCAGGTGACCCATCTCCGGGTGCAGCAGACCGTGCAGCAGGGACCCTCCGGCCATGCCGCCGCCGCCGATGCCCGTGCCCACGGTGACGTAGGCGAAGGTGTCCAAGCCACGGGCGGCGCCCCAGCGGTGCTCACCCAGGGCGGCACCGTTCACATCCGTGTCGAAGCCGACCGGCACGTCGAACGTCGCGCGCAGCCAGCCCACGACGTCGACCCCCGACCAGCCCGGCTTGGGCGTGGCGGTCACGTGCCCGTAGTCGGCGCGGGTCTGGTCCACCCCGACCGGCCCGAAGGACGCGACGCCGATCGCGGTGATGGTGCCGTGGCGGCGCTGCTGCTCGGCGAGGTGCGTGACCGCGGCGCCGAGGGTCTGCTGCGGCGTTGTGGTGGGGAAGGCCCGCGTCGCATCCAGGTCCGCAGGGCCCGTCCCGACGGCGCACACGAGCTTGGTGCCGCCCACCTCGATGCCGGCGTACATGCGCTGCGCTCCTCCCGCCCGTCGCGCGCTGCGCCGAAGACCGTCGCGCTGCTCAGGACGGCAGGCTACCCAGGCGGGTTCTCGTTCCGCGACCGGCAGCCGGCGCAGTGACCCGGTCCTCCCTGTGGGAGTGGCGGGGGGTGTTGTCACAGCCGCCGTGCACAATGCGCCCCACGAGCCGGCCCGACGAGTCGCCGAGGAGGTACGCGCTTGATCACCCTGCACCGCGCCGCACGTGCCGACCGGCTCGTGGACGCACTGGGCGGCGTCCTCGCCGACGCGCTGGGCGACCCGATGGCCGCCGAGGTGGTCGCCGTCCCGACCCGGGGCATCGAGCGCTACCTCGCCCAGGAGCTGTCCACGCGCCTGGGCGCGGCGGCGGGCCGGCGTGACGGGGTCTGCGCCAACGTCATGTTCCCCTTCCCGGGTCGCGTGGTCGGGGGCGCCGTCGCCCAGTCGCTCGGCATCGATGCCGACAGGGACCCGTGGCGTCCGGAGCGGCTGGCCTGGCCGTTGCTTGCCCTGCTCGATGCCCACCTGGAGGAGTCCTGGCTGTCGCCGCTGCGTGCGCACCTCCTGGGGTCGGCCGGAGGCGGCGGCGCCGATGCCACACGGCGCACGCGACGGTTCGCCGCGGCGCGCCACATCGCCGACCTGTTCGACCGCTACGCGGTTCACCGCCCCGCGATGCTGCTGGACTGGGCCGCCAACACCGCCGAGGACCAACCGGACCTCGACGGCAGCGGACAGCCGCTCGAACCCGACGCCGCCTGGCAGGCGCTGCTGTGGCGCCGGGCCGCGCAACGGGTCAAGGTCACGAGTCCCGCGGAGCGACTGGCGGAGGCCGTGACCGCCATCCGCGAGGGCAGCGTGGCGCTCGACCTGCCCGCCCGGGTGTCGCTGTTCGGGCTGACCGCACTGCCGGCGAGCTATCTGGAGGTCCTCTCGGCCCTGGCGGCCCAGCGCGAGGTGCACCTGTTCCTCCTGCACCCCTCACCCGGCCTGTGGGACCGTGTCGCGCTGGCCAGGCGGGGCGCGCCGGCGAGGCTGCCCCGTCGTGACGATGACCCCAGCCGGCTGTTGGCGCAGCACCCCCTGGTGCGCTCGTGGGCGCGCGACGCCCGCGAGATGCAGCTGGTGGTGGCCATCGCGGGTGTCGCCGATGCCGGAGAGCCCGCCATCACTGACCCGGGACCCGACGACCCGGGACCCGACGACCCGGGCACCCTCCTCGGCCGGATTCAGTCCGACATCCGCGCGGACAGGGCACCCGCCGGCCCGCCGCTCGGCCCTTCGGGCAGGCGTGGTCCCGACCAGGACGCGCGGCCGCTGCTGGGCCCCCATGATCGCTCGCTGCAGGTGCACGCCTGTCACGGGCGCACCCGCCAGGTTGAGGTGCTGCGTGACGCGTTGCTGCACCTGCTGGCCGCCGACCCGCAGCTCGAGGCGCGCGACATCATCGTCATGTGCCCCGACATCGAGGTGTTCGCGCCGATCATCACGGCGGTGTTCGGGGCGCACGCCGTGCACCATGGCGCTCCCGAGCCCGCGAGCAGCGTCGCCGGGGACGTCGGCGCGGAGGGAGCGCTGCCAGATCTGCGGGTCCGCCTCGCCGACCGCGCCATCCGCCAGACCAACCCGCTCCTGCGGACGGTCGCGGAGCTGCTGGCGCTGGCCGACAGCCGGGTCACGGCCTCGGAGGTGCTGGGCCTGATGTCCCGCGAACCGGTGCGCCGGCGCTTCCGACTCACCGACGGCGATCTGGAGCGGCTCGACGCCTGGGTGGCCGAGGCGCGTGTGCGCTGGGGCATCGACGGGGATCACCGCGCGGCCTTCGGGTTGGATGGCATCGCGGCCAACACCTGGCGGGCGGGTCTGGACCGCCTGCTGCTCGGTGTGGCGATGGCCGACGAGGACGAGCGCATGCTCGGCGGCACCGTCCCCCTGGACGACGTCGAGGGCAGCGAGGTCGTGCTCGCCGGTCGCCTGGCGGAGCTGCTGGACCGCCTGGACCGGGTCCTCGCCGACCTGCGGGGGCCGCACTGCGTCGCGGGGTGGCAGGTGGCCATCGAGCGCGCGGCCGACCTGCTCACCGCCGGCTCGGACGGCGATGCCTGGCAACGGGTCCAGCTGCATCGCATCCTGGCCGACCTGGTGGACGAGGCCGCTGACGACCCCGACGCGGCCGCCATCCCGCTGACGCTGCCGGAGGTGCGTTCGCTGCTGGACGAGCGCCTCCATGGACGACCCACCCGTGCAAACCACCGCACCGGCGACCTGACCGTGTGCACCCTGGTGCCGATGCGCTCCGTGCCACATCGGGTGGTGGTCCTGCTGGGACTCGACGACGGCGTGTTCCCCCGCCGCCTGACGGGGGACGGCGACGACCTGATCGACCGCGACCCGCGGGTGGGGGATCGGGATCCGCGCACGGAGGACCGGCAGCTGCTGCTCGACGCGTTGCTGGCCGCCGGCACCCACCTGGTCGTCACCTACACGGGCCGCGACGAGCGCACCAACGAACCGCGCCCTCCGGCCGTGCCCATCGGCGAGCTGCTCGACGTCGTCGACCGCACGATGCGCACGGTCGACGGCCGTCGGGCGCGCGAGCAGGTCCTGGTGACGCACCCGCTGCAGTCCTTCGATGCCCGCTCCTTCCGCGCCGGTGCGCTCGTGGCCGGCGCGGACGTCCCGTGGGGCTTTGACCCGGTGGCGCTGGCGGGCGCCGTCGCCCGAGCCGGCGAGCAGACGCCGCGGCAGCTCGTCGCCGGGCGGCTGGAGCTGGATGACACGTCGAGCGAGCTGCCGCTGCACGACCTGGTGCGCTTCCTCGAGCACCCCGCTCGCGGCTTCCTGCAGCGCCTCGGTGTGCACCTGCCGTCGCGTGAGGACGCACCCAGCGACGCAATCCCGACACAGCTGCTCGGGTTGGACGAGTGGGCCGTCGGTGAGCGTCTGCTGCACGCCCGGTTGGAGGGCGGCGACGCGGCCGAGGTCGGCGCCACCGAGCGCGCGCGCGGCGTGCTGCCACCAGGCGGTCTCGGTGACGCGGCGCTGCGCACCGTGGAGGCCAACGTGGACGCCCTCCTCACCGCGGTCGCCGAGCAGATCGACCCGGCAGGTCCCCGGCGCAGCATCGAGGTGTCCACGCCGCTCGCCGACGGTCGGCGGCTCACCGGCGCGGTTCCGGACGTCGTCGACGACGTGGTGCTGACCGTGGCCTACGGCAAGCTCAAGCCGAAGCGGCGGCTGGCCGCGTGGATCCGGTTCCTCGCTGCCGTGGCAACCGTTCCGGAGCGCCCGTTGCGGGCCGTCACGGTCGGCCGGCGCGCCGGCCCCCGCAGCGCCAAGACCGTGACCGTGTCGTGCTTCGAGGCTCCGGCGGGGGATGCGGCCAGCCGCCGCGCCTGGGCGCTCGGTCACCTGCGCTGCCTGGTCGAGCTGTACGACCGTGGACGACGGGAGCCGCTGCCGGTGTACTGCGCGACGTCGGCGGCGTGGGCGGAGCAGGCTCACGCCGGCAAGGACCCCGACGCCGTCGAGACCGCTGCTCGCCGGGCGTGGACGACGGAGTGGCGCTATCCCATGGAGGACCGCGACCCCGAGCACATGCTGCTGCTGGGCCGGGACACGCCGTTCGAGGCGCTCCTGAGCGCCGCGCCGCTGGCGGAAGAGAGCGGCGAAGGATGGAGCGAGGACGAGCGCTCCCGGTTCGGCCGCTGCGCCCGTCGCCTGTGGGACGGGCTGCTCGCCGCCGAGAGCCGCGTGCACGCATGAACGCTCGGCCCTTCAAGCTCACCGCGTCCCCCCTGCCGACGGGGGTGACGCTCCTTGAGGCCAGCGCGGGCACCGGCAAGACCTACACCATCGCGGGGCTCGTCACGCGCTACGTGGCCGAGGGGGTGCGGCTACCCCGTCTGCTCGTGGTCACCTTCACGCGTGCGGCCACCGCCGAGCTGAGGGACCGCGTCCGCCGGCGTCTGGTCGAAGCGGCAGCGCACCTCGAGGCCGTCGAGGCCGGCGCCGCGCCCGACGGCTCGCCGGGCGCGCCCGCCGACGACCTGCTGCGGCTGCTGGCGGCAGGATCCGATGGCGAGCGCCGCCAGCGCCGCCGCAACCTCGAGGCGGCGCTGGCCGACTTCGACGCCGCCACCGTGGCCACCATCCACGGCTTCTGCCAGCAGGTCCTCGGCGGCATCGGCCTGGCCGGCGACGTCGACCGGGCGGCCACCCTGATCGAGGATCAGCGCGACATCGTCGAGGCCGTGGTCGACGACCTGATGGTGCGCACCTACCACGACCACCGGGCAGCGGAGCTGACCGTCACCCGCAACTCCCTTGCGGACATCGCTCGTGCGGTGGTGGACAACGCCGGCGCCACGATCATCCCCCTGGCATCCGATGTCCCGACCGCGGCGCTGCGCGTCGACCTGGCCGGGCAGGTGCGTGCCGAGGTCGAGCGCCGCAAGCGCGCGCTGGGCGTGCTGTCCTACGACGACGTGCTGACCCGCTTGGCTGCGGCGCTGCGCGACCGGCAGCACGGTGACATCGCCCGCCGGCGGCTGCGTGCCAAGTACGACGTCGCCCTCATCGACGAGTTCCAGGACACCGACCCGGTGCAGTGGGACATCGTCTCGGACGCCTTCGGCGGCGAGGGACGGACCCTGGTGCTGATCGGGGACCCCAAGCAGGCCATCTACGCCTTCCGCGGCGCCGACGTCCACGCCTACCTCGCCGCCGCCCGGACCGCCGGCACACCGGCCACACTGAGAACGAACTGGCGCTCCGACGGTCCGCTGCTGGACGCCTACAACGTCCTCTTCGACGGAGCCACCCTCGGCCACGCCGACATCCCCTACCGGGCGGTGGGGCCGGCACCCGGTCATCGGCTGCCGCGGCTGCGCGGCGCCCCCGACACCACCCCGCTGCGGATCAAGGTCGTCCGGCGCGACGCCGGTGTGCGCTTGCAGAACAAGGGCAAGGAGATCGTGGCCGCCGCCGCTCGGGAGCACGTCGCCCGGGACCTGGCCGTGGAGATCGTGCGGCTGCTCGACTCCGACGCCGTGCTCGTCCAGCGCGCAGCAGACGGCGAGGAGACGGGCGCGCCCGCAGCCGTGGAGCCCGGCCACCTCGCGGTGCTGGTGCGCACAAACGCCGAGGCGACCCTGGTGCAGCGCACCTTGCGGGACGTCGCTGTGCCCGCGGTCATCAACGGGGTCGGCAGCGTCTTCGCCACGGTCGGGGCGACGGACTGGTTGCGGCTGCTGGAGGCACTCGAGCGGCCGGGGTCGCGGACGCGGGCGGCGGCGGTGGCACTGACGCCCTTCGTCGACTGGACGGCGCGGCAGGTGGCCGAGTGCGACGACGACGGCTGGGACGATCTGCACGAGCTTCTGCACGGCTGGGCCGCACTGCTTCGCGGCCGGGGGGTAGCGTCGCTCGCCCGCGCCGTCTCCGACCAGCAGCGGTTGCCCGCGCGCCTGCTCGGGCGGGTCGGCGGCGAGCGCCTGCTGACCGACCTCGACCACGTCGCGGAGCTGCTGCACGCCGCCGCGGCCGTCGACCAGCTGGGTATCGCAGCCTTGGCGGCGTGGCTGCGCCGCCAGCTCGCCGAGGCCGACGAGGACGTCAACCCCGAGGAGCGAGCGCGCCGCCTGGAGTCCGACGCCGACGCGGTGCAGGTCCTCACCGTGCACCGTAGCAAGGGCCTGGAGTTTCCGATCGTCTTCGCGCCCTACCTGTGGTCGTGCAACACCCAGCGCATCCCGGTGCCGGTGCTGCACACCACCGAGGGGCGGGTCGTGGACGTCGGCGGCCCGACGGGGGGCGAGGAGCACCGCAACCGCCAGACTGATGCGGCCAAGGAGCGCCGCGGGGAGGACATCCGCCTGCTGTACGTGGCGCTGACGCGGGCGCGCCACCAGGCGGTGGTGTGGTGGGCCCCCACGACCAACGGCAAGGAGTCGCCGCTCGGGCGGATGTTGTTCTGCCGCAGCAGCCGCGGGGTCCGCACCGACGCCAGCTGCGCGCTGCCCTCCGACGACGATGCGCTCGATCGCATCGGGCAGATCGTGGCGCGATCCGACGGGACGATCGGCGTCGAGGCGAGCCCCGCCCACGACCATCTGCCGAGCTGGTCCGGCGCCGTGCCGGTGACACAGGGCCTCGGGGTCGCGCCCTTCAACAGGGAGCTTGACCACCGCTGGCGCCGGGCCTCGTACTCCTCGCTGACGCGCAACGCCCACGACGCGGCCTACGACGTGGCCCATGCTCCCCATGCTCCCCATGCGCTGGAGCCGTCGCGGGCGGAGCCCGAAGAGCGCGTAACCGACGACGAGGCACTCATCACTCCCCACGGCGCGCACGACACGTACGACACGCACGACACGCACCAAGGCGACGCACCAGCGGACCGGACGCAGCTCGCGGCACAGCTGGTGCCGCTGCACGCCCTGCGCGGTGGCGCCGACACCGGCACCTTCGTGCACGGGGTGCTCGAGCAGACCGACTTCGCCGCCCCGGACCTCGACGGGCAGCTGCGCGAGGCCGTGCAGCGGCAGGCGCAGCGCCACGGAGTCCCTCAGGCCGTGCTGGACGGAAGCGACATCGCCGCCGGCCTGCGCCTGGCGATCGAGACCCCTTTGGGGCGGCTCGCGGGTGGGCTGTCCCTGCGCGACATCGGCCGGGCCGACCGGCTCGACGAGCTGGGCTTCGAGCTGCCGCTCGCGGCCGACCCGCAAGCGGCGGGGTCCTTCTCGGTCGCTGCCCTCGGTCGTTTGCTGCGGGTGCACCTGCCGGCTGAGGACCCCTTGGCCGGCTATGCCGACAGCCTCGGTGATGCCGCCTTCCACCAGGCCGTGCGCGGCTACCTGAACGGCAGCATCGACGTCGTGCTGCGCCTGCCCGGCGACGGCGCGGCCCGGCGCTACCTGATCGCGGACTACAAGACCAACGTCCTCGTCCCGCGTGGGCAGCCGTTGACCACATGGTCCTACCGGCCGGCGGCCTTGGTCGACGCCATGCGCCGCGGCCACTACCCGCTGCAAGCGCTGCTGTACGCCGTGGCGCTGCACCGCTACCTGCGCTGGCGCATCGCCGGCTACGACCCCGACTCGCAGCTCGGTGGCGTGCTGTACCTGTTCGTGCGCGGCATGACCGGTCGCCAGACGCCGATGGTCGAGGGCGGGCCCTGCGGGGTCTTCGCGTGGCGACCGCCGACCTCGCTGGTGCTGGCCCTGAGCGATCTGCTCGACGCGGGCGACGTGGCGGCGTGAGCGCGGTCTCCACGGGAATCGATCCCGCCCCCGACCCTTTCGCCCCCGACCGCGTCCAGGACGCGCCGGCGCTGCTCAGCGCCTTCAACGATCGCGGCGTGCTGGCTGCGGTCGATGTGCATGTGGCGTTGACGCTCGGCCGCCTTGTCGGCGAGGCGCGTGAACCGTCGCTGCTCGCTGCCGCGCTCGCAGTCCGGGCACCGCGCCTTGGGCACGTCTGCGCCGACCTGGCCACCGTGCGAGCGACCGTGACCGCCGACGAAGACGGCGCCATCGACCTGGAGGACCTCCCCTGGCCGGCGACCGGTCCCTGGGCCGAGGCCGTGCTCGACAGCCCGCTGACGACCGTGCGCAACGCGCCCCTGCGCCTGGTGGGGTCGCTGCTGTACCTCGACCGCTACTGGCGCCACGAGCAGCGCGTGCTGGAAGCCCTGCGCCACCGGGCCGGTGTGGCCGCCGCGGGGGTGGACGATCGGCTGCTCGGCGCCGGGCTCGACCGGCTCTTCCCCGTTTCTGCGACGGTGCCCGCAGCGGTCCCGGACCTGCAACGCGAGGCGGCGCGCACCGCCATGCGGCAGCGCTTCACGGTCATCGCCGGCGGCCCTGGGACCGGCAAGACCACCACGGTGGCCAAGGTGCTGGCCCTGCTCGTCGAGCAGGGCGACGACGGCTCTGCGCCGCCGCGCATCGCCCTGGCCGCACCGACGGGCAAGGCCGCCGCGCGGCTGGAGGAGTCCATCAGGGCAGCAGCGCCCATCCTGGACACCCCCGAGCCGGTGCGCGCGCTGCTGGCCGGCCTCGAGGCGACGACGCTGCACCGGCTGCTGCGACGGCATCCGGGCAACTCCTCGCGCTTCCGCCACGACCCGGGCAACCCGCTGCCCCACGACCTGGTGGTCGTCGACGAGACGTCGATGGTGTCACTGGCGCTCATGGCCAAGCTGCTCGGGGCGGTGCGACCCGACGCACGCATCGTCATGCTCGGCGATCCGGACCAGCTGTACTCCGTGGAGGCGGGCGCGGTGCTCGGCGACATCGTCGGGGGGATCGAGCACGGCGCGGTGGGCCCCACCGGCAGCGCCCGGCCGCCCATCGCGGACAGCATCGTCGTGCTGCAGCGCGTCCACCGCTTCCGCAGCGACTCGGGCATCGCGGCGCTCGCGCTGGCCATCCGCAGTGGCAACGGGAACGCCGTCGCGGCGCTGCTCGCGGCGGGGCGCTCGGACGTCACGTGGGTGCCCGTCGACGCGGGCGCGATCGACGACAGCGGTGTGGGGGTGCCTGCCGTGCGCGAGGCCGTGGTGCACACCGGTGCCGCGGTGCTGCGGGCCGCCACGGCCGGGGACGCCCGCCAGGCGCTGGACAGCCTGGGCGGGCTGCGGGTGCTGTGCGCGCACCGGCGCGGGCCCGCCGGTGTGGGCGACTGGGTGCCGCGGATCGAGCGCTGGTTGGTCGGGAAGGTCGGCGCGCCGGCGTTGGCGGCGCCGTGGTACGTCGGGCGGCCCGTGCTGGTGACCCGCAACGATCCGCAGCTGGGGCTCAGCAACGGCGACGTCGGCGTGGTCGTGGCGCGCGGGGATGGGCGCCGCCCCGCGGTCGCCTTCGCCGACGGCGACGGCGTCAGCTGGGTCAGCCCTGCCCGGCTGGAAGCGGTGCAGACCGTCCACGCGATGACCGTCCACAAGAGCCAGGGCTCGCAGTTCGACGAGGTCGTCGTGGTCCTGCCGGAGCCGAGCTCCCCGGTGTTGACGCGTGAGCTGCTCTACACGGCGGTCACCCGAGCACAGGACCGGCTCACCGTCATCGGCAGCGAGGCGTCGGTCCGCGCGGCCGTCGGGCGGCGCGTGCCGCGCGCGTCGGGGCTCAGACGCCAGCTGTGGGCAGAGCCCGTGACCCCCGTGACCCCGGGACCCCGTGAC
>Ga0209587_1000071_pt1 | contig 48847 bp, 47 predicted proteins | sample NGEPerD_2_FD_184512 | JGI IMG/M metagenome (GOLD analysis project Ga0209587, IMG submission 184512) | Arctic peat soil microbial communities from the Barrow Environmental Observatory site, Barrow, Alaska, USA - NGEE PermafrostL1-D... | ecosystem: Environmental > Terrestrial > Soil > Wetlands >...
TTCAATTCGATTGTGGGGAGATTTAGGACTTGTCAAGTGGTTTTGGCATTTATTGTGATTATTTAAGAAAATATTTTAGTTTTTTTGCAATTCCCTTTTTATTACAAATTAAGTTTACGACATTGGGTAGACTCCCCCACCGAAGACTCGATGTTCAACTTTAGTTGAACGAGTTCACTTATCTTAAGGAATTCAACATACACCAGTACGCCTTTCACCGCATATTTTATATAAGGTAACAAAGGAGGTGCCCCTATGATTTACATTGACAAGGCCCGTGAATTGGGAGAGGCCCTGTCTCAAACCCCTGAGCTTTTAGGCTTAAAATCTGCAGAAGCTGCCATTATGGCAGACCCTAAAAGCCAGGAAGCTTTTATCCAGTACCAGGAGAAAGAACGCGGCTTACTAACCGCTCAAATGCTCAGTAAAGTGGCTCCTGAAAAAGAATCTCTAGCGTTAATTGATCTTAAAGTCCGTCTTATGAATAAACATCCTCTGATCAAAGCGTTCTTTGTTCAGCAACAAAAAGTGGAAAAACTAATGGCCATGGTAAACCTAACCCTAACTACCGCAATGCATGGCATGCCCTCAGCTAATGACCTTCCCATCCCAGAAGAGTTAAAAGGCATGGCCCAGCAAATTCTTGATAGAATCGGTGGTGGAGATTCCATGGAGAAGATGCAAATATCGCCGGAAATGTTAAAAGGACTTAACCTTCCGCCTGGATTAACTCAGAAGTAGCATGAAAAAGGAAGTGTATTTTCGACGTGCGAGTCAGCGGTTATAAGGGACCTTACCTCGTAAACGATATCACACATTCTATGACCTTCATCGCGTTCCTAATCGTCATCAGCTTAGGGGGATGGGTAACAATTCGCACTTGGTTTTGATGAATTCTGTTAGAAAGGAGGCTCGCCGTGATCAACCAATATAACTGTGCTCCCCCGTTGCCGGCGACTCCTTTCTCATTTTCCATCTTAATAACCAGTCCTATTCGACGCAACTTGAAGTTTAGCCCTGTCAGTGCTATGATCTTACCTTTGGCAAAGCTTGATCTGCACTTTGCTTCCATGATTATAGTGGGCTTGGATGTGCTCATGTCGTTTCTTTTTAAACGTTCCTTGGCTCATCCTCCAAGCCCGCCTCCAACGCCCTCAAACCTTTATCCCGTGACCCTAACCTTGGAACAATTAAACAAGCTTGTAAACGCGACCATCAAAGGACAAATTCCTATGCCCTCGCCCGTTTCACCCGATTCACCCGTTCCAGGGCAAGGCTCAGGCCCTGTCGGTTCGGACGAGCCCCTTTTTCCGGATAATTTAAGTTTTTCCCTCTTAATTGGAGCTCCGTTTGCTCCCTTTGACGGTAGTCCGGACACTTCGTTTAACGTCCCCTTGTTTGAAGTCCCCGGAGTACCCGGCAACCTGCTTATCTCTCTCAGTTTAATCATCGCCCAGTTCTTTGTTGAACGAGCCGGAATTGGAACTCCAAATGGTACAGGAAATGGAGGGAACACTATTGCCTTTACTAACTCGTGCGCGTAATCCCACCTCTCCTGCAGTTTTACCGCAGAGGCCCTCCTCCCCACCACGTGGAGGTTCTGAACCCGAGTCGCGCCTTGTTCCATTTCTTCAATCTCCGCCCGTTGGGTCGGGTATTTTGGCACTAAGCTTTTTCTTCTTAATTGTCTTTTTCTCTAACGTACTCTTGGCACAAGTGACCCTGACGACACTTGGCATCGCTGTGACCATGGGCACGTTTGGGATCCTTGTGACGGTTATACTCCTCCTATTTCTTTTCTAGGGACCGCTGACCATGGATATAACGAGGGGTAGGTAATTCTTACTTATGAATTACCTACCCCTCACCCTTGTTGCAGTAAAAGGAAAATTTTAATCTCTACTTATTTATTGAGTCGGAGGAGGAAAATTCGGAGGTGCTATGGCGTCGGGGGCTACGCCCATTTCGTTCAGAGATTGAAGTAGTTCTGGATTTATTGGAGCTGCTTCCGGGCTTATCGCTGGTTTCTTTCCGCCCTTAATCAAGCCCGATATCTTTCCCCAAACAGTCGTTGCGGTATTCTTCATTGGATTTAAAAATGTCATCATTCCCATTGGTTCTTTAACTTTTAAAATAATAGGTCCATTCGGCACCTGCCCGAGCATTGCTGGATTTTCCACTGAGATTATGACACGACTGTAATGATGCAGGGGAACCTGGCTTTGGAAATGAGCCCGATAAACCCCATTTCCGACTGGCCGTAACCCCCCCACCAAAAATCCTGTTTTCCCCTTTTCATCCACCAAATATGTCGCATATATCCCCGTTTGTCCTTGTCTTAAGAACGTTTGTGGCGGTGGAAGATTGGCGATTAGAAGAAAACTATTGTCCGGTGAGATCGTGGCTACACCATTGCCGATAATCCCTTGTTGTGCTGCTTCCAAAGTAAGTTGACGCGCTTGCGTTTGGTAATAACCTTGGTTTTTATTAAAGCCCATGTCTTGATTATATCCCCCCTGATTATACCCTTGCCCCTGAGCGTGCATTAAATCCTGTCTATATTCACTCTGTTGCTGGGGAATAAACCCCATGCCTTGCGCAGGTGGAACGGTCTGATATGGTATCCCTTGAGGAGGAGGTGGCGGCTGCTTTGCCCCTATGAATCCCCCTCTTAAGTTTTGGATTTGTCCATCTTTTTGGAAAAACCCACTCGCTTTAAGTCCTGATCCCAGCGTATTACGAATAGCACCCGGAGAATAATGTCCCTCATCCCCACTGAACTTCACCCTGCTCCCCTCCTTTCTTCAATTGATTTCAATGTGGCTTTATAACATGATATGATAGAGTAAATAGAAGGGTTCTGGATAGTAAGAGTGGGCAAACTAATAATTGAGGAGGCAACCCATGCCCGAAAAACTTCCCCCACCGGGAACTAACAAACTATCCCGTCGCGACTTCTTTCGAGGTGTCGGCGGTTTTATTGCAAACCATTGGTTGCTCTCAACGCTACCCCTTGGGGGTGCAGGAGTCCTCGGCTGGGCAGAACATGATACCCTCGACTTAAAACAGGAACATTGGGATTTGTATTACCCAAAACTTCCGACCTCTTTAGAGGAAAAAACGATCTGCCAACTCAGTGACCTACATCTAGAAAGCCTACGGATCTTACCTGGACGCATTGAACAGATCGTGATGGCTCAAAAACCGGAGCTCCTCGTAATCACCGGGGATATCATTTCCACCCGAACGGATCTCGATAAACTAGAGCACTATTTGAGAGGACTTACCGCCACCTACGGGAAATTCGTTGTCATGGGTAACAACGATTACAGCCACCTTTCTCATACCCTTTTCAAGCGATATCTTCAACAGCTTCAAAACTTAGGGTGGACGTCCTTACTTAACAATGCTTCTTTTTTGCCCACCCTTAATCTCTGGATCATCGGAGTCGACGACCCAGCTACCGCGCATGACGACGTAGATCTGGCCTACCAAGAGGTCCTCGCTTCCTCCTCCCCCTCCACACAACCCTTTCGCCTAGTCTTGGCCCATTCCACAGATTGCCTCGACGATGTGGCAAAAAACGGAGCGGAACTACTTCTCACCGGGCATACCCATGGCGGACAAATCCGCTTACCCGGTCTACACCCCCTGATCACCAATACCTATTTAGGGGACCACGGAATATATGAGGGCTATCATGTGATTAACGGTATTCCACTTTATATCAACCGTGGAATTGGTGAAAGTATGATTCCCCTACGGTTAAATGTCCCTCCCGAAATTGCTTTTTTCACCCTACATAAGGGAGACGCATCCCCTAAACACCAAACCAGCTAAGCTTTTTTTATGAGAAAAATCCCGCAACCAACAAAGGTGCGGGATTTTTGCTTTTCGTATCCAGATAACAAGACGGTGCGCATGAAATTTGCCGTCTCCCAAAATAGAGGTTTGAGACCCAAGCCCGGGACGCAGTGTGACACGAGCGCGAGGTCTTTACGTAAGCAGTCTAGCAAACTTCCGTGCAAGCGACCCCAGATACGGGGCAGCGAACAAGGTCCCTTCTCGCCATTCCTAGGTCTCTAGCCCGGAACTTCGCGCTTACAAAAGTGAATCTTCTTTGATCGAGCAGTAATCAAACTTGACTTAAGAGCGCTTTCATACGGTGGGGCAGTGAACAGGGACGTTCACTGCCGGCAACCGGCCAAGGATGGCCGATTTGCCGGGAACCCCACCCTCCCACGGAGCAAGCTCTTAAGTCTTAGTTTGATCTGCGAGAGCAAGCAAGTGAGCGTTGTAACGCAAGTTCCCTATATGGAGAACGTATGGTTCCCAATACGCTTAATGACCGGCCGTGTCGTGATCCAACGATCTGTGGCGAGACGAGGATTGAAGTAAAACAATGCCCCGTTCGTCGGATCCTGTCCCGCCAGTGCTGCTTCGGCAGCCTTGTACGCCTCGTCATTGGGATTTAGCTGAATCTGTTTGTCCTCTACTGCTGTAAATGCCCCTGATTGGTAAACAACAGCCTGTATTGTTTTAGGAAAACGAGGATCCTTCAAGCGATTAAGTACAACCGCCCCGACGGCTACTTGCCCCTCAAATTTTTCCCCTCGCGCTTCACCATGGATGACACGAGATAATAGTTCCACATCCTCTTGGGAAACCAAACGGCCTAAACTGCGGGAAGGAGTCTGACTTTGGCTGTTTGCACCTATCGAGGCCGTTTGTGGTACTGCTGGTTTCTGAACGACCCCTAGAGCGACTTCTGTCTCATCCGGAAGCGTATTTTTCGAGAGAATATCAGACGGATCTGGTGTTTCTTGGTTTACGAAGATATCGTAGGTTATAATCGTTGGCTCCTGTCGTTGGGTTTTGCTCAAACGGGAAACTATAAATTCTTCCTCTAGTCCACGTAAAACATTGACCCACCACGACGTATTGGTTGGGATCGTGTTCGCCACTACTTCACTGTCCGTTATCCTGACTCCCGTGAAGTCCGACAAGATAACATCTTCGATTTTTTCTGGTTTTTCCTCTTCCACTTCTTTCGGAATCCATAAAGATTCCCCTTCTCTAATGTTGTCAGGGTTTTTCACCTTGTTGAGCTTTACAATTTCATCGACCGTAGTTTGATGACTTTGGGCCAGACCCCAAAGTGTTTCTCCACGCTGTACTACGATTTTAACGATCCCATTCATTGGATTCTCGAACGCATTGTCACTTCCCTGTCCCAGAACCGGAGCAGGATAGTAACTGGCTTGCAATAGAAACATGCTCATGATCCCACACAGGAAGATCGCCGTGAATTTCCGACATCGCCGGTATGGTAATAAAATATAAATCACCTCTTAAGTTTATACTATTTCTATTCTTTCCCAATTAAGGTGTATTTTATAACATCACCTTTTTTAATCTTAAGTATCATTGTCATATCATGGCAAAACATACATATAATTATACAGATTAAGCAAAGATAAATTTAGTCTCATCTTTTGCTTTGTCGAACATGATAAGTGAGGTGAGACTGACTAATATGAAGGCTTTATGTAAAAATCTATTATCGTTTATTCTCCCCGAAGAAGTCCCTCGCCGCGAGGAAGAACTCCTCGTTGCGGAAATCGAAAAAACCAGAGAAAAAATTGAATATGCCTGGAACCGCCTAGACTATGCATCCCCAGATTATGTTGAACTTGCTGTGCTTGAACTACTGCTCGTTGAAACGCATTACGGGATACTTCTGAGACGTTATCGTTTAATGCTTGGCATGATCGATGGAGCCTCTTCCTTCAGGCCGTCGACTGTTAAGCTGTTATCAAACATTTCGGAGAGGAATTACCAAACGCAATTACTATCACAAAATCTCCACTAACTAGGAAAAGCTCTACTAACTATAAAAAGCTCCAGCGATTTTTCTTCGGTGGAGCTTTTTATAGTTAACTCAGTTCTTCCCTCCTTTGATTGAATACAGTTTAACCAGCGGGGTTTCCTGTTCCAAGGAAACATCCGGAGCAACACTAAACTCATCTGGAACGTTGCTCAAATCTTTTCCACAATATGGGCAATCCCAGTTTGGTCCACTGTAAGAAGAAAATGAACTCCCTCCACAGTAGGGGCAGCTTCTTTTTTGCAAACGTTTCCCTCCTTGTCTTCAGATACTTTTTATCTAATTCCATAAAAAGGTAAATAATCCTTTAACTAAATACCCCTATTTTTCCCAATTATCTTTCACTCCATAAAAGCTGAGCTTTAGTAGTTCCGAGAAACTCTCTGATTAGGATAACCTATGCTATATTCGACGTAAAATGATAACGCGAACTGTTATATAAGGTCATAAAAAAGAACCCCCCAATTTATTAAGGGGTTCCATTTTATATATGAGGCTATCTTAGCCCCTTCAGCAGCACGTTAACGATCGCCTGATGATCAATTTCCTCTAAAGGACGAGGATCACAAAAGACTCGTTGTTTACAGAACTGATCAAGTGTTCCGATAATACAATAGGTGGCTAGTTCTTCCTCGAGGTCAGGTCTAAACTCGCCCTTAGCTTTAGCCACTTTGACCATCTCAGTGTACTGTTCATGAATCGCCGCTTGGGCAGCGAAGTGATAAACCCGAATCTCTTTCGACAGCATTTTAACCTTCATGGCTATCTGCACTATTTCCATATGATTGCTCAGAAATTCCGCATTATAGCGTGAGCAGTTTACAATCTTTCCCTCGATGGTATTCCCCTGATCCATGCTTTCCTTCAACCCAACTCGAAATTCCTCAACACTGAATTTGAGTATTTCTTCAAATAATTGTTCCTTGCTCTCAAAGTACTCGTAAACAGTGCCTTTACCGATTCCAGCCTCTTTGGCAATATACTCCATCTTCGCGCCGTCAAAGCCATATTCAGAAAAAACTCGAATTGCCGCTTTAATGATGTCAGTGTGTTTTTCTTCTCGCGCCCCCGTAGGTATCATCTCCTTAAACTGAATGCGTCATGGCTTGGGTCGTGGTACTCTTGTCCCTCTTTCTCTTCCTCGAATCCCTGATATCCTCAAATATCGTATAAATAACAGGGACCAGTAACAGGGTTGAGACCGTGGAGAGCGAGAGTCCAAAAATAACCACCACCGCCATTGGGGCCATTGTTTCTGAACCTTCACCGATTCCTAAGGCCATTGGAACGAGGCCAAGAACAGTAGCGATCGAGGTCATCAGAATGGGTCGCAAGCGAATTGGACCAGCATTCTCAATAGCCTCTTCCCGTTCCTCTCCCCGTTCTCTCCGTTTATTAATATAATCCACTAAGACGATGGCGTTACTCACGGCAATCCCGATTAAGAGAATCAGGCCGATAAACGAAGGCACACTTAAGGTTTTTCGGGTGATGAAGAGTCCTAGCATCCCACCAGAAAAGCCCATAGGCAACGACAAAATGATCGTAAACGGGTGCAACAAGGATTCAAACTGAGAGGCGAGAATCATATACACGAGTAGGATGGCTAGGACTAAGGCGAGACCTAAGTCCTGAAACGAGTCCGTGAGTTCTTTATTCTGCCCTATCATCTCATAGGTATACCCCTCGGGTATTTTATAGCCCTTCAAACTCGTTTCGATATCCGTGGTTACGCTCTTTAAATCCCGATTCATGATCTGACTTGTGACATGAACAACGCGGGTCTGTCCTGTACGGTCAATCGTCGCTGGACCTCGGTCCAGTGTAACTTTGGCCACTTGGCTTAACGGAACGGTTATCCCCGCGGGTGTGGGAACCGGGGTCTGCTCTAAATTATCAAGACTCGTCTTAAAGGTTTCATCCCCACTCAGCACAACATCAATTTCTGTTCCTTGATAACGATAGCGTGTCGCAGTCGTTCCGGAGATCGTCCCTTTGACAGCCTGAGAAATCTGAGCGGCAGTTAAGCCATATTGAGCAGCATTCGGACGATTAATTTTAATGAGCACTTCTGGAATCCCTTCAGACATGCTCGACTTCACTTCCCGGGTTCCTTCCACAGACTCAACGGCGCTTTGTACCTGCAAACCTATCTTCTTTAGTTGCTCGAGATCCTCCCCCTTAATCGCAATGTCAATCGGCGTCGTGGCTCCGCCCATGGACATCGTATCCGTAATCGTCACATTAATCTCAGCACCCGGCAGGTCTTTCGTCAGCGACCTGATCTCATCGCCAACCTCTCCGACGCTCCGATTCCGGGCCTTCAAATCCACCAGTTGAACGCTAACGGACCCGGTGTTGGCAGTATCCCCGCCGATTGAAAGTCCCCCGCTGGTCCCGATTTGAGTAAAGGCAGATTCTACCTCTTTAATTCCCTCTAATTTCTTCTCTATTTGAGTGATCGTGCTTTCTGTATCCTGAAGTTTTGCCCCATCCGGCAGCGTCACCTTGACACTTAACTGCCCAACATCGGTTGCTGGCATAAATTCCGCCCCTAAACTAAAGGCCGAAGCACTGGAGATGATAAAAATCAAAATTGCACCCCAGACAATGGTCTTGCGATGATGCAGTCCATAGTGTAAAAATTTCCGATAAATGGCTTCAACCCGTCCAAAGCTTCGGTCAAACCACCGACTAAAGCGGTCAACCGCCCCTTTTGCTCCTCTGCGCCCTTCCGGTATAGCCTCCGTTTGCATGAGCTTAGCAGAAAGCGTAGGAACGAGGGTCAATGAAACGAGGAGCGAAGCAGCTAACGATATCGTAACCGTGAGGGCTAATTCTCGGAAAATCGTGGCCACCACTCCTTGGACAAAGACGATCGGCAGAAAGACCGAGACAGTGGTCAAGGTGGAGGCAAAAATAGCCATCCCGACCTCTGACACCCCTTTAATAGCTGCCTCAACTTTAGAGTATCCGGCTTCACGATGGCGATGGATATTTTCCAAGGCCACGATATTATCATCCACCAAGCGACCCATAGCCAAGGACAGTCCCCCAAGGGTCATCATATTAAGGGTGATCCCAGCAAAGTAGAGTACGGCAAAGGTCGCCATCATGGCAATAGGAATTGCCGTCGCGGTAATCAAGGTTGTGCGGATATTATGGAAGAAGAGAAAGACCACAATTATGGCGAGGAGTCCTCCCAGAATCGCTTCGTTTTCAACGGTCTTGATGGATTGTTTGATGGCTACGGACTGGTCCATCACGGTATCTATCTTCAGCTTAGGAAATTCTTTTTTAAATTCTTGGACTGTCTTATTGACCTCATCTGCCACCTTAACAGTATTCGTCCCAGATTGTTTTTGAATAGAGATGCTAATACTCTTTTCTCCATTCGTTTTAGAAATCGCCGAGATTTCTTTCGGTTCTATGCTGACTTCGGCAATATCCTTAAGGCGAATCTGCCCTCCAGTAGCCAGAGGAATTAGAAGTTCCCCAATTTCATCTACCGATTGAAACTCACCGGTTGTCCGGATCGTCAGATTCTGAGATCCTTTTTGCACTTGACCCCCAGGGGCATTGAGATTTTCAGCTCCAATGATGCGAGCTAAGGAGTCAATGGTTAGCCCGTACCCTTTCATTGTTTCCTGATGCGTTTTGATTTTAACCTGATTAACATACCCTCCGGCAACAGAGACAGAAGCAGCCCCAGCTACTCGTTCAAGCCTAGGTTTGAGCGTGTCTTCCGCAATGGACTGCAGCTTGGCAAGATCGGCGTCTTTAGCGGACAGGGACAGTTGAACAATGGGCATTTGGGTAAGGTCAATCTTCATGACCATCGGCGCTCCGACGTCTGACGGAAAGAAGCGCTTAACCAGATCAATCTTTTCCCGCATTTGGAGGGCTGCAAAGTTCATATCCGTGCCATTTTTGAACTGAGCAATAACAATCGAGCGCCCTTCAGTCGTTGTTGACGTCACTGTGTCAATATTTTCGACCGTGGAAACGGCTCCTTCAAGTGGATTGGTAATGATTTTCTCGATTTCCTGGGGCCCTACCCCGGAATACTCCGTCACCACGATCGAGACAGGAATATCAATTTTAGGAAGAAGATCAATCGGCAGCCGGGACATGGAAATACCGCCTAAAAGGATGATGATAAGCATGACCATGATGATCGTGACTGGACGCTTGACTGAAACCTCCGCTAACTTCAAGATGCGTCCCCTCCCACAATCTTGACGTTTTGCCCCTCATCGACCAAGGTCTGACCTTTGATGATCACTTTATCGTTAAGCTTTAACCCCTTCATAATTTCTATATCCACCCCAGTATCAAGGCCCGTAACAACCTCTTTAGCAACGGCTTTATCCCCTTCTACAACATACACAATGGTCTTTTCGTTCTTAAGGATGACAGCTTCACTGTTGATGGCCATCACATCCGTCTTTTCCTCAATCACGAGTTCTACCCTGGCAAACATACCAGGCTTAATCAAGCCACTGGGATTATCCAGTGAAATCTTAATAGGATAGAGTTGAGTTCGTGGATCCGAGGTAGGGCTGATATTCTCAATTTCGCCTCTGAAACTATCCTCCGACACTGAAGGAACCGTGACCTTCACGGTATTGCCCTTCGAAAGGCGGTTCACTATACTCTCCGCAACACTCAGAGAGCTATAGAGATTCTTAGGATTCGTAAGGCTCAGCGCTGGTTGCGCATTCGAAGCCATATTTCCGACTGTGACATTAACCTGTGAGACAATCCCGCCCACTGGAGCAGTAACTACAGCATTATCCAAAGCCTCTCGAGCTTGATTATAGCCTACCTGAGCTTGATTAAGTTGGGCCTTTGCCAGCTGAAGTGTACTGTCCGAGGTCTGCGCTACGAGTTGGTCAAGCTGACTAGCATATGTTGCTTCAAGTTCCTTCAATCCGAGTTCCGCTTGGTCGAGCTGAACCTTCGCTACCGCGCCAGCATCATAAAGAGCCTGCGTGTTGGCCAGGTTCTGCCGGGCATTAGCGATCTTTTCTGTAGCAAGAGCTTTCGTGCGTTCGAGGGACGTTTTCCCTATATCCCATTGTTCTTTACTCTTCTGATAGCCGGCCTCTGCCAACTGAAGCGTGGCCTTCATCATTCCAACTTGCTTTTGAAGGTCAGACGCGTCAAGTGTGAAAAGTACCGCACCCTTATCGACAAGGTCTCCCACTTTCACCTTAACAGACTCAACCTTACCGGGGATCTTCGGGATTACGGAGACATCAGTATCCGAAGAAACTTTCCCACTCAAAATTGCCGTATTGATCAGCGTCTTCTTCCCAGCCGCTTCCACTTCTACCGGAATATATTTTTCTACGCCTGCAGTGGCGGCCTTACTTGCACTACACCCCGTTGGTAAGCCAACGGTCATCAACACAACGAGTAGGATCATGATCTTGCGAGTTATCTCCGTTACCTTTTTCAATGCCCTTTTCCCCCAATTAATTTTTATTTTTAGATGTTCCTCTATAACTGTGTATAAAACTTAAGTAGACGTGGCGAAACGAGAACCGACCGTTCGGTCACCTTCTAGTTATATATGATATCTCAGTAGAAATCAATCCTTTAAGCTTGACCTCCAACAAATATATTTCCGAATTAACTTCCCAGCTAAAACCCACAAAAGTTACTCTTCAGCCCAACCTCTTCGACGTTTTGTCGTCGATATGATAGAATACATCAAGTGCGTTAAAGAAAGGATTGATTTTATGCTAAGAGTTCCCAAAGCTCAACAGAACTCAAACCTCAGCACCGTCGCAGTGGCCGCCCTCGTTGGAGGCCTAGCAGGGGCCGTAGTCGGCCTAATGTTTGCTCCAAAGAGTGGGAAAGAATTACGTCATGTGATTTATAAAAAAGCGGACAATGCCCTAGATCACGTCGAGGATGTCACTTCCCAACATGCTGAAACGTTAAAACATCAGGGCACAGATCTGGTTGATAAAGGCAAGAAATTAGCCGAAGACCTCCAAACCTTTATTCAAGAATCCTTGAGAATGAAAAAATCCGGTTACATTCCCATTAATAATCAAACAGATACCGAACCAGAAGATTCGCTCGAAGACGAAGCTGAAATGGAGCCTCCAGTAATGGCTCAATCTGAAATCCCTCTTAAAGAAGACTAATAGTAGGGGCACGATCATCGTGCCCCTACTATTTTGGTGCCCCGTTCCCTACAATTTTACAATAACGTTAACGTAGGGAACGACCCCTGTGTCGTTCCGCCGTGTTTCTCACAGAAAGTATAACTGTTACAGGAATGCTTTATGCAAGTAAAGGGTACCTAAAAGGAAGCTCCAGACCGCCACTTTAGCGGTCTGGAGCTTCCTTTTTCCGACCACGGATCTCGTTCCAGAGCTCGATCACTTTTTTCGCCGCCACCAATAAAACTGTAACATAGCGCAAAGGATTCTTCCTTAGTTCCTCAAGACTAACCGCAGCTTCATTGACTGTACCGCCCACCTGCTCAGTCGTAAGTCTGACAAGGTTAGTCACTGCTTGCACGTCCGTGAGCAAATACGGTAAATGAGCATTAACACTTTGCATTGTGTGCCTTGCCTCTTCCGTCAGTTTCCGGGCCGAGCGCACCCAAAACATCAATTCAATGCCTAATACCCCTAAAATGATCGTGGCCACGAGAGCAATCACTTCATAAATCATCATTTTCCTCCATTTCTTTGTCTATCTTCTATTGTTAGCGTCTTTCCTTCAATCCCACAGAGCTATACCATAATCAGGCTTATGTTGGCTAATGGACTGAAGCTTCTTCACTGTACTTTCAGGTGAATCCTCTTGAATTGTCTGCGCAACTGCTATAGCTCCCTCTTTCATAGCCCGTCCAGTTTTATCGTAAATCAAAGGATGAATGATCAGCCAATACGTGGTATTTGAACTTAAGGCCACCTGCGGAATTACTCGCACAGCTGAGAGTCCGAGTGGTTCAAAGGTCGAAGGTGTTCTCTCCCCGGTGTTGCTGTTAATCAGCTCGATGCTGGTGTTGTTCACACTTTGCCAATCGATCACTCCAGAAAAATGTATTGTAAACTTCTTGTCGAGCGGGATCTCGGATAATTCACTCACTTTACGATAATCTGGATAATAAAGAGAATAGGTCTCCAAGGTTACCTTCTCAGCCGCAGTGTGGGGAATCTCTCCCCAGGCTGCCCAATAATCTGGAGTTCTGCCCTTAGCTAGGGCGACCGTAGAATTATCTAACATCAGTTCCGCTGCTTTGAGCGAGTCCGCTTGTTCAATTAACACATCCGGAATAACCCCCACTTTATTTATTTCATGCCTCAGTGGGGAATAAAAGTGATCCACCGTCATCTTAAGTACCCCGCCATTTGAAAGGGAGAACATACTTTGCACCGTTCCCTTCCCATAGGTCGTTGTCCCGACAATAGTTGCCTTTTGATAATCTTTAACCGCAGCGGTTAAAATCTCAGAGGCACTGGCACTGTTTTCATTCGTTAGAAAAATAACGGGCTGACTAAGCCTCACACCAGGCTCCGGTGCCTTATACGAATTAAAAGTACCTGTGCGATCTTTGATTTGCACTGCAACGTCTGAACCTATAAAATAACCCGCGAGATCAATGGCCGAACTCAAGAAGCCTCCCCCATTATCCCGTAAATCTACAATCCAGGCATCGACATTTTGGGTTTTTAAATGATTAATCACTGTTTTAAATTCCGCCGGTGTATCACTACCAAACGAATTTAGATCTACATAGCCGATATGCCCGCTAAGTACATCTCCGCTCACAGTAGGTACCTGAATAGCCCTGCGGGTAACACTTACAGTCCGAGTCTCCGGCCCCCGCTTAAAGCCTACCTGGACAACACTTCCTTCTATTCCCCGAAGCAAGATTATTGCCTGCTCTGCAGAAAGTCCAACAAGCGATTGCCCGGCAGCACTGATCAACAAATCTCCCGATTTGAAGCCAACCTCCTCCGCTGGTGAACCCGTAATGACGGATATCACCTTCACCCCTTCTGGTACCATTTCAATCGTAATCCCGATCCCAGTGAAGCGCATGTCAATACTCCCGAGAAAATCCTGGTATTGCTCCTCGGAGAAATAACTTGTATGCGGATCTCCGAGCCGTTTCAGCATTTCCTCCACGGTCGGGGGCAGCTAGTACCTCAGCAGAAACTGGATCTACATACTGATTTTGAAGGAGGGCACGAATTTCCGGCAAGACCTCATCGCCTGAAGCCATAACCCTCGTCGAGGTACTTAATATTAAGATGAAGACAAAAATCAAATTAAAGAGTCCATACCAAACTGTTCTTCTGCTGCGAAACCTCGCTATCATACATATCCCCCTCCAAAGCCCAAACCGGGCTTTGGTTTAAAGATTCGACACGTCACAGCATTTATCCTTTGACACTTCTCGGAAAGTTCTTTCCACGCATATAAAAATGCCCTTCATATGAAGAGCATTTTTATATGCGGATTGTTATATCTCTAGTATGCTTCATTTATATCGCCTTCCGTGAAATAATTGCATTCCCTACGGCATTAATCGTCCCCTCCGTATGGCTAACCTTAAACTTAAGATTATCAATTTCAGCCCCATGCACGAGATTGTTATGTTCTATAGCCTTAACAACCAAATATATTTCATCAAATCTCGACTCTAATCCATCAAATCTCGACTCTAATCCATCAAATCTCGACTCTAATCCATCAAATCTCGACTCTAATCCGTCAAATCTCGACTCTAATCCGTCAAATCTTGACTCTAATCTGTCAAATCTCGACTCTAATCCGTCAAATCTTGACTCTAATCTGTCAAATCTCGACTCTAATCCGTCAATCTTATTAAGAATAAGTCCTAGCATTTCTTTAATCTCTTTTTCCATCACTTCACCACCTTATCCCTTGTAAATTATACCACCGAAAGAATGCCTCATCAAGCTAAATTCTTCGTCAATATAGAAGAGGAAAAGGTGAACACTATCACCTTTTCCTCTTCTATTCTTTATTCGATTATCCGTTTCTCTTATTATCTCTGCCCCGTTGTGCTCCGGCAGCTCCACCACGAACATCATTGCCTTTTCTTCTAGCCCAAGTGTCCGTCTTTTGTCCGTAACCGTCTCGGTTATAATTCCCTTGCTGAGGTCTGACATTGTTCCCCATACTTCTTCCTCGCATGGGTGCTGCTTCCGTCAAGCGAACTTGGACGTTCTCAGGTTCCTTGGTTATAATTTTTAGTGCAGCAGATAAAAGGGTTATTGAGTCGTTTTCTGCCAACAACTCTTCCGCTACCCCTTTATATTTTTCAATATCTTCTTCTGCAATCACGCGGAGGATTTCATTCATCGTCAGGCGTTGTTGCCCCTCGACCGCCTCAACGATCGTCGGAATGGGCTTACGTACGATCCTCCGCTTAATAACAGATTCTATGAGCCTGAGCATTCCGATTTCCCGTGGGGTAACTAGCGTAATAGCTAAACCTGATTTCCCTGCACGACCCGTTCGGCCCACTCTATGGACATAACTTTCCGGATCTTGGGGAATATCAAAGTTGAAGACGTGGGTCACTCCGCTAATATCAAGTCCCCGTGCTGCCACATCAGTGGCGACCAACACTTCGATCGTTCCATCTTTAAACTGACGCAAGACACTATCTCTCTTGCTCTGGGTTAAGTCCCCGTGTATTCCTTCCGCTGAATAACCACGCTTACTCAAAGCCTCGGAAAGCTCATCCACTCGGCGCTTAGTGCGAGCAAAAACAATGGCTAATTCTGGCGATTGAATGTCGAGAATGCGTGATAAAACATCGAATTTCAGGCGTTCTGATACTTCTACATAGTGTTGCTCAGTATCAGAGACTGTAACTCCCATCGCCTTAATACTGATCAGTTCTGGTTCTTTCATGAACCGCTGCGCAATATTTTGGATCTGTCGCGGCATCGTCGCCGAAAAGAGCAAGGTCTGACGGTCGACTGGAATCTCTTTGAGAATCGTCTCTATATCGTCTAGAAAGCCCATGTTCAGCATCTCATCCGCTTCATCCAAGACAAGGATTTTAATGTCGCTGAGACGAATGGTCCGTCTCCTCATGTGGTCCATTAACCGTCCTGGAGTGGCTACAATAATGTGGGGGCGTTTCTTCAGCGCCCTGATCTGCCAGTCGATCCCTTGTCCACCATAAATGGGCAGGGCATGAATTCGCTTGTACTGCCCGATCTTATTTAATTCCTCTGCTACCTGAACCGCTAGTTCCCGCGTCGGAGCTAAAACGATCCCTTGGACTAGTTCTGCTTGCTCCATAATTCTCTCCACTAGGGGAATCCCGTAAGCCGCTGTTTTCCCTGTGCCGGTTTGAGCCTGTCCGATGAGATCCTTACCCTGCATCGCAGAGGGAATCGTCTTTTCTTGAATAGGGGTTGTTTCTTCAAACCCCATGTTGATGATTGATCGAATCACCGGTTCACTTAATCCCAAGTCTGTAAATGTTGCCAATACTTTCATTCTCCTTTATTTGTTTTATTATATTTAAGTTTTCCAAATGCGTCTCTATCTATAACTGCGCAGCCAATATATTTTCTTCTCTACCTGCGGAAACAGATTCTGTCGCGATCGCGCGTGAGTTTCGCCAACGGGGCAAAAGACGCTTGTGGCACCCAACTATATATTATAACATACCATTCCACATTAGGAAACCACTTAAAAACAATAAAAATAGAGACTCATCGTCCTGGGCTTGCTGCTTCTGGCCCCAAAAAGGAGCTATCCACTCGAATGGTGGATAGCTCCTTTTCAGCCTCTGAAACGAGAAGAGAGCCCCGCGTAAAACTCTCTGCAACTTTTGTCGAATCATTGTGGGGTACGACCCCAATGTCATCCGCCTGGGGTCTGACCCCGGGGGAAGGAGCCGCTAGGCTACTTCCCGCCCTGGATGCTATTGAGAGACTAAATAGTCTTGAATGAGAGCCGTTGCTTCATCTAAATGGGTGACAACACTTGATGATTTTCCATTTCTTTTGTAGCGAGGTATGATACAAACTCTTTGAATTGTTGTTAGATTAGTTATTCGACAAATTGCGGGAAGTACCAGTCCCCGTTGGGAGGAAAAGATGACCCCCGATAACGACTTCAGAGGCCTTTTCCGACCCGAGCACTGCTTTACGCGGAGCTTAACCGAACTTCCCTCTAGACCTCGAAGCAAGCCCACTGCCTCTTCCGAGGAAAGCCCGACCAAGGATTGCCCATCGGCACTTATGATCACGTTTCCGGCTTGTAACCCAACTACCTCAGCTGGTGACCCAGAAATGATGGATTCCACCTTTACCCCTTCAGGCACCATCTCAATATATATCCCTATCCCAGTAAAGCGCATGTCAATACTTCCTACAAAATCCTGGTATTGCTCTGGTGAGAAGTACATCGTATGTTGGTCTCCGAGGCTTTAACTGTCAGAGAATTACTCAGTATCAATAATATGATGAGCAAAATATTCAAGCTTACATATCCCATTGCTCTCTTTTGGAACTTCTTTATGAACATGCTTATCTCCTCTCCAACGTCACTATTTTACATATTTTACATTGATGAATTTAATTCGACACTTCAACGACTTTCTCCTTTGGCCAATTACTAAAAGTTTGTCTAAGCGTAGTCAGGGCAATTCAAGTGCATTACCTTGAACTGTTTTAGTGTGCACAAAAAGTAATAGGACCCCCGCGTCCGGAGATCCTACTTTTGCGCAAGTCAATTGTTCAAATGGGTCTATTGACCTACAAATTTAAATTAGCACTAAATATTGGGAATGTCAAGATAATTCCACTTCTTATGGAGATTCATATATAAAACCCGTACTTTCTCTACTCTTTATGACAATATAGGGAAACGCCAAAAGAGTCCTTCGTCCGAAGACGACTCTTTTATTCTAATCAAAATAATTCCCCTTTGTTTGAATGTCTCAGAGCGTTTGTTCACGGCAGTTGACCCGCGGATTTTTCACGACCGAGGCATACCCTTCAAAAACCATTCATAGCTGAGTTTTGCACTGAATAGGTCGATCTGCTTTGTTTTCACAGCATCTTCTTGAACCTGAACATTCGTAATCTCGCTATCCAGGTCCAACTGGGAAAGCATTCCTAAACCCCTCCTTACATGGGCCTCAGACAGCGTCACCTTTTTATCTGCAAGAATCTGCTCTGCTAGTTGAAGATCACTCTGCTTATTGGCGATATCGACGAGCATAGAATTAAAATCTGATCTCAAGGTGTCTATTAGCTGGGTAAGCTTTAGAGTTGCATTTGTTAACTCGAGATCTGCCGCCTTATATTGATTAGAGGAGAGCCCGTTATCCTTTTTAACACGGTCAAGAGTCGATTGCAGGATCACAAGCTGTTGTTGCTGCAATCTTATAGGGTAACTATTCTCCTGAGCCTTTTTCAAGTCAGCGACTTCATCTTCAGCGATAGCTTCCTGACTTTCTAATGGGATACTCCCGATGACTAAGGTATGCTCTTGATCATTGAACAGATTTTTCAATTGCCGCTGAAAAAGTTCCTGCTGGAGCTTAATACTTTCAAGTTTAGCCTGCAGATCAACTAACTTTGTTTTTAGATCATTCATTGCATTTTGGGATATTATTCCGACACTCGCTTGCAATTGCATCACACTTAGTTGGCTTTCAAGGGTCTTGATTGACAGTGAGAGGTCTGCGGAAGTTAAATTTAACTGACTAGACGCAATAAAGATATTTTCTACTATACGTACCTGTGTATCATCACTTAACGAAGCCTGAAGATCAGTTAAGGCTTCTAAGGTAGGTCGATCAACGACATTTCTCTCTAAGAGCTTAATATTATCAAGTAAAGCTCTTTTCTCGGCGCCGAGTGCAAGAATCGTCTGAAGGTCAACCGTCGAGTCTAAACCATCCCTTTGATTATCGATCTCTTCTAGTCTATCCTGCATATCCTTAATCGTTGTCTTCATAGTTGATAACCCAATATGACTATTAAGTCTCAGATTTTCATTAATTTTAACTTGAATGTTATTTTCAGCAATAATACCTTTAATATCTTCGAAGTTAATGATTTTCGAATTAAGGGCTGCTTTTTCTGTAGCAACCCCAGCAAGCACATTTGCAGGAACAACAGCTGCACCTCCGAGAGCAGTCACGACACTATCAGCTGTGAGTTTTCCGTTCACAAAAATGGCCGCGGCAGGAACTGTCCCATCTGTGAGAACAATAGCCGACTTAGTCTGAGCTGCTAGGGGTGCACCGGAGAGAGCATCAATACCAGTTATGCCGTTAGCCAAGTACACTTGATCAAACATAAGGTCAGCTGCAAAGTCTCGAATGACTTGGTTATTGGTGTCATAAGCTGAGTAGCCATTATGACTAGTCGGATTTGGCAACGCTGTTTTTACAGCATCGCTAATGATACCGGTTCCTCCAATAACATCACTTGCGGTAATGGCAGGGTTTGCAGCCAGGAAGGTTGCTACGCTAGCAGGAAGTTCAGCTTGGTCAGTTAAGAGAATCGGCTCATTGGCCGCAGAGGCAATTGCCGCGATGGATAGGGCATCTTGCAGGCCGTTAGCGACAGCAACTTTCGTTACTCCCACCATTTTCGAAGCGATGTGCACGGATGTAGACGCGCGGTCAAATCCACCTAGAGGTATCACTGTGATATTCATAGCGACCAACTCATCGAGGACTGCTTGGCTGATAACAGCAGTGCCACTTGTGACATAAACCTTTGTTACAGCGAGTTTAATGAGTTCAGCTTTAGTGGCAGCGTCAAGGACATTTCCCGCTCCAGTCAAAAGGATCGGAGCATTTAAGTAGAAAGCTAGAGGACCAGCAGTGAGTGCATCAACCATACCATAAGAGGCTGAAGATGCCAGGATTGCAGTTCCCGTCCAGCCTGTTTGATCAGCTATTTTCACTGCAGTTTGTTCAGCAGTTGTACCTGCCAAACGAGTTGAGCCTGTCCCTGTTGCCAATGCGTTTAAGGGAATCAACGTTAATGCCATACCAGCGATTGCTAACGAAGCTAAGGCTTTTTTAGATTTATTCATGATATGATTCTCTCCTCTCGGATTTGGGTGTCTACGCAATCTTTATAAGCATTCCAGAGGGCGTTCCCTTTGGAACGCTTATAAAGGAAGAAGCCACAAAAAAGCATGTAATAGATATTTATATTCGTCAAAATACCTAATATTCCTTCCTTGCGGTCGAATCTTTCTTAGTTGGCTCAAATGTTAGAATATTCCTTTATCTTAAGAACGCCAAAAGAGCCTTTCGCCTAATTAAAGACGAAAGACCTTTTTAGCCAATTGTCAGAAAAGATCTGATCGGCAACTTGTACTTCAATCTGGTAGACATGACCGAGTTCTGTGGTTGCGACTACATCTAAGCGAATTGCTTTATCCATATACCGTTCTGGATCAATTTCTCGATCCTCCAACTTAACCGCTTTGATTCGATTGTTAGGAGGTCTATTCTGCGTTGCATTAAGAAAATCAATTAGGACGTCTGAGCCTTCCTCAGAGCCAAAGACATATTTAAAAAAGTAATCGTTCGTCCTACGCAAGACAAACGTGGAATCTTTCGCCATTGAATCAATACCTCCTTGTCACTCTCATATTATACCAACTATTTGACCAACTTTCATCTCATGTTTAGAATTTCTTCTCCTCCTTTTATTTAGCTGGGCATTGAGAAAGCCCCACGTCCTTTTGGTTGAACGTGGAGCTTGACTGAGTGGCTACATTTCTAATTAATGATATATATCTCAAAAGCGTGCAGACACGGTTTCTTCTCAACTGACGACCTAATTTATATTAGGTAGCTAGTTTTTGATGTATATATATTGTGCCTTTCCTTGGCGCACAGTAGCTTGGTAAGGATTGACAGTCACATTGTTTCTTAGGTAGTCAGCTGTACAAACTACTGCAGTGAGATACGAGAAGAGAGCCGACTGCCCTAAGGCGAATCGACTCTCTATCAGACCAGTTTCTTGGTCCTAGTGAATTGTGTCTGAATTGTGTGGGGGTCGTACCCCGGGGGCTAGGCCGACCAGAGGAAGGCCTGGCCCTCGCGCACAAACTAACAATAAGTTAATAAGTTAGTGTCAGGCACCGGGTTCACATGGTACTTCGGCACCGTCAACACTTTAGGATGATAGGACCCCAGATGCTATTGAGTGACTAAATTGTCTCGGATGAGTGCCGTTACTTTATCTAAATGGTTGACAACAAAAATTCGATTTGTAATTCGACTGAGTACCTCCAAATCTGTAATCGTGCGTACCGTCTCCTGAAGTGCCTGAGACTCAGCACCAAAACGAGCTTCAAGATATTGGCAAATAGCTTTGGCTTCCCCTTTGGCTTCCCCTTCTACTTTAGCCTCTTTCAGCTTGCATTCTATCTTCTCAAATTCATTTGTTATAGCTCTCTCCAGATTATACCGCATATTCTCCACCTCCTCTGAATCTTCTACTGCTTCCACTACTTCCTTTTTCTGTTCTTTGGTCATGCCGGATGTGGCTATATTGATTAGCCAGTGTTTGAACATCAGAAATTCTTCAGGACTGATCTTGCTTAACGGCTCTATCATTTTCTTCAATGTTGCCATCATTTCTTCATAGTCTTTTGTTTTGTCAATCAAGAATACCAGTGAAATCAAGTTTGACAATTCCAACAGTTCTTCATCTGGATAGCCATTTACATTGAGTAGGATATACTTGAAATCCACTGCATACTCGCCGAATATATCAGAATTCCTTAAATATTCCTTGTAGCTTTTGCACGCTGTCCATCTGTTTGCGCCATTATACAATACCATGGGGACAATGACAGGAAGCTTGAAGTCTTTTGCTTCTGCTACATTTGCCTCAATGTCTTTCAAGTATTCTCTCCAGATTTCCATCATGTATTGCAATAGTCTATAGGGCATTTGATAGTCCACTGATGATTGTAATTCAAACAATACATAGAAGATCACTTCTTGTTCCTTCACTTTGATTTTGTAGACAAGGTCCGCTTCTTTATCTTTGAAATCCTGCAGTATGAAGCTTTTGTTGACCAACATCATATTTTCTTCGTCAATGTCCTCTACCCAACCCTGTTTCACAAAAGTATTCAGCAATTGCAGAAATATTCTTCTGCTGGATAGCAGGAATTTGTACCCTCTATCGTGTTTGTCGTGTATAGCTTTCTCAATACTATCATTAGTTTCTTCCAATGAAATCTCACCTTCTTTGTATTTTTATTTTATCATCATCTTCTTTTTATTACAATTTCATCCTCTTCTTTCTAATGAATCATGACTGTAATATATGCTTGATTTTGAAGATCTGTTTCCATTTGGATTCACTCCTTTCTTTTGTTCAGGCGTAGAGAAAGCCACACGTCCTTTTTGCTTGGACGTATGGCTTGACTGATTGAACTATATTTCAAATTTATGATATATGTCTCAAAGGTTGGCTTATGTATGTTGGTCCTTTCCTTGGGGGACAACGTATTGGTAAGGATTCTGACACTCCGCACGACTAAAGTCGGCGGCAATCTCTATATCATGAAATGTCTTGAATTTCTCGAACGTTTCAAGGCACTGTACTCGATTAATTGAACTTAGATCCGGATTAACATTCATAATCAAAAAACTGCTATATAAATCTCGTTGAATCACATTATCTCCATCAATTATAGCCCAACGTTTACTCAGTTCCTTTTTTACATAGGTATCAGCCACATGATTGTACTGTGATGCTTTAACTTCAACTGTATTGATTCGATGAAGTTCTGCACCCTGATGCTTTAGCTTGTTATCCAAGATAGTTAAAAACAGCGCAGGCGCTTTATTCGCCAACGACTTGCCAAATCGTTTCTTACGATTCACTTTACCCCTCTTATTAAAAGTCGTCTTTTTGGCTCGCTTCTGAAGTCCCTTGAAGGACATTTCTTCAACAAAAACCTCCGTACCCTGGCTTATAATCTCGTTGGCCAATCGTTCGTGGGATTGCTTGCGAAGATTACTTAACTTACCTTGGATTCTTTGGAGTTTGCATTGATCTCTCTGATATCTCCCATTAGTGCCATCTGTGCGTACTCATCCTTGGGATCAGCCAAAACTTTAATCGAAAGCCCATTCCAAACTAACGCCTTACTCCGGAACTTAAGGCCAGCGTCGTTATTTTTCCCTTCCAGACTATGCATTTCTCCATACTTTTTAAAATGCACCTTTTTGACCGTATGGTATATCTGCCCCTCAAAGGCTTTAAAGCAACGAGTAGCGATCTTTTGGACAGTGAGGGGCATCTAAATCTTTTTTAAAATGGCGCTGCATCAGCTTAACAAAATTGTGCAGTGAATATTCGGTTAACCTGTACTTCTTATTTAACTCAAGAAGCACCCGGTTTCGGATTCCATCCTCTTTAGGCAGTTTAAGCGCTCTCTGGTACTCCTTGCTCTCAACCATTAAGCGATACCGCTTACCAAGCTCATTAAGACAGGCATTATAGATTCTCCTACCAATATCTAATCGCTTATTCAAGATATCTTCTTGATATAGTTCAGTATTGAGCTTAAGGGTTAGTACGAAATTAGGAGTTGCTTCCTTAGTAGATTTTTTCTTGGGCTTAGTTATTGCAATCACTTCCTTTCGGAAACCTTTTGTCTTTGGATATATTGCTTGATCATGGCTAACGGCGCACCACTAACGGTAGAAATGAAGTATGAATTAGTCCATAATGTTGGCAATTTAGTAGTTAGCTCCTTGAATTCCTTTCTAAGTATTCTCGATGTTTTTCCTTTGATAGTTTTAATCACCTTATGAACGCCAAATTGAGGATCGACTTCGACTAGAAGATGTACGTGGTCAGGCATGATCTCCAGCTCTATCAGTTCAGATTTAAGCTCTATGCACGTTTCTTGTATCAATTCCTTTAAACGAGCTTCAATTTTCCCAACCAAGACTTTCCGACGATATTTAGGACACCAGACCACATGATACTTGCATGAGTAGACAATGTTGTTGTTTGATTTATATTTTATATTCATACAAATATTATCTCACACTAGCGTATATAATACAATGCGATCTTTAGATTTGCCTTATATCCCCATAGCTTAAGCTAGGGGCTTTACGGCAACAAGTGGTAAATCTAATTATTTCTTATGTAGTGAGCTGTAGAAACTAATGCAGTGAGATTTCATCGAAAACGAGAAGAGAGCCCCTCGTAAAGAAAGACTCTCTTGTTGATTGTTAAATGAGGTATTCGACAAATTGCGGGAAGCACCAGTCCCCTAGGGGACTCTCGAGCAAAGTTTAATTCCAGTCAATGTCTGAATGGCTAACGGTTTCATCGTTGGCTATTTCCTTTTCGGATTGGGTTAATCTCTCTCTCTCCAGAGGCGTCAGCTTTGTGAAATCACTGTCCCATGCAAGGACCATTCTTTTAATCATTTCGAATGCCAACTCCTGTTCCGACTCAGGAAGCATATCAATCATATCAATAATTTGCTTTGAAACTGCGGACATATTATCATCTCCCTTACTTGTAAATGTCCCCTCGTGATCCGATATCCTTATACCCTGCATCTGCTTAATATCACCCTTTGGTGGTACTTCAAGCAGCCCCTCTATTCCTGTTTTAATTCTCTGCTTTATAGACTTATCAAAACTATTGATCGCTTTGACTGCAACTCTGGAATATATAACTCGCAAGCTCTTCTCTCCCTTCATTTATATGCATTATACACCAGTATACCAATTTATACCATTAGTTTTAATCCTTTCTTAGTCTATGAGAAATGTAGAGAAAGCTCCACGTATTTTTGTTAGACGTGAGGCTTGACTGATTGGGCTACATTTCAAATATATGATATATGTCCCAAACGTGAGCAGACACGGTTTCTGCTCAACTAGCTGCCTAATTTACATTAGGTAGCCATACATAGGACTGGACCGTTCTGTCTGCCTTGCCATCATCGACTAGGTATTGTCGGAAGTCTACTAGGGTCTTGGTCTGTTCTGAATTGAGTGCTTGAATATTTGCTTCCAAATTTGATTCACTCCTTTTGTTTGTGTTTTGGGCATAGAAAAAAGCCCCACGTCCTTTTGTTAGAACGTGAGGCTAGGAATAGTAGCGACAGTGTCGACGCCAGTGCCATTGGTGCCATTATGTGGGAATGTTACTGTAACACCTGTTTTGTTAATAGCACTAAACCTCCTATGATTTTCCATATAAATAAACCCCAGAACCCGCATGAACTCAAGGGTTTCGGGGCTTTTTAACTTTGCATTGTAGACCCATTGCATATCATTAGTACCATTATGCATACTGTAATGAATTATAAGCTACTGATTCATAAAGGTTTCCTTAGAATTTGTTGAAAAACTATGGGGTTAAATATTTTCTTAAAGCCTATTATCTTTGCAGAGGGCGTTTAAGGATTAGTTTATACCCGCAGATTGCCGCACTTCTTCTTTAGGTAGGCCTGTTATTTCAGCAATGTCCTCAATACTCATCCCTTTAAGGTAAAGTTTTCTGGCCGTTAGTCTTAAAGTTTCAACGCGGCCTTCTTGAAGTCCTTCTTGACGTCCTTCTTGACGTCCTTCTTGACGTCCCTTATTTATTGCTTGTTCTTCAAATTCGCGGAGTATTTTACTCATGCTTAACACCTCCAATGTTCTTTGTACATATTCCTGATCGATGAAATTATCGGAGATTGCAATTAGGCAGCCCGTGAGAAAAGTTCGCTGCCTTTCATCACTAAGACCACCAGCAAGTTCGATGGCTTCCACCGCCCGCTCCGACTTAACTTGAACGCTTTTCATTAAGGGTAAGAAAGCAAGATGCATTTGGTCCAATTCGTTAAGTTTGGCACCACTGTGGATTTTTGTGGCCAAATCGGCAAATATTTTATCTCCATCATACCGATCCATGTATATTGCCTTTGCAAAGTATTCAATTGACCCATAGTGTAGACTTTCGATAGCGTCAGTTATTCCCGACCCGTACACAACATACGTATGCACTGGTTTATCGTTCTTGCGGCAAAGAGCTACATCGTATTCTAAGAACCGCTTCAGGTCTTCTGGGCTTTTCGTGCTTTGGAATTCTAGATGAAGGTAGCTATCGTCAGCCAAGTAGAAAACGAAATCCATTGTTTTCTCTTGCACTGTGATCGTGGGCAGATTGGCTGGCTCAGCCCTCACGATGGGAGCCGTATTGATATATCAACAAGAGAAATCTTAATTTGATAAGTGCTTCCCATATTCAATCTCCAATCTGCTAAATTCATTTGTATTTCATAATTTCCCCATGCTCTATATGTATCAGAGTACTAGTAATTTGTTGGTCACTCTTACACCTATGTAATGTAACCAACTTACTCTACTCGACTCAAAACATCCCTCAGATGCGTTAGTTCCTCTTTTGTAAGCGTTACACCCTTGCCCATCTTAGCATGATCAGGTGACCATTCTCGGATGTCATACTTCGGATCTTTATCATTCCAACTTATCCGGTTAATAACCATATTATTAGATTCTTCGTGAGTTGCTAAATTCCTCCAATACAATTCCACAACAATAAAAAATGACACTTATTCAGCGTCAGAACGGCGAACAAACCGACAAAGTTTGTCATCCCACTTCCACCCGGTTTAATCTTCGGAATTGGCTAGGAACCTGCCAGATATTCTTGGTCGAGATGCTGGTGCAATCACTATAATTTCTACTCCCACCGAAGACGACAGGGAAAGTCAGATTACTCCCAATGATGGAAGGTATAAATTGATTCTCAATGATATGCTTGGAAAGGATTGACAGTCACATTGTTTCTTAGGTAGTCAGCTGTACAAACTACTACAGTGAGATACGAGAAGAGAGCCGACTGCCCTAAGGCGAATCGACTCTCTATCAGACCAGTTTCTTGGTCCTAGTGAATTGTGTCTGAATTGTGTGGGGGTCGTACCCCTGGGGCTAGGCCGACCAGAGGAAGGCCTTGCCCTCGCGCACAAACTAACAATAAGTTAATAAGTTGGTGTCAGGCACCGGGTTCATTCTTTCTTTGGCGTATTCCTCAGCTGTTACTTTGTCAACTCCCGCTGTAGCTTTCTTCTTAATGTCATAGAAGGCTTCACGCAGTGATTCGACGTTGAGCAGTCTATATAAGTTCCCAAACCGGTGGTCTTTGTTTTCTGTTGCCTTCTTTGCTATTCCCCGCAGGGAGGTTTGCCAGCATTTTTCCGATCCAACATGTCCGGTGCTGGTTTCCTTTACAGGCTGCATACTTTTGTCCATCCCTTCCCCATGTGGCCGGCTTTCCCGTCCTCGGAGTAGTTTGAAAGAGTTCGAATCCCTGAAATACCATTGGCCTTCCTCTTTTTCCATTGTCCGGCCTACCTGTCTTTACAACAGGAGCTTCAGGGTACCTCCCAAGTTCCCGGTTCATCTTTCCATACATGCCACGTGCTTAGACCCCGACAGACCCTCCGAAACCTTGCCGTTAGACGGTTTCTTTGCTTGGACTTCCATGTTTGTGACCACGTCGTCATCTGTTCTTTGTCTGTTTCCAGACTGTTTATAACGGGGCTGAATATGCTTCAGGAGATACGGCTCCCTATGGCCTACATGGTGCTCTGTGTACACTTCACCTAGCGGTCTCCCGTTTCGGCGTAACACTTGATAAAGGTGGTTGGCTAAACCTTTCCCTGCAAGGACTTTCACCCTGCCAGACAATAACCGAACTTGCTTGGCGTTCCACAAGCTAAACAATAAGTTGATAAGTTGGTGTCAGGCACCGATAGCTTACCAGTCCCCTTTTGGGAGGAAAGGAAGACCCCCGAAGACGAACTTCGGAGGCCTTTTCCGACCCGAGCATAACCGTCACAGGATATGAAGCCAATCGCGTCTTGCGTAAAGGATTCTCTCGACATCAACGACTTTTGACATTTCATCTATCGAGAAAAAAACAATATAATTCTTTACGAGCAACTTTCGATATCCCATCATTGCAAGCCGTTCATCAGTCACAAGAGGGCATTTTTGCGGTATGACCGCTAAACCCGTAATAGCTTCCTCAATGGCGTCCATCATCTTGAGTGCGGTCATCGGTGCTGACAGTTGAGCAGAAATATATCGGACAATGTCACGTAGGTCGTTCTCAGCAGGTTCAGATACGTTAACCCTATATTTTGCCATCAGTTATCTCCTGACGGATATCTCGCATCACTTCTCCAATTGGACGCTTTCTTCCAGCTATTACCGCCGTCCTGCCCTCATCAAGCAGACGGTAAAGTTCAAGTTTGCCGTTGAGCATCTCATAGGTCTCAATGCTCATAACGGCTAAATCTCCCTGTCCATTTTTGGTAATATAGATGGGCTCTCTGCTCTCATGACAAAACTTCGAAATTTCATTGTAGTTGTTCCTTAAGTCCGTGCTGGATTTAATGTTTGGCATGAAACCATCCTCCTTGCCTAATCTAAAGATATTATGCACTAATTTCTTTAGATTGTCAAGTCTGAGTGATGGGATAGTATTGATGGGGTAACCCGCGAGGATATAGTTTTTAAATAAATGATCTTCGATGGCCTTTTCCGACCCAAGCACGGGGCTAGGCCGACCAGAGGAAGGCCTAGCCCTCGTGCTTGAATAATTTTGCAGCTCAACTGTCACTTTTTAATCATGATGTCATCACTGGGAAGCGCCCGAAACCTAAAGCAACTCCGGCATTTCGTCAGCTCTGGGTGCTTTTATCAAAGTTTTATGTTAATTGGCAAGATGTAATGGTCAACTTTACCCCCCGAACTGTTATAAAATGGCAGGACACCGCTTTTAAATTTTACTGGTTCAAAAAGTCTCAAAAGAAGGGGCGTCCTTGCATTAGCCCTCAAACTATTGCTCTGATAAAGCGGATACACAAGGAGAACCCCCTGCTTTCCCCGGAGAAGATACATGAGAAGTTGGTTTTATTAAATGTGACGGATGCACCCGCCCCCAATACGATTGTAAAATAGTCCATGGCCCAAGTATTGAAACGATGGTTTTTAAGAAATGTTTTCCATGACTGTACCTGTTTCTCTGTTGGCTTTTTCCTCATGACTTTTAGATCACGCTCGGTGATCTTTTATTATACTATCGCTATCCATTATTATACTGTTTTATTATAAATTGGTATTATATTTAATTGAGATGGAGTTTTTGATGGGGACAACCGTAGATGGCTCGCTCATTTTGCTTATTGAAGAGTTGGGCTCTTCTTCTGCTCCAACATATAATTGATACTAATCCCCAGCCCCAAAAGAACCCAAAACACCGGGGCTACTGAAACGACACTATCGTTAAAAAAGGCCGCCCCCAGATAACCGCATACAGCCACAAAAATCCCCACTCCAGCCCTTGAAGCAAAATCACTATAATCATTTCGAATATAGAGCTTAGCACTTCTGACAAAATAAGCAATAAATAAAGATAGTAAAGCCAAGAGAGAAATAATCCCAGTATTTAAGCCGACTTGCAAATAAAGATCATGTGGTTTATCCACTATTTGCCACATATCTCCGTTATAAGCATAAAATTTTCCGATAAAGTCATTTTGGGGGAAATGGATCGCAAAGGTATCCGGTCCGTAACCAATAAATAAAGTATGCTTCAGTAATGGAATTGATCTGGACCAGATATATCCCCGAGAAGAGCCTAACAATTCCTTACCTTCAAATCCCCACTTCTCTACGGGTTGGATATTGACAACTTGGCCTTTACTATTTAGCAAAGCTACTTTATTGTTAGCTAGGCTAAAGTTTAATTTAAGAATACCTTTCTCAAATTGGAGGGCATTCATATTATTAAACTTACCCAGTTTAAGGTTATAGTCCTTGTACCGATCATCCTGCAAATCTACCTTACCAGTAGTTTGTTCAAGTTTCATAGCGATTGGTTTGTCATCCTTGTCCTTGAACGTGACTTGATCACCGTTTACTTCAAACTTAAGGGTCTCGGTGGGCGTCACTAACGTCGCCTGATTCCCTTTAATATCTAGCCCTTGTAGGAGCGACTTCGCTTTAGAATCGTCTTTCCCCGTGCTTCCTGTGATCTTTGCGGCATCCGAGATTAAGGAACCAATCCTTGATCCTAGATATCCCTTCGACATGTAATTAAGCCCAAAGACTAAAAGACCTAAGATTAATAATCCGCTCAGAAAATATTTCCAGTTTCTGAGTACGTATTTATTAATCATGATCATTAAAATCACAAGTGCCAAAACGCCACCAACCATACCAGCTCGGGAATTCGAACCGAGCCAATTTACCGCCATTAAAAGGGAGAGACCAGCGAAGAACGCCTTTGCCCAACTCCTTTTGGTAAGTACAAACAGAGTAAATGTCAGAGGGAAAAGCATGGCCATATAACTACCCACATAGTCGATATGATAAAGAGTGGCATAAATCATATGCTTCGCAAATTGAAACTGTAATTTATCCGTCATTTGTTGGTAAGCAGCAGGCAAAATGAGGCTTTTTCCAAAAGCGGATTTAAAAATATCATAACCTATGTATTGAAACACGCCAATAATGCCAATAATGACCGCTCCTGTGAACAGGGCGCCAAAGAGAACTTTGATATGGTGTTCCTTATTCACAAGATTCATGGTGACAAATAAAATAGCCATATAGGCTAGAAGTACGTACATCCCTTCGTAACGATCGGTGAAGCCCGTTAGTGATATATCCGTATACTGAGAAAACTCAGTAGAAAAAATCACAAAAAAAGCATAAATTGCGATGGGGATATAATAATAACTGCCCCTTATCCTTTCAAATCCGTAAAACATAACGATTAATGCTAAAACAGCGACTGCCAAGGTACTGCTAATTAAGATCCCAACCATTTTATAATACGAGAAAAAGTCCAGATTTTCCTTCTGACCCGTCCAGAAATCAAAGGATGCACCTGTTAACGGTACAACTTTGAGATATACTATTAAAGGCACAATCGCAAGCAAGAGCATTAATGGTAATAATAAATACCAATTATAATTTAGAACACTTTTCTTCTTTATCAAAAGTCCCCTCACCTTCCTCGAAACATGTTACATGTTCGGGCTTCAATATAACAATATGTACTATTATAGCATTTTCAAGAAATAGTTTATAGACCTTTTTTAAAGCCAAGTCATATTGTCCATGTAATCACCCCTTAGAATCGGTGTGAGTTTGCTTCTTAGTGGCTCTGCAATATCCCTCAGCCTCAGATCATCGATCTTCAGGATGTCCACGGTATCCAATTGCAGTTTGTCCGCTAGTTCTTTGGCTGTTAAGTTTTGGTTTTTTCGAAGCTCTTTTATCGTCTTCTTATCCTTGAACTTCAAACCGAAAAACACGGTAATTCCTCCTTACTTTGCCAGGAAATCCTTTAGTCCTTCCTGCCAGGGCCTTAGATCCTGAAACCCATTGATGTGAATCTTGCTATGTTCAAGAACAGAGTACGCCGGTCTTGGCGCTGGACGTGGGAAATCTGCTGTCGTACAAGGACTAAGTTCCACTTGCATCCCAGCTACTTCAAATATCTTCTTGGCAAACTCATACCACGAGCAACTGCCTGAATTCGTCGCGTGATAAATGCCATAATGCTCAGTCCCAATGATTTGCTGTATAAAGCGTGCTAAATCCACTGTATACGTTGGGGAACCTAATTGGTCATCGACAACCTTGAGCGGTTTTCCTTCACGTCCCAATCTGAGCATGGTCTTGACGAAGTTAGCCCCATACTTCCCATAAACCCAAGACGTTCTCACAATAAAATACTTGCTTGAAAGGGAAAGCACGAACTCTTCTCCCGCCCTTTTCGATTGACCATAGACGCTCTGTGGATTGGTTCGATCAGACTCAGAATAGGGAGTTCCCTTTTCTCCGTCAAACACGTAATCCGTACTTAGATACACAAACTTGGAGCCAGCTTTTTCTGCCTCGACCGCAAGATTTCGTGTCCCCAGGGCATTAACCGCATACGCCTTGTCGCGGTCCGTTTCTGCCTGATCAACTTGAGTGTAAGCAGCGGTATGAATGACGACATCTGGTTTGACCAGTTCAAAAGTCTTGGCAACTTGTGAGGCATCAGTAATATCTAGGTTAGCGCGACCATAGCCAAAGACTTGATACTGCGCAGGATGACGGTCTAAACAGAGAACTACATCTGTTCCTAGTTGACCTTGCGCCCCGGTGACTAACACTTTCATCTTACTCACTCCTCCACCGTCGTTTCAATATCCCACCGCAAGGATCTCAATCCATCCTAGGGCTGATGTGAGGAAGTGAATAATTCCTCAGCATCCAACTCCTGAATACTTGAACATCTTTTTAACCTCGATATTTTTAGAAAAGACATTACGTAAATCAAAGAAATAGTCGTTTTTCATAGCAACTTTAACTTTGTCGAGGTTGGCCCCTCTGAACTGATGCCATTCTGTCATAAGAATAATAGCATCAGCCCCTTCCGCTGCTTCATATTCGTTTTTACAATACGTTATGAAGTCCTCTGTGTCTTTTAATCTCCATTTCGCCTCCTTCATGCCCTCGGGACAGTAGGCACGAATTCTTGCACCTGCACTTACAAGGGCACGGATAACGTCTATAGAAGGCGCATCGCGCACATCATCGGTTTCTGGTTTAAAAGATAAGCCCCATATTGCAAAGGTGGCGTTTTTAATGGGAATTTCTTGGGAAATCGTACTGATAATTCTTTCGCTCATTTTCCGCTTCTGCTTGTCATTGGCCTTGATGGCAGCTTCAATGACTAGCATTTGTTCATCATTTTTTTGAGCAATATCTGCGATTGCTTGGGTATCCTTGGGAAAACAGGAACCTCCGTAGCCGGGACCAGCATGTAGAAATTTAGAGGAAATTCTACCGTCCATTCCCATGCCCCGGGCAATCTCCTGAATATTAGCGCCAACCTTATCCGCCAGCAACGCCATCTCATTAATGAATGAAATTTTCACTGCCTGAAAAGCATTGGAAGCGTATTTAATCATTTCCGCAGTCTCAAGGTTGGTAATCAGAAAAGGTGTCTGATTGATATAAAGCACATCATATACCTTTTTCATAATCTCGACTGCTTTTTCACTTTCAGTTCCAATTACAACTCTGTCCGGCGTCAGGCAGTCATGAACCGCCTTTCCCTCACGGAGAAATTCAGGATTGGATACGATGTCAAACTCAAATCTTACGCCCCGTCTGTCAAGCTCTACCTGAACAATTTCCCGCACAACAGTTCCGGTGCCGACCGGAACTGTGGACTTGTCCACAATGACTTTGTAATCGTTCATGTATTCACCGATGTTTTTAGCCACAGCCTGAACATATTGCAGGTCAGCACTTCCGTCATCCTGAGGCGGCGTCCCAACTGCTATGAAAATAACATCGGTGTTTTCAACCGTCTCTTGTATGTCCGTTAAAAAATGTAACCTACCAGACGCGACGTTTTTGTCAAGCAGTTCCTTGAGCCCCGGCTCATAGATTGGTAAAACACCCTTTTTAAGTTTTTCGATCTTTTCCGATACTACATCCATGCAGATAACGTTCATACCGAACTCTGCCATGATAACGCCCTGCACCAGGCCAACATATCCTGTACCGATTACACCAATATTCTTCATGTTGCATGATTATCCTCTCAAACTAATTTGCTATTATCAAAATTTCTTTTCATATCTTTCCGCTAGTTTAATTAAAAATTTTGTTTTAGGTAATCTAATATATACTGAGCGAAGAAATCTTTTCATAAAGAGTTTACTACTTGATTTCTGTGTCACCATATCCTTGTTCACTTCAAATTTATTAACAAACATTATATCCTCAACTGTATGTTTCCTTTTCATCGGTTGTGGTGCTTTCTCAAAATGTCCCAATGTTATTAAAGCAACTGGATCGTAATATGAAGGAATTTCTAAGAGTTTTTTCAAATTTCTTTTTGGAGGCAAATTACATACCCAACAGGTTCCCACATTTAATTCTGTAGCTTTTAAAAGCATGTTTTGAATAACTGCTGACCCACTTTGAATATTATCTTTATATTCTATGTTATCAATACGATTATCATAAAGCACCAAAATTGCCTGTTTTGTATCTGCGATAAAGTGAGCAGCCCCCAACGTGTAGATCGCATTTATCAGTTCTTTATCATCAAGATAAATAAATCGATACTCCTGTTTATTACAGGCTGTAGGAGCCCACATACCAGCAGTAATGATTTCTTTGATTTTATCCAGACCTACTTTTATCTTCGAATATTTTCGTATACTTCTGCGCGCATAGATTACTTCATCCAGCGTCATTTTTTATTTCTCCTTTCCTTTTTTTGAGCAATCTTAATTGAAATAAACCTAAAATTCCAAGTGTAGCTATGCTAGTAAATGTAAACAGATTAATTGAAAACCCTGATAAGATTGCTTCCTGTTTTCCATAACCCAGTCCCAAAAGGACTACTGACCATCCCAATTCCATTGTGCCAAAATTGCCAAACGAGCTAACTGGAAGAATCGACGATAGATTTGAAAAACTACCTGCCAATATTACATCCTGAAAAGGAATAATAATTTTAAATTTTTCCAAAAGAAGTTGAAAAATAATAAAAAGAATAATCCAATTTATAATAGATAATATCAACAAGATAATGTTATTAACAAGATTAAGTTTTTCTTTTTTTAATTGAATAATGTTTTCAAGGAAATAGTAAATTTTGTAATTATGGACTCCTTTCAACCGAGGAATAATCTTATCAGTGATCCAAAACACTACAGGAAAGAAAATTAGGCACAAAAATAGCATTATTAGAACATAAAAAATATCCATATACAAATTGTTACTCTGCGAAATTAAATAAAAGCTAAAGAATATTAATGCTGTGCTCAATAAGTCAAATATTCTTACCACAATAACACAAACCATACTGTCACCAATATTTACATTCTCTATTTGCTTCATATAGTAAGGAAACGTACCTTCTCCCAACCTAAATGGAAGCACTCGGTTATAAAATCCATGTACAAGTACAACCATTAGTAAACGAAAAATGTTAACTTTCTTATCTAATAGAATTTTAAATCGTACACTTCTAATTATATTAATCGCAAAATAAAGAAGGAAACCAACTGTAATTACCCTTAAAGAAAGTCTTGAATAAAGATCTGTGATGACTCTTAGATCTACAATTCTAAATAACAAAAATACAAAAGCAATTGTGAAAGCTCCCTTAGCAATATTAATAATTGTATTTTTAGACAATCTACTCACTCCAAACAGTATAGTAGCTCTTTCATTCTGTTTTTCGGGTTAAACTGCATGTATAAGATGTATCTACCTGCTCATTCTGAGAATTAAAAGTGGTAGTTATTTTAATATTGGTTACATCTTTATAGACGATTGAGCTACTTAACAAATCCGACCTCATAAAAAATTTACCAGAAGCAACATGACGCAAAGACATATTTGATGCTTTTTCAATGGTAACTGGCTGTGGACTGCTCAGATTGTCTGTTATTGTTATTATCTGGTCACCAAATTCAACTTTACGACTAAAGTAAATATCACTGTGTTTATCTACAAAAATCATTTTTTTCTTTAACAAAGTAATAATTCTATTGCCAAACAGAAATGCTACATAGCGAAGTCCTATATGCAAAATAGGCGTAGAAACTTTAAGGGGTACCATGCTCATCATTCCATCAACCTTGGCATTTTGATTCTCATATGTTATCTTATAACTTTGATCTAACCAGTTTGTCGCAGCTACACAACCCTTTCCATAATTTACACGATACCCACAGTCAATAAATATTTCCTTTCCCTGATGATATACCTTAAGTACTCCGCCTTTTTTCAGAGAGGCAACTGCAAAATACGTTCCATTGTTGAACGAAATTAGACCACTTTCTGGAAAATACTTATCATGGAATTCATTGCAAGGTAGTTTGTCTATCTGTGTTCGCAACTGGCATCTTTGTTCCTTTTCCAGAGCTCGCAAATAGGAATGCATCAAATAATGTGAAAAGTACCTATCATCAACAGAATCCATGAAATAGTTATATTGGTCGGTGTCAGAAAATAAATGTTTCTTAATCCCCGCAGAATCACTATTTCCTAGCTGAGACGCCACTTCTATTCCATTTGGCAAAAAGTATGTTGTATTTCTGGAGCCGTATTCTCCGCCTACAGTTAAATCCGGATGCACAAAATATTTAATAAAACCGACCACTTTATGGATAGGGATCTCAACCCGTTTGTCATGGCTCATCACATAATATTCTGTCAACATATCAAGGGCTACGCTTAAATATCCCAAATCTGCTCCACCGTATTCAGGAAACCATCCTTCTGTAGACTGAAACTCCAAGATTCTGCAAAGTTTTGGCTCAATCCCATCAAGAATCCATTTTTCCTTAATAATTGTATACAAAGAATATAGCGCTGTAATAGATGCAATTTCTTGATTAAATGCTTTTTCTTCAATATGAGAAATAAGATATTTTGCTGTCTTTTTAAATTTATCTAAAAGGGAATTATCGTTCATGAAAAGTCTTTTATAAACCTCACAGGCACTATATAAAGAAAATGCTGTTGGTGGGAACCCATGCTCGTAAGGATAATATTCATTAAATGAGCCATCATTCAACTGAATTTTCGACCAGTAAACTACAGTGGCTTCGGCCCAGTTTTTGATGTTTTGATTTTTATAATAGATATTTCCAACAAAATTTTCATTATACAAAATTGCCAATGCTAAACCAGTTTGCTGCAAAATTGCGGAAGTGAAATCCCGTATTTTTAGATGCCAATGGCTGCGATCACAACTTCCATATGTGGTAGAGTGTTCATCTCTATCTATCTGAGTAATAATTCTCGGGATATTTTTTAGAATAAAATCTTGATATGTACTATCTCTCATAGACAATTACCCCTTATCTTTAATGACTATTTTTCTACGCTTTGTGCACATTCTATCTTCCTCACTCTGTACTGGATGTCCTCTAGCATCTTCCTATTAGCCGCAATTATGTCTGCCTGCAAACCTACAATAATTATTTGGGCCCCCAACATCATCAGCACAGCTACAAGAATAAGAGATTGAATATGTCCGCTTCCATCACCGATAATGAAATATACCAAAAAGCGAATTCCTGAAATTAATCCCAATCCAAAAACAATAGATCCTATGGCTCCAAAAAACTTTAGGGGCTTGTACATCATAAAGGAACGGATAATTACCGAAGCAGAGCGTTTCATATAGGCCCACATGTTTTTAAACAAGCGGGATTCCCTTGTGTCAGGATTGGTTCGAATGGGAACGGAGGTCATCGCAATTTTATTGTGCCCGGCCTGAATGATAGTTTCCAGCGTGTATGTATACTCGTTCACTACGTTTAGACGCAGTGCGGCCTCTCGAGAATAGGCGCGAAATCCGCTGGGGGCATCCGGCACCTTGGTCCCCGAAGCCAACCGCACCACCCAACTACCCATATACTGAAACTTCTTTTTCTTCCACGAAAAATGCTCAGTCTCATTAATAGGGCGCTCGCCGATGACCATATCCGCTTTTTCCTCCAGAATCGGGCGCACCAACTTTTCAATATCAGCACCACAATACTGGTTGTCCGCATCGGTATTGACTATAATATCCGCGCCAAAATGCAGACAGGCGTCAATCCCCGCCATGAAACCTTTCGCCAAACCTTTATTTCTCTTAAAAGACACTACGTGGTGAAATCCCAGTTCCCTCGCCACTTCGACGGTTCTATCGCTGCTGCCATCGTTGATAATGAGATATTCTATTTCGTCTATTCCATCAATTTGCTTTGGTAAATCCTCATAGGTTACCGCCAAGGTTTTCTCCTCGTTATAGCACGGGATTTGAATAATAAGCTTCATAATGATTGTATCTCCTTTATTGATTCAGTTAATCAGCATTATAGTGAAAGTTTCTGATCTGCCCTTCCATATTTTTGCCAACCTCAAGGTTTGTGTTTCCCACAAAAATTTTACTGAAGGTAAGCTGTTTTTCGCCCACCAGTGAATTATTTACATAGACGCTTACATGCCCGCCGTTAAAGGCAATACGCAGATTATTCCATTGGTTCGCCGGTATTGCATCTTTTTTAAGGAAAAGTCCTTCCCATTTAGCGCCGTCCGGAGAAAAGATAATAGCAATGCTATCTTTCTTAGATACAATATCAAAAGACATATCCTTCTGCCAATCGTTCAACTTTGTTATAATTCTCGCATCATTTTCATTCATTTGATCCATGTTTAGCCACAAATTCATCCCAACTTCAATATTTTCCCCGAGCTTTGTTTGGGGGTCTTCCATTTCTATATAGCTATCACCGGCCAGTACTGCCCCTTCAGACGTAGCCATTACATAATTTAGAACATTTGAAAATCCAAGGGTCTTAAACAATTGTTTCTCATAGCTCGATTTACGCAATAATACTACTTTGTTTACAGCAAAAAGTTTACTGTAGCCTTTTTTTAGTAGTTCATCTGTATCATTACTTTGAATAATTAAGAATGCATCTCCTTTAATTTGATCCAGTTCATTTAAACCAATGTAATAGAGTGGTTTATCCTTCATCAAAAATTGCAAGTATTCTCTTGGCATATCTTGTCTAGACACTCCGGTCATTAAATAGTACACGGGAAGATCAAAGTTGTTTTCATACTTGATAAATTTATTAAATTTTATATTATTCGAATGACCTCCAATTATATATTTTGATACAGGATAATTCCCTACAAAGAGAAACGAACTACAAATAAGTAATAATGCAGCGTAATTTCTTACGTTTTCGCTTATTCTATCTCCACTGTTAAACAGATAATATAAAATTAATCCACCCAGAATAGTGATACATACAGCCCAAAAGGCATTAAAAACTCCGTAGTTATAATATGGAAATAAGGCTACTGTAGTAAACGGATTAAGGCTCGACATCTTATAATAGCTAATAGCCCAATTGATAATAAAACCTGAAACAACTATGATAGTTGCCATAGTTCCTATGCTTCTATAATCCTTTTTGCAAGTCATTAAATGTAAGATGCCTATTAACAAAAAGGGAGGCAACAAAATCTCAAAATACCGACCATACATTAAAGTATCAATTCTTGTAGCCTTCACCATAAAAACTGCGCTGATACCAACAGTCATCACAAATGCAGTAATAAGAAATAATTTAAAATAATAATATTGCATGCTCTCTTCGTAATAAATTTCTTGCTGTTTAATCGAATTTCTCTTCACTTTTACTGTGAGAAAGATATCTTTAAATACGCGGTAAATACCGATATATCCAATCAGATAGGTTGCAGCTCCGATATAGAAAATATGCCCGCTAATGTTAGAAAGAAATCTTAAAAATCCTCCAGCTGTAAAAATCCTTAAAATCTTAGGAATCTGGCCAGAAAAGTTAGTTATCGTTGAAATTCTGCTGCCCGCCCAGAGGCTTGTCATTAAATCGGATTTGATTTCGAGAAATAATAAAAGCATTATTCCCAATGGAACAAAGAAAGCAATCAATTGCTTCCAGTGAATCTTTTTATTAAGCTTCATTATTATCATCACAAAAGATGCTGCAACGAGAATTCCTAGGGTTCTCTGGTGAACCATGAAGGAATACCCCACCAGCAATCCCATAAATATAAAAAGACTTATGCGAGATTTTACATTGATATTAATAAAGTTCCATAGTAGTAACCAACAAATTAAAAGCAATAGACATTCCGTTAAAGCAAACTGCGAATTTTGAAGATAAGATGGATAAACCGATACGCAAAAGGTTATACCCACGAGAAACCAGTAATTTACACCTGGAGAAATTTTCTTGGCAATTATGTAAGCAAGGAAAAAACTCACGGTCATGAATACTGCATTTAATACGATTGCTATGCGATAAATTATGATAGGATCTTTAACAAGATACATTAATGGCGTCAAAACGAAGGAATATCCAAAAGAGTAATACTGTGTGTCTCCGATTACATTTGACCAATTATAGCCTGCAAAATAGGCAGCGTTACTAAAATAACCAAACTCGTCAGGTAAAACATAAGGTAAGTACAACTTATCAAGATAACGCAGATATATGAGCATTATTATTATCGCGACCAAGCCCAACACGATTATCTCGCCCGAAGATTTTTTAGTTTTTATAATATCCACTTGCTCATCTCCAAATATTTCAAGTTATATCACTAGTCAGATATCCCACAATCCCGCAGTTTTCCCCAGCTTCGATATCCCACGGCTTATCCCCAAACAATATGGACTGTGTTACATCAATATCAAAATCTCTGATTGCTTGTTCTATCATCCCCGACTCAGGCTTCCGACAATGGCACGGGCCTGTTATATCCGGATGATGAGGGCAGAAATAAAACGCATCAATATGTGCCCCTATTTTCGCAAGCTCGTCGTTTATATGGTGGTGTAATTTATGCATACCTTCTTCCGTGTAATAACCTCTTGCAATTCCAGCCTGATTGGTTACTACAATAACCTTATAACCCCAATCGTTGAATTTTTTAATAAACTGAGGCATACCGTCTATAAAGCAAAAATCTTCTATTTTATATAGATAATTCACATCAACATTAATGGTGCCATCTCTATCAAAAAATGCTCCTTTGTTCATATTGCTCTCTCCTATTATTCATGGAACAAATCCCTCTGTGCTCTAAGATAATCTTCAGGAATCCCTATATCAATAAAGTACTTATCCATCGTCAAACTTCCAATTTTAAGCTTGTCCATATTGCGAACCAATAGATCCGTTTCAAATGAAAATTTATAAGGCATATGTAGCTTCTCAAAAACGCTTTTCTCTACTATGTAAATTCCACCATTAATCTTACCAAAATCAGCCTGTTCCTTTTCCTTAAACTCGGTCACCCAATCCTTCTCAATTATAACAGCTCCATATCTGTTAAACTCCTTCATTGGCTTAAGTGCCAACGTTATATCCGCTTTCATGGATACATGGGTTTTCAAAAGTTCTCCAAGATGCACATCGAAAAATGTATCCCCATTAAGAACAAAGGCCCTCTCTCCATCCACTTTGAGAAATGCCTGTTTAATAGCGCCTCCTGTTCCCAATGGTTCCGTCTCCACTGAATAATCGAGCGAAAGCTTGCCGTAGAAAGTACCAAAATAGTTCTCAATCTTTTCGCGTTTATACCCGGTTGCAAGAATGACCCTCGTTACTCCTTGATGCATTAGAAAATCTAATATGTACTCAAGGAACGGTTTATTCCCAATGGGAGCCATTGGCTTAGGCATATCATCGATTACGGATTTCAGTCTTGTTCCCAGACCACCTGATAATATAATCGCTTCCATTAGAAACCACTTCCAAAGATTGCTTCTTCAACAATAGAACACAGAAGATGGCCTATCATAATATGAGATTCTTGAATTCTAGGGGTTTCCGCAGAGGGTACTTTTATGCAATAATCGCAAAGTTCAGCCATCTTTCCACCTGACTCGCCCGTTAGCCCAAAGGACATAATCTCCTTCTTGTGGCACTCTTCAAGGGCCTTTAGCATGTTGGGAGAATTCCCAGATGTTGACAAACCAATAAAGAAGTCTCCCTTAACCCCATTCGCTTGAACCTGTCGGGCAAAAAGGTTTTCAAATCCATAATCATTTCCAATCGCGGTCATTACAGAAGTATCCGTTGACAAGGAAATTGAAGGTAGTCCTGGTCGATCAAAGTAAAATTTACTTACAAACTCACCGGCCAAGTGTTGGGCATCTGCTGCACTTCCTCCGTTTCCCGCGATCAGCGTTTTATTCCCTGCCCTGTATGCTTCGATCAGTTTTTCTGAAACCTCTAGGATTTGATTAATCATAGCTTTATCTTCGAGAATTGAACTTTTCAGATCAATAGACTTCTTAATCTGTTCTGTTAAAAAATTTTCCATACAGTTCCTCTCCTTCGGACAATTTCCAGGAGTAATGCTTATACCCTCCACGCCTGTGTACCATCTTTCCTAAAATGGAAGTTGATAACTTTACCATCCAATGTGTTTAATCGATTGGCGACTCTAAGCCTATTTATTGGATCAACCATAAACATCATAAATCCACCTCCCCCAGCGCCTGACACTTTTCCAGCATAGGCTCCAGCATCAATCGCCATATCATATATATGATCAATCCGCTTGTTGGAGATCGCTGTAGCCATCCGTTTCTTGGCCATCCATGATTTACCTAGATACTCCGCAAACTGTCTAATATTCCCTTTCAAGATGCACTCTTTCATTAGTAAAGCATCTGCTTTCAATTCATGCATGGCCTCTAGAGATCTCTGATTTTTGAGTTGCGTGTTTTTCACTTGCTCGTCAATAATCATCGCTGATTCCCTTGATTCACCAGTGAAATACAAGATCATGGAACTCTCCAACTCGTTAATAATCCAGTTTTTAATTCTTAAAGGGTTAACGATTACTCGATCCCCTTTATAAAATTCGATAAAATTAAAACCTCCAAAAGTTGCAGCGTATTGATCTTGTTTTCCTCCGCTTAAACTCACATCAATTCGTTCAATCTGATAGGCCAGATTTGCTATATCGTATTCCCCGAGTGGAAGATTAAGTAACTCTACAAAGGCTTTAACCATGGTCACTACTAAAGTAGACGATGATCCAAGCCCTGAGCCTGCCGGAGCATCCGAATAAGTTGTAATTTTTAAGGATAATGGTACTCCGTTGTTAAAGTCTTTAATAATTCGATTGTAGACTCCCTTATGAAGAATGAGGGAATCGATAGGTTCTATGTAGTCTGTCAAATCAGTTTCGAAATATTCTTCTTGATCAGCCGCATAGAAAATAATCTTCGGGGTATTTGTCACTTCAATTGTAGTGTATGCACACATATCTATCGTCGCATTAAGCACATATCCCCCATATTCATCACTGTACGGTGAAACATCGGTTCCGCCACCAGCTAAGCCTAAGCGCAATGGAGCTTTTGCCCTTATAATCACGATTGTTTATTCCTTTCTTCCAAAATTACTTAGTAATCTGATTCTAGATCAAGTGTTCGGAGCGCGTGTTCTCTCGAGAAGTTTTCCTGTACATAAGTTCTTGACGCCCTCGAAAGTTGATTGAGCAGATCGTTACTGGTGTATAGGTCCACAATTGCTTGAACCATCTCATCATTGGAATCACGCACCACAAGGACTGTCTCAATCTTAATTAACCCTTCAGACCCTGTATGTGTTGTTATTACAGGTAATCCATGGTACATCGCCTCGACGACCTTACCTTTTATTCCTGCCCCATAGCGCAGTGGAACAACTACCATTCGACACCTTGAATAATACTCCATTAGCTGCTCGTCTGTAACATACCCGGTTACAATTACGTTCTGACTGCTTAAATTTCTAATTAACTCTGGAGGATTCGATCCTACTATATAAACTTTCATATCTGGAAGAGATGAAATAACTTTCGGGAAAACTTCATTTATAAACCACATTACTCCATCAATATTCGGCTTATGAGCAAAGCCGCCAACAAAAAGTAGATCTTGTCTTGTATCTGCTTTATACTCTTGGATTGTGTTAAAAGATTCGTATATATAGGGTGAAAGAACTTTAACATTCGCGGCAGGCAATTCACGTTTAATCTCTTCCACTTCAATCCAAGACGGATAGTATGTTACATCACACTGGTTAATCAAATTCAGTTCCAGCTTCTTCCACTTTTGTGATGAATTCAAAACATCCTTTTCATGAGTCAATTCAAATTCACGTTGCTCTCTTAAATAGTGTAAATCATGCCCGTAATATAGGATCTTGGCCGTTGTATATTTCCTAACTAGATCAACATATTTCACTGAAATGTGAGGACGATTAAGATAGACATATTTGAACTGCGGTCCGTTTTGATTAAGCCATTTTTCAAGGTTATCTTGATACCACGAACCATATAAAATCTCTATCCCCATTTGCTGTAAATCCGAAGAGTAGGGCTCATGTCGATAAAAGTTATCCCCAATAAATTTAACATTGAGGTTCATTGATGTGAAAAGTCTCAGATACTGAAATGTCGTCCTCGAACCAGCATCCTTGTCATAATGGGGAACATAATGATCAACAACGAGGATTACATCTTTAGCCGAACTCCGATCTCTCGCATTGAAAACATTGCACCCATTATCGAAATGTTCTTTCTCAAGAATATGGCACCATTTCTCAATGAATTTTCCCTTGTTCACACCCTGGTAGCTTTTGATTCCACTGTCCGTATTGGTTCCGTGGGACACTCCTTCAAAGTGAACTACAACAGATTTTGGCTGATAAACGACCTTATAACCATGTTTTCTTACTTCAAAGGCTAAGTCAGAATCCTCATAATAAGCAGGAACATATCGTTTATCAAAACCACCAATTTCTTTCCATAATTGTGCCCGAATCATGATACTTGCACCAGAGATATAATCAACCTCTTTAACATAGTTGTATTCAGGCTTTTCTGGATCATCTAAGTGCCCATAATTCCAGCCACTAGCATCCTTCCAAATGATCCCCCCAGCCTCTTGAAGCCTTCCGTCGGCATACACAAGCTTCGAACCGACCATACCTATACTATCGTCACTTTCAATTACTTCAATTAATGGCTTTAGCCAATTAGTTTGAACGTTCGTATCGTTGTTCAAAAATAGTATGTATTGACCTTTGGCATATTGTGCAGCTTGATTACAGTTCAGTAAAAATCCAAGATTGTGCTCGTTCCTAATGTGTACAATATTTTCTATACAGGTGGATATTTCCTTGGTTTCATCACTTGAGGCATCATCTGCGATAATAACTTCATACGTTATTTCTCTAGAATTTTCTAAAATAGCTTTTAGACACGAATACGTATAATGCCATTGGTTAAATACTGGTACGACAATCGAAACCTTTGGATTTTTGACCACTTCGAAAACTATGGGATCAAAGGTCTCGCTCTCAAAAAGTTGCAATTCTTGCTTGAGGCTATTATCGAACCTTCCGAGGTAATGATCAACTCGATCTCCTAATAAACCAGAATCATCCGACTTAAGGTACCTGAAAAACTTTCTAATATTACCAGCATCGAGATGCTTTATAAATGCTTTGGGATCTTTAACAAACCTGTAAAGTATTTTCATCATGAGAAACCTTTTAGTATTTTTAGGCATCAAACCATCTCGTAACTTATAATACTTTTTTAACCATTTCCAACCATCTGATTCGTAGATGTTCTTTAAGATTCGTTCTTGCTCTAATAAACTCTCAATATGGCCGTTTAAGTTTTCTACTGTTATATCCTTTTCCGTTGATTCTTCTGCCTGACACGCTGCCAATTGTTCTAATGCTGAGATTTGATTGGCGAGCGCCTCTACTATCTGCGTTAAATCTTTGATCTGTTGATTAAGTTCTTGAATAGCCTGGGTCTGATCATAAATCGTGCTATTCGTCCGTTTGAGTTCTTCCTCTTTAGTAACCAATAATTCCTGTACTTGAGCCAATTCTTCTAAAGAGGAATTTATAGTTTGTGACCTTCGTTTAATTTCTTCGTCCTGCGATTGTCCCCACAGAGACAGCTCCTCTATCCGATTATTCTGCTGTTGAATAATTTGACCTCTGTTCTCTATGAATTCATCTAGGTTGTTAATATGCTTGTTTCTTTCTTCTACTTCATCTTGTAATTGTAGAATGCGCTTAATTTGATTTTCATATTGGTTGTTTCTATCTATAATAACAGACCCAATTATAGAGCTGGCAAGCTGCTCATCATCACTACAAACAGCTATAATGTACTTGCTGTTTGGTTCACTTCCTTTGTCAATAGATAAAACATCAACGTTTTCGGCACCATTTTCTATGAAGGATGCGATTTGAAATCGTTGGTAATAAAACTTCACAAACGCAAAGTGCGTCAAGAGAAAATCGTAAAATTCCTGTTTGTAAAACTCTTTAATATGGAACTCATTACTATACTTTGACATGTCCGAATATACTTCTTTATTCGGAGTGGAGATTATCAATATTCCCTTCTTATTAAGGACTCTTTTTATTTCTTTAAGAAACACTTGCTGAGTCGCTTCATTAACATGTTCAATCGTTTCAAACGAAACAAATACATCAACTGAGCTATCTCCTAAAGGAATCGATTCAACGGATGCATTTATAAAGTGTAAATTGTCTTGAGTGTATTTCTGCTTTGCTTGCGTGACTGCTTCATCACTGATGTCGATACCGTATACAGTACTTGCATACCGTGCTAAAATCGACGATCCATACCCTTCTCCTGAGGCAGCATCAACCACTACCTTATTCTTGAGAAGATTTGTGATCGAGTTATATCTTTGGAGATGCTCAATTTTCAATTCCGAGCTGTGTACGGAATCTGGAACAAATCGTTCGCCAGTAAACTCCATTAACCATAACCCCTTTAATTACATTCTACTCCCATGATTAACTATTATAAGCCCTACTAGTCTCTAAACCGAGAACTTTTAGGACGCTTCCCATATCCTTATCATCGAGTATTTTAAGATTATGTTCTGTTGCAGACCAAATTCGATTTTGAACATCTTCTCCTTCTTGCGATTTTGATTTATACTCTAAGGCAAATGCCCAAGATTTACCTTTTAATTTGAAGGTTGTAAAACCAAACTCACTTGCAATTGTTTTAACGGCATTAAGTGAATAACTCATTATGTGCCCTCTTTTAGTCGGATCCAAATAACCAGGATTTTCATATAAAACAAACTCTGGCATACCTGTATTAAAAATATAGAACGCTTCATCATTAGATACTTGCGCCAATTTTCTTAATATATCCCTTAAAACAGTAGGTGTTAGGTGTTCAATAACTTCAATACAAATTCCACCATCTACTTTTAGAGGTAACGTGTCATAATCAGTCAAAACATAATTGATTGACTTTGTTTGATATTCGACTGGAGGTGGATATTTCTCAATTCCATAAAATACATCCTTACTGTTAGGTAGATATTTCGCTACTGCGTCTAGAAAATATCCTGGTCCCGTCCCAATATCCAAAAAAACATTTATTGATATTCTAGAGTAATAGAATGCTTCAGCCATTCTGGCTAACGCTATACCATAAGATCTCTCTTTTGCACTAGACAATTCGTTTGTCCAGTAATGTTCGTCATACTGAACTAAACTAAATTCAGTACCATCCCCATCTATCCTTTCTATGTACCTTGGATCTATGAATAACAAACCACAACCACTACATATGTAATAGCTATACCCATCAATCTCTTTATATAATCTAGCATGTGAATTGCAACACGGACAATTACTTACGACTTTATGTTCAACTCTTTCTCCTAGTAAACTTGAATCTTCCGTCTTCATAAACTTTAGATGCCTTATTATATTTTTAACAAGTTTGATAAGGCTTCTTATCATGAGCCATCTCTTTCTATTTACAGGCATTAGGTTATTACGTTCATCTGTAAACTCCATGAAGCTACACCTCTTTTTTAAAGAATAGAGAAATTCACCTCGTCAAGAGCAACAAATCCTGGGAGATGATATCGTTTTTGACTTGCAATCTGAAAAACCAGTGCATCATGTACCCATGAGTGTTGGATGTGATCTTCCTGTGTGCCTGAAGCCAAAGCTGGTGATATTGTGTAGGAACCTATGCTCAGGTTCGGTATCATAAATTCGAATGCCACATCCGTTAACTCTCCCGCCTTTCCTGGTTTAACCAACTGATCTAGGACATAAGTATTGGTTTGGGTTACAATATTATTCAACCGGTCTTTGATGGAAAAACCATAGATAGGATTGTCAATAGTCGTGTTAAACTTTACCCTAATATAGACTATAACGGCTTGACCCTTTGTTACAATAGCTACTCTTTTATTACTTAATACTTCATATAATCCTACCCCGATGATCTGAGCTTTATTATCCCCTAAAACATCTAAACTAACATCATTTAGTTTAAGGTTATCAAGGGGTACCCGCTCATCTTCCTTATCTAATTCATCATACTTCGTTAGCTTTGAATCCAACATAAATGCTTGATATTTTTTAGAAACCTCAAATGGTTGTCCATCCTCAACAACAACGCCTTCATTAAGCCAAATTGTACGATCACAAAATTTATTTACCGCATTCAAATCATGCGATACAAAAAGAACCGTTTTATTAAGTTTAAATTCTTCAATTTTCCGATAGCATTTCTGTTGAAATTTAATATCACCTACGCTTAATGCTTCGTCAATAATGAGTACCTCTGGATCAACATTAATGGCTACCGAAAACGCTAATCTCACAAACATTCCACTTGAATATACTTTTACGGGTTGGTAAATGAAATCTCCGATATCTGCAAAGGAGATAATATTTTCTAGTTTCGCATCCATTTCCTCTTTACTGTAACCCATTATAGTCCCGTTCATATAAATATTCTCGATACCCGTATATTCCGGATTAAACCCAGTTCCCAACTCTAACAGAGCAGATACGCGTCCAACAACAAACAAATCGCCAGACGATGGGGTCAAAACACCAGTAAGTATTTTTAGAAGAGTGGATTTACCCGAACCATTCTTACCGATGATACCAACGGTTTCTCCCCTCCTGATCTCAAAACTAATCTCTTCAAGGGCACTAAAATCCTTATGATATTTACTTCGGTCGCCAAAGGACATAATTGCTTCCTTGAGCCTGTCTATTGGTTTATTATATAAATGATAAACTTTAGATAGTTTATCAGTTTTAATCACAATATCAGCCATTTATTGCCCTCCTTGTAAGATAAGTATAGGGTTAAGGTTTAAAAACCAACCCGAACGTTCTTTGACAACTTACACCTTATTGTTCAGATGAATTAGTTGACACGCTGGACCTCTATCACTAAACATCGTGTTA
>Ga0209587_1000072_pt1 | contig 48841 bp, 42 predicted proteins | sample NGEPerD_2_FD_184512 | JGI IMG/M metagenome (GOLD analysis project Ga0209587, IMG submission 184512) | Arctic peat soil microbial communities from the Barrow Environmental Observatory site, Barrow, Alaska, USA - NGEE PermafrostL1-D... | ecosystem: Environmental > Terrestrial > Soil > Wetlands >...
CAAGGCATCCGGATCAAGGCCTCCTGACCGGCCCGGTTTCGCGGGCATTCTTATCTGAGGCACCGATCAGATTTCGCGGGCATATTGACTTGAGGCACCACGGGAAGGACTCGGTGGGACGAAGGTCATTCTCAAGGATAGGGTCGATCCGTGACTGATCAGAGCACCACCGAGGCCAACGACATCGCACCTAGCACGAGCGGGAGACGCAACCCGTCGCTCGCCGCTCCGGTCGCTACCCGAGCCGGCTGGACCGACCTGGATGTTCGAGCCGTCGACACCGCGCGACTGCTCGCGGCTGACTCCGTCCAGAAGGTCGGTAACGGCCACCCCGGCACGGCCATGAGCCTGGCCCCGCTGGCTTACCTGCTGTATCAGAACGTGATGCGTCACGACCCCGCCGACCCGCAGTGGCTGGGACGTGACCGGTTCGTGCTTTCGTGCGGCCACTCGAGCCTGACGCAGTACATCCAGCTGTACCTCTCGGGATACGGCCTTGAGCTTGACGACCTGAAGTCGCTGCGCACGTGGGGTTCCCTGACCCCGGGACACCCCGAGGTCCATCACACCAAGGGCGTGGAGATCACGACAGGGCCCCTCGGTTCTGGGCTCGCCTCGGCCGTTGGCATGGCAATGGCCCAGCGCCGGCAGCGGGGCCTGCTGGACCCCGATGCCGCGCCAGGCGAGAGCCCGTTCGACCACCGTGTCTACGTGATCGCCTCCGACGGCGACATCATGGAGGGCGTGTCCCACGAGGCCAGCGCCCTGGCCGGTCACCAGGAGCTGGGCAACCTGACGGTCGTGTACGACCAGAACCACATCTCCATCGAGGACGACACCAACATCTCGTTCTCCGAGGACGTGGGCAAGCGCTACGAGGCCTACGGCTGGCACGTCGTCACCGTCGACTGGCGCAGCAGCTGGAGCGGCGGGTCCCACCGCTATGTGGAGGACATTGACGCCCTGCTCGCCGCGATCGAGAGCGGCCACGCGATCAGCGACAAGCCGACGCTCGTGATCCTCAAGACCGTCATCGCCTGGCCAGCCCCCACCAAACGGAACACCGGCGCCTCCCACGGCTCGGCGTTGGGTGACCAGGAGATCGCCGCCACCAAGACCCTGCTGGGTTTCGACCCGGCACAGACCTTCGCCGTCGACGACGCGGTGCTCGCCCGGGCCCGTGAGGTGATGCAGCGCGGCACGTCCGCGCATGCCGAGTGGGACAAGGGGTATGCCGACTGGCGGGCCTCGCATACAGAGGGCGCCTCGCTGCTCGACCGGCTGGTCAGACAGGATCTGCCACCGAACTTCGCCGCCGCCTTCCCGACCTTCCCGGCAGACCCCAAGGGCATCGCGACCCGCGCCGCCTCAGGCGCGGTCCTGTCCGCGCTGGCGGACGTCATGCCCGAGCTCTGGGGCGGCTCGGCAGACCTGGCCGACTCCAACAACACGACGATGGCAGGGGCGCCAAGCTTCATCCCGTCCGGCAAGCAGACAGACGCCTACAAGGGCGGCCCCTACGGCCGGACCTTGCACTTCGGCATCCGCGAGCTGGGCATGGGCTGCATCCTCAACGGCATCACCCTCGAGGGGCTCACGCGCGCCTACGGCGGCACGTTCCTGGTCTTCTCGGACTACATGCGTCCAGCGGTTCGACTGGCCGCGCTCCAGAAGCTGCCCGTCACGTTCGTCTGGACCCACGACTCCATCGGTCTGGGCGAGGACGGCCCGACGCATCAGCCGATCGAGCACCTGGCCGCGCTCCGCGCCATCCCGGGCCTGGACATCATCCGCCCCGGCGACGCCAATGAGACCTCGGTGGCCTGGCGCACGGTCCTGGAACACAATGACCGACCGGCAGGTCTTGCCCTTTCGCGGCAGGCGCTGCCGACCTTCGACCGCGAGATGTTCGGGTCGGCCGAAGGGACGGCCAAGGGCGCATACGTGCTGGCCGAGGGCTCGGCAAGCACCGGCCCGGCGGTCATCCTGATTGCGACCGGGTCCGAGGTCAGCCTCGCGATCGAAGCGCGGGAAACCCTTGAGTCCCAAGGGGTTTCGACCCGCGTCGTGTCGATGCCGTGTCGCGAGTGGTTCGACGCCCAGGATCAGGACTACCGCGACGAGGTCCTCCCGCCGAACGTCAGGGCCCGGGTGAGTGTCGAGGCGGGAGTGTCCATGGGATGGCGCGACGTCGTCGGCGATGCCGGACGCATCATCAGCATCGATCACTACGGCGCGTCTGCCGACGCGTCCACGTTGTTCCGTGAGTTCGGTTTCACCCCTGCTGCCGTCGTGGCCGCAGCCAAGCAATCCATCCAGTCCGCCGGCGGGCGATGACATTGAGGACGATGAAATGACCGACCACCTCAAGGAACTGTCCACACAGGGCGTGTCCATCTGGCTCGACGACCTGAACCGCCCGCTGATCACCAGCGGCAGACTCCAGGAGCTCGTCGACGACAGCAGTGTCGTCGGCGTGACCACCAACCCGTCGATCTTCGCAGCGGCCCTGTCGCAGGGTGATGCCTACGGCGACCAGGTCGCGAGGCTTGCCGCCGAGGGAAAGACCGTCGATGAGGCAGTGTTCGCCCTGACCACCGAGGACGTCCGTAACGCCTGTGACATCCTGCTGCCCGTCCATCGGGCCAGTGGGGGCCAGGACGGTCGAGTCTCCATCGAGGTGGATCCCCGACTCGCTCACGACACCATCAACACCGTGGAACAGGCCAAGCAGCTCCACTCGGCCGTTGACCGCCCCAACGTGCTCATCAAGATCCCAGCCACGGTCGAGGGCCTGCCTGCCATCTCGCAGACTCTGGCCGAAGGCATCAGCGTCAATGCCACGCTGATCTTCTCCCTCGACCGCTATCGCGGGGTGATGAACGCATTCCTGACAGGGCTCGAACAGGCTCGGCTGGATGACAAGGACCTCTCGCAGATCCATTCGGTCGCGTCCTTCTTCGTCAGCCGCATCGACACCGAGGTCGACAAGCGCCTCGACGCCATCGGCGCCGACGAGGCTGCCGCGCTCAAGGGCAAGGCCGGCGTTGCCAACGCGCGGCTGGCCTATCAGGCCTTCGAAGAGGTCTTCTCAACGCCGCGGTGGGCGAACCTCGAGGCCGAAGGCGCGCACCGACAGCGCCCGCTGTGGGCATCCACCGGAGTCAAGAACCCGGCATACAAGGACACGATGTATGTCGTGGACCTCGTGGCAGCCAACACCGTCAACACGATGCCCACCAAGACCATGCAGGCCGTCGCCGACCATGGCGAGATCATCGGCGACCAGGTGACGGGCAACTACGACGACGCGAGGAACGTGCTGGGCTCGCTCGAGCGCCTGGGCATCTCCTACGCCGACGTCGTCGACGTGCTTGAGCAAGAAGGCGTCGACAAGTTCGAGAAGTCCTGGGAAGAGCTGCTGTCCGACGTGCAGGTCGAGCTCACCAAGGTCGCACGATGACCACGGTGGCTCTGGGCGTCCTCGCCGTCGGACCCGCCGCCGACGCGGTCACCCGGCACGTGCCGCAGCTCGTCGCGGACAGGTTCGCGAGCAGGCTGTTCGCCAAGGATGCGTCGTTGTGGGGTCCCGCGGCCGAGTCCGAGTCCGCCGTCCGGCTGTCCTGGGTCACCCTCGGTCGCACCTCACGGCCCCTCGTCGGAGAGGTCGCGGCCCTGCGTGACCATCTTGCCGGGCAGGGGGTCGACCACGTCGTCCTCTGCGGCATGGGCGGGTCGTCGTTGGCGCCCGAGGTCATCTGTGCCACCGCGGGTGTCCCGCTCACGGTGCTGGACTCCTCAAACCCTGACACGGTGCGCGCCGCCCTCGCCGAGAGTCTTGACCGCACGGTCGTCGTGGTCTCGAGCAAGTCCGGATCCACGATCGAGACCGACTCCCAGCGTCGTGCCTACGAGGCTGCGTTCACCAGCGCCGGGATCGACCCGACCCAGCGAATCGTGATCGTGACCGACCCGGGCAGCCCCCTGGACAAGAACGCGCGCGCCGCCGGATATCGCGTGATCAACGCCGACCCGGATGTCGGCGGCCGCTACTCGGCCCTGACCGCGTTCGGTCTCGTCCCCAGCGGTCTGGCGGGCGTCGACCTCGAGCACCTGCTGGACGAGGCCGAGTCCGTCGCCGACCTGCTGTCCGACGACGACGAGGCGAATCCCGCCCTGCGGCTGGGTGCTGTCATGGCTGGCACCGAGCCCTTGCGCGACAAGCTCGTTCTTGTCGACGACCGTTCCTGGATCACGGGATTCGCCGACTGGGCTGAGCAGCTCATCGCGGAGAGCACCGGCAAGAACGGCACCGGGGTCCTGCCCGTCGTCGTGCAGGGTGACTCTGACAACCCCGACCCTGAGGTCCTCTCTCTGGCCGGCGACATCACGGTGGCCCGACTCGTCGACGACGTCGCCGACACCACCACCGACCCGTCCCGTTCTGAGGTCAGGGTCAGCGGTTCGCTCGGGGCTCAGCTGTTGCTGTGGGAGGTCGCTACGGCCGTTGCAGGCCGGATTCTCGGGATCAACCCGTTCGACCAGCCCGACGTGGAGAGCGCCAAGAATGCTGCTCGCGGACTGCTCGAGGCCACCAGCGTCAAGCCCGCCCCTGCCGCCTTCACGGATGGCGCCATCGAGGTGCGCTCTCTTGGCGGTGACTGGCTCGGTGACGCCACGACCGTCGCCGGTGCGCTGGACTCGCTGTTCTCCGTGCTGGACCCGCAGCATGGCTACGTGGCGATCATGGCCTATCTCGACAGGCTGGACGACGCGCCGCTGGCAGGTGCTCGCCGAGTGATTGCCGGCCGCACCAAACGTCCCACCACGTTCGGCTGGGGCCCACGCTTCCTGCACTCCACCGGGCAGTATCACAAGGGTGGTCCGGCCACCGGCGTGTACCTGCAGATCACCGCAGCGCCTCAGGAGGATCTGGCCATCCCCGGCCGGGAGTTCACGTTCGGCGACTTCATCTCTGCGCAGGCCGGCGGCGACGCACAGGTCCTGGCCGACCACGGCCGCCCCGTACTGCGGTTGCACCTCACCGATCACGATGCCGGCCTCGCGCAACTGATCCGGACACTTGTCAACGAGTCCCAATGAGTCCCGCCCGGGTTGCGTCCGGGATGAACCCGCTGCGCGACCCCCGGGACAAGCGTCTGCCGCGGATCGCCGGGCCCTGTGCCCTGGTGCTCTTCGGCGTCACCGGAGACCTCGCGACCAAGAAGATCATGCCGGCCATCTACGACCTGGCGAACCGCGGACTACTGCCCCCCGGCTTCAGCCTGGTCGGGTTCGCACGCCGCGACTGGGTGCATGAGGACTTCCGCAAGATCGTCCTTGAAGCGGTCCGCGCACATTCCCGCACACCCTTCCGTGAAGAGGTGTGGCAGAACCTGTCCAAGGGAATCCGTTTCGTACAAGGCACGTTCGAAGACCCCAAGGCTTTCGACCTCCTTCGCGAGACCGTGGAAGAGCTCGACTCGGAGCGCGGCACAGGTGGCAACCACGCCTTCTACCTCTCGATCCCACCGGAGTTCTTCCCCACCGTGTGCGAGCAGCTGCACCGCAGTGGGCTGAACCATTCCGAGGAGAGCGCGTGGCGTCGGGTCGTCATCGAGAAGCCATTCGGCCACGACCTCAAGAGCGCGCGTGAGCTGAACGCGATCGTCGGGGCAGTCTTTGACTCGGGCTCGATCTTCCGGATCGACCACTACCTGGGCAAGGAGACGGTTCAGAACCTTCTTTCGCTGCGCTTTGCCAACCAGATCTTCGAGCCCTTGTGGAACGCCAACTACGTCGACCACGTGCAGATCACGATGGCCGAGGACATCGGGATCGCCGGCCGCGCGGGATACTACGACGGCATCGGCGCTGCACGTGACGTCATCCAGAACCACCTGCTCCAGCTGCTGGCACTGACCGCGATGGAAGAGCCGGTCTCGTTCCAGGCGCACGACCTGCGCGCCGAGAAGGCAAAGGTCCTCTCGGCGGTGCGACTGCCCCGGGATCTGTCAAAGTCCACCGCGCGGGGTCAGTACGTCGAGGGATGGCAGGGCGGCGAGCTGGTCGTCGGCTACGTCGACGAGGACGGCGTCAAAGCGAGCTCCACCACAGAGACGTATGCCGCGCTGAAGCTCGAGATCGATACCCGTCGGTGGGCGGGAGTCCCCTTCTACCTGCGCACCGGCAAACGCCTGGGCAAGCGTGTCACCGAGATCGCTGTGGTCTTCAAGCGCGCCCCGCACCTGCCGTTCACGGAGACCGCCACCGAGGAGCTCGGCCAGAACGCGATCGTGATCCGCATCCAGCCCGACGAGGGCATCACGATGCGATTCGGCTCGAAGGTGCCCGGATCAGCCATGGAGGTGCGCGACGTCACCATGGACTTCGGCTACGGCGTCGCCTTCACCGAGTCCAGCCCCGAGGCCTACGAGCGGCTCATCCTCGACGTTCTGCTCGGTGATCCACCGCTGTTCCCCCGCCACGAAGAGGTGGAGCTGGCCTGGCGGATCCTTGACCCGATAGAGGCGTTCTGGACCAAGCATGGGCGCCCCGACCCCTACCCTGCCGGTGGCTGGGGCCCTGACAGCGCCGACGACATGATGCGCCGCGATGGACGCGCCTGGAGGAAGCCATGATCGTCGACCTTCCCGACACCACGACCTCGGCTGTTAGCCGCAAGCTCGTCACCCTGCGCAACGACGTGGGCGCCGTGGCACTGGGCCGCGTGCTCACCCTGATCATCGTGGCCGACGAGACCCAAGCGGCCAACGAGGCGATCGAAGCGGCCAATGACGCCAGCCGCCAACACCCCTGCCGCATCATCGCGCTGCTCAGCGGCACCAAAGCTGGCGCCGGCCGGCTTGACGCCCAGATCAGCGTCGGTGGCGACGCGGGAGCCAGCGAGGTGATCGTCCTTCGAACCCATGGAGCGCTCGTCCCACACGGCAACAGCGTCGTGGTCCCCTTGCTGCTTCCTGACTCCCCCGTGGTCGCCTGGTGGCCAAAGTCAGCCCCCCCTGACGTCTCAGCATCCGCGATCGGGCAGATGGCTCAGCGGCGGATCACCGATGCGGCCGAGGTCGGCAACCCGCGCAAGGAGCTGCAGCGTCGCGCGGACAGCTACCAGCCCGGTGACACGGACCTGGCCTGGACCCGGATCACGCTGTGGCGTGGCCTGCTGGCCGCGACCCTGGACCAGCCGCCATACGAGCCTGTCATCGCAGCGACAGTGACCGGGGCCAGCGACTCGCCCTCCGTCGACCTGATGGCCGGATGGCTGGCCGAGGCGCTCAAGTGCCCGGTGACGCGCGGACGCACCAGCGCCGGCACCGGTATGACGAGCGTCCGGCTTGAGCGCCGCAGCGGAAACATCGACATCGTGCGTCCTCATGGCTCCGTGGCGACCATGGCCCAGCCGGGTCAACCGGTCCGCCGGATCAGCCTGGGGCGCCGAGAGCTGGCCGAGTGTCTGGCGGACGAGCTGCGTCGGCTGGACCCCGACGAGATCTATGAAGAGACCCTGACCAAGGGGCTGGCCCGGTTGGACGGCACCACGGAGAACAGCACCACGAAGAACGGCACCACAAAGAAGACAACACCTCCTCGGTCCCGAAAGGGGAACGATCCCTCGTGAGCCGCGCACCCATGGTCGTCGTCCATCACGACAAGCGTGTCCTGGCCGACGCGGCCGCGGCTCGGCTGGTCACCGCCATCGTGGACGCGCAGTCCTCTCGAGGAGAGGCCGACGTTGTCCTCACCGGCGGCTCCATGGGGTCGGCGGTGTTGGTCTCGCTGGGTCATTCCGCGGCCAAGGACGCCATCGACTGGCGCCGCCTGAACGTCTGGTGGGGCGACGAACGCTTTCTGCCGGCCGGAGACCCCGAGCGCAACGAGACGCAGTCACGTCTGGCCCTGCTCGACACCGTGCCCCTTGATCCTGCCCGCGTGCACGCGATGCCCGCCGCCGACGGACCGTACGGGCTCGATGTTGACAAGGCAGCCGCCCATTACGCCGAGGAGCTCGCGGCTGCCGCACCACGCGGGCGCGACGTCCCCGAGTTCGACGTGCTGATGCTCGGCGTGGGACCGGATGCCCATGTGGCCTCGTTGTTCCCCGAACACCCCGCCCTGCATGAGCGCGAGGCCTCAGTGATCGGCGTTCACGGGGCACCCAAACCGCCACCCCTGCGGGTGTCCATGACGTTCCCAAGCTTGTGCGCCGCACGCGACGTGTGGTTCCTGGTCTCAGGCGCGGCCAAGGCCGGCGCTGTCGGTCTGGCCCTCTCTGGGGCTGGTGAGCTGCAGGCGCCGGCAGCCGGCGTGAGCGGCCTACGGTCCACCACGTGGCTGCTGGACCAGGACGCAGCGACCTACGTGCCCAAGCCGCTGATCCGTCTGGCCAGCCGCTGACCCGACCGCGGCTGCTAGTTGATCAGTCCGCGGTCACGTAGCGACTGCAGTGCCTCGTCGAGGATGGCCTGACCATCGGTCTCGCTGCGTCGTTCCTTCACATAGGCCAGGTGGGTCTTGTACGGCGCGTTGTGGTTCGCGGCCGGCGGGTTGGCCTGGTCCTGACCGGCAGGAAGACCGCAGCGCGGGCAGTCCCAGATCTCGGGAACTGCCAGACCGGCCTCCTCGGCAAAGCTGGGAGATGTCTCGTGACCGTTGCTGCACCAGTACGAGATGTCGACGCGAGGGGCGGCATCGCCACGCTCGGCCTCACCCATCGGGCCGGCGCCGACTCGGCTACCCCTGATCGCGTTGCCACTTGCCACGATGTTGCTCCTTGGAGTTCACGTCAGCCCGGCCAGGCGGGCATGGGTGGGCTAGCTGCCGAACCGCTCGATCAGCTGAAGTCCGACGATGGCGGCACCCCAGACCAGGCCCAGTGCAACGGTGAACCGGTCAAGGTTCCGTTCGGCGACCGACGAACCGCTCATAGTGCTGGACATGCCGCCGCCGAACATCTCGGAGAGGCCACCGCCCTTGCCTTTGTGCAGCAGAACCAACAGGGTCAGCAGCAGACCGCCAATGACCAACAGCACCTGCAGCCCGATCTTCACGGCATTCACGAAAGTAAGACCCAATCTCGTTCGGCATCAGTCGGTCGCACGTAGCACGGCCAAGGACAAACACTACCTGACGGCCTTCGCACCCACGCCCCGACTCACTGTCAGCGGCGTGGGCTCCGTACGTTGGTCGTTCAGCTGGCGGTGATGTGGTCGCGGTAGCGGCAGATCGACACGAAATCGTCGGCCACGATCGAGGCGCCTCCAACCAGTGCGCCGTCGACGTCGGTCTGGGCCATGATCGCGGCCACGTTGCTTGCCTTGACCGAGCCCCCGTACAGGATGCGGATGCCATCCGCCGTGTCGCCGGAGTAGAGCTCGGCCAACCTCGTGCGGATGGCGGCACAGACCTCTTGCGCGTCCGCCGGGGTCGCCACCTCGCCCGTGCCGATCGCCCAGATCGGCTCATAGGCGATGACGATCGAGCGCACCTGCTCGGGGGTGACACCGTCCAGGGCCGCGTCGATCTGCGCAAGCACGTGCTCAACCTGGCGTCCCTCCTTGCGCACCTCGAGGCCCTCGCCGCAACACAGGATGGGGGTCAGCTCGTGCCTGTATGCCGCCTTGACCTTCGCGGCCACCACGGTGTCATCCTCAGCGTGGTGCTGCCGGCGCTCGCTGTGGCCGACCGCGACATAGGTGCAGCCGAGCTTGGAAAGGAACGCGCCCGAGATCTCACCGGTATATGCGCCGGAATCATGCACCGACAGGTCCTGCGCCCCGTGCTTCAGCAAGAGCTTGTCGCCCTCGATGAGCGTCTGGACGCTGCGCAGGTCGGTGTACGGCACCAGAACGGCCACCTCGACCGCGCCGTAGTCGTGCTTGGCATCGCGAAGGGTCCAGTCAAGCTTCTGGACCAGGTGGGTGGCCTGGAGATGGTCGAGGTTCATCTTCCAGTTGCCCGCCATGAGCGGGGTGCGGTTGCTGGTTGCCATGAGGTTTCAGTCCTCCAGAACTGTGAGACCGGGGAGAACCTTGCCCTCGACGTACTCAAGGCTGGCACCTCCGCCGGTCGAGATGTGCCCGAACTGATCGTCGGAAAAACCGAACTGACGTACTGCCGCTGCCGAGTCGCCGCCGCCGATGACCGTCAGCGCACCGGCCTTGGTCGCCGCGACCACCGCCCGCGCGACTGCCATATTGCCCTCGGCAAACGCCGCCATCTCGAAGACGCCCACAGGACCGTTCCAGAACACCGTTCGAGCGCCGGCGATCTTGGCCGCAAAGGTCTCGCGCGTCGCCGGGCCGATGTCCATGCCCTCCATGTCGGGCGGGATCTGGTCGGCCGGCACGATCTTGTGCGCCGCGTCAGGGGAGAACTCCGCCGCAACCACTACGTCGGTCGGCAGGACGATCTCGACTCCGCGCTCCTGCGCCTGTCCGAGATAGCCCTTCACCAGCTCCAGGCGGTCGGCGTCGAGGAGGCTCTTGCCAACCTCGTACCCCTGCGCCGCCAGGAAGGTGTAGCTCATCCCGCCGCCGATGAGCACGGTGTCGGCGAGCTTGAGCAAGCTCTCGATCACGCCCAGCTTGTCGGACACCTTGGCGCCACCGAGCACCACCACGAACGGCCGTTCAGGCGACTCGGTGAGGCGCTTGAGCACCTCGATCTCGGCCTGGACGAGCCCCCCGATGGCGTGCGGCAGTCGCTGCGCGACGTCATACACGCTGGCATGCTTGCGGTGCACGACGCCGAATCCGTCGCTGACGAAAACATCTGCAAGAGAAGCAAGCTCGTCAGCGAAGGCACCACGCACGGCATCGTCCTTGGACGTCTCGCCGACGTTGAACCGCAGGTTCTCCAGCAGCGCTACCTGCCCGTCCGCCAGTCCCGCGACAGTGGACCGGGCGGACTCTCCCACCGTGTCGGTGGCGAAGGCGACAGGTGCGCCGAGGAGCTCCTGGAGCCGCTGGGCAACGGGCGCCAGGGAATACTTGGCCTCGGGTGCCCCCTTGGGCCTGCCGAGGTGGGCGCACACGACAACGCGTGCGCCCGCCTCGCTCAGAGCCTTGATGGTAGGCAACGAAGCCCGCACCCGACCGTCGTCGGTGATGGTCGTGTCGGCGTCCTGCGGGACGTTCAGGTCACAACGGACCAAGACCCGCTTGCCGCGCAGGTCACCGGCCGCGATCAGGTCGAGTGCGGTCTTCATCGGGTGCTCAGAGCGTCTTGCCGACGTACGTGATCAGGTCGACGAGGCGGCAGGAGTAGCCCCACTCGTTGTCGTACCAGCCGACGACCTTGGCCATGTTGCCGTTGACGTAGGTCAGGCCGGAGTCGAAGATGCACGATGCCGGGTCGGTGACGATGTCCGTCGAGACGATCGGGTCCTCGGTGTAGGACAAGATCCCCTTCAGCGGGCCCTCGGCCGCAGCCTTGATGGCGGCGTTGATCTCTTCCTTGGTGGCCGCGGTCTCCAGCTGGACGGTCAGGTCGGTGGCCGACCCCGTCGGCAGAGGCACGCGCATCGCGTAGCCGTCGAGCTTGCCCTTGAGCTGCGGCATGACCAGGGCGATGGCCTTGGCTGCTCCGGTCGTGGTCGGGATCATGTTCAGGGCAGCGGCGCGAGCGCGGCGCAGGTCCTTGTGCGGGTAGTCGAGGACGTTCTGGTCATTGGTGTAGGCGTGGATCGTCGTCATCAGGCCACGCTCGATGCCGAACGCGTCGTCGATGACCTTGGCCATCGGCGCCAGGCAGTTCGTGGTGCACGAGGCGTTGGAGATGATGTGGTGCGTCGCTGGGTCGTAGTCCAGGTGGTTGACGCCCATGACGACGGTGAGGTCCTCGCCCTTTGCCGGCGCGGAGATGATGACCTTCTTGGCGCCTGCGGTGAGGTGCTTGCCGGCGCTGGCCGCGTCGGTGAAGAAGCCGGTCGACTCGATGACGACGTCGGCGCCCACCTTGGCCCACGGGAGGTTCGCAGGGTCGCGCTCGGCGAAGACCGGGAAGCTGCCCTTGCCAGCGACGGTGATCTCGCCTTCGCCTGCGACGACGTCCTTGCCGAGTCGGCCGAGGATGCTGTCGTACTTGAGCAGGTGCGCGAGGGTCTTCGTGTCCGTCAAGTCGTTGACGCCCACCACCTCGATGTCGGCGCCACTGGCCAGCAGGGCCCGGTAGAAGTTGCGGCCGATGCGGCCAAAGCCATTGATTCCAACGCGAACAGTCATGTTCTTGCCCTTCTTCGTCTGCCGAAGCAGCACTGTCTCGCCTGTCTTGACAGGGATGTCGGTGCGGCCTGACCGCACGCCGGGTACGTCAACATGAGCCTAAGGGATGGCGGGATGGAGGCGAAAACGGGCCTCCTGGCGGGACCTGGCGGGTGACAAGAACAGTCACCTTGAAGAGACGAGAACCGCTGGGCGGCCTACGCGTCGAGCATGTCGGCGGTGAGGTTGGCATCCGTGCCCGCGATGCCCAGGCTGCTCGCCCGCTTGTCTGCCATGGCCAGCAAACGACGGATTCGGCCGGCCACAGCGTCCTTGGTCATCTGCGGCTCAGCAAGCTGGCCGAGCTCTTCGAGGCTGGCCTCCTTGTGCTTGAGGCGGAGCCGGCCGGCCTCGAGCAGGTGCTGGGGGACGCCATCGCCCAGGATCTCCAACGCACGCTCAACCCGGGAACCGGCCGCAACGGCTGCACGGGCGGAACGGCGCAGGTTGGCGTCGTCGAAGTTGGCCAGTCGGTTGGCGGTCGCCCGCACCTCGCGCCTCATGCGACGCTCCTCCCACGCCATCACCGCATCGTGGGCGCCGAGCCTGGTCAGCATGGCGCCGATCGCGTCTCCGTCGCGGATGACCACGCGGTCCACCCCGCGCACGTCGCGCGCCTTGGCCTGGGTGCCCATTCGCCGTGCCGCACCCACCAGCGCGAGCGCGGCTTCGGGGCCGGGGCAGGTGATCTCGAGAGCTGAGGACCGTCCGGGCTCGGTCAGGGATCCGTGAGCAAGAAAGGCGCCGCGCCAAGCGGACTCGGCATCACAAACCGATCCGCTGACCACCCGTGGGGGCAGTCCACGCACCGGGCGACCACGGCTATCGATCAGCCCTGTCTGATGAGCCAGTGCCTCACCGTCCTGGACGACGCGGACGACATAGCGACTGCCGCGCCGGAGTCCCCCTGCGGCCAGCACCAGGATCTCGCTGCGGTGGCCGTAGATGTCGGCGATGTCCTTGCGCAGCCTGCGTGCCGCCGAAGCGGTATCGAGCTCGGCCTCCACGACGATCCGACCCGCGACGATGTGCAGCCCCCCGGCAAACCGCAACGTTGCCGCCACCTCAGCCTTGCGACAGCAGGGCTTCGACACCGTCAGCCGACTCAGCTCGTCCTTGACCTTCGCCGTCATCGCCATGCGCGCCATCCTGCCACTCGCCCGCAACTCAGTCTGCCAGTCACTTGGATGTGACCTTGCGCGCATCATTTCGACGGCTACGTTGATCCGTGAAACGGCCCGCCGATGTCAGGAAGATGCCATGCGTTCCAGCTTCACGATGCCTGCCGCGCTCCGGAGAGCCGCCGACGAGGCAACCGGATTCATGCCTGCCGACGAGGGAACCGAGCTGTTCAACCAGGCCTGCGCCGCACTGCTCCACGGCCCGGCCCTGGAGATCGGCACCTACTGCGGCAAGTCGGCGATCTATCTGGGCGCTGCGGCCTCACTCGTCGGCGGCACCGTCCTCACGGTCGACCATCACCTCGGCTCCGAGGAGCACCAACCCGGCTGGGAGTACCACGACGCCACGTTGGTCGACCCCCGGTTCAACCGGTTTGACACTCTTGGTCGCTTTCGGGAGACGCTGGCCGGCGCCGGTCTCGAGGAGCACGTCGTCGCGATCGTCGGGCGTTCAACCACCGTCGCAGCGCTCTGGAACACAGCATTGGCAATGCTTTTCATTGATGGCGGGCACACCGACGACGCCGCACAGAACGACTACAACGGGTGGGCAAGGTGGGTCCGGGCCGGTGGTCGACTGCTCATCCACGACGTGTTCCCGGATCCGGCGGACGGCGGACGGGCGCCATACCGGATCTTCAGACGGGCGCTGGACAGCGGCACCTTCGAGGAACGAGGAGCCGTGGGTTCACTTCGCGTTCTGGAGCGTGTCCGTGGCGAGGCAGGCGACCCGGTCGGCTGATGGTCCTGCATCACGGCAACCGCAGTCATCTCCGAGGATGTCCTGGATCTGTGGTAGACCCTCACCTCGGAAGAGCCCCGCTCCGCCAGTGGCGTTGCTGAGGGCGTCGACCGCCAAGATCACTGCGGCCGCGGTCCAGCTGCTCTGTTCGACCGGCCAGCGGACGCCATCGGCGTAGACGTACCCGGTCCAGTAGGCACCACCGTCCTCGCGCAGGTGGTGCATCGAGGAGACCATCGCCACAGCGCGGTCCCGGTCGCCCACGACGTCGAGTGCGAGCGCGAGCTCGCAGGTCTCCGCCCCGGTGACCCAAGGGTGGTCATCGACACAATGGGCGCCCAGACCGGGCACCACGAAGTCGTCCCAGCGCTGGTCGAGCCGCGCCATGGCCATGCCGCCGGTGAGCGGGCCTGCGAGCACGGGGTAGTACCAGTCCATCGAGAAGCGGTCCTTGCGCTCGAATGCTTCGGGATGGAGCCGCAAAGCGTGGCCCAGCAGCCCCGCGGCCAGCTCCCAGTCCGGTTGCGACTCCCCCATCAGCTCGGCGAGTGCCAGCCCGCAACGCAGGCTCAGGTAGATGCTCGAGGAACCGGCCAGGAGCGCAGTCCGAACCGGCAGGCCCCCCGGTCCACGTGCCCACACAATCTCGCCGCGCGGGCGCTGCAGCGCCACCACGAACCCCAACGCAGCCTTGACCGCCGGCCACGCCTGAGCCATCGCGCGGTGGTCGGCGGTCACCAGCCAGCGATGCCAGATGCCGGTCGCGATGTAGGCACAGAAGTTGGCGTCCGACCCATGGTCGGTCACCGTGCCCTGCTCGATGCGGATGGGCCAGGAGCCATCAATGCGCTGGGTGCCCAGGAGCCAGCCGTAAGCCCGGTCGGCCTCGGTGTGGCGACCGGCCGCCGTCAGCGCCATCGCAGATTCCACGTGGTCCCACACGTCCGTATGTCCGCCGGCGAACCACGGGATGGCGCCGCAAGGTTCCTGGACGGCAGCGATCGCCGACGCGGTGCTCGCAACCTGGTCGCTGGTCAGCACCCCCGCCAGCGACGGCACGTCAGGCAACCGCACTGGCGATCGCAGGCTTGCGCAGGTAGACCACGAGGCTCTTGCCGATGAGGGGATTGAGCAGCCGGTCGGCGAAGCGGGTCAGCCATGGCTTGGACACGATGTCCCATACCAGCATCCGGTGGTACAGCTTCGGCAACGGGTGGTCCTGATTGTCAACGCCGACAGCACATTTCAGCCACCAGTACGGCGCATGCAGCCCGTGTACGTGGTCCGTACCGACGGCCACCAGCCCTGCCCTCACAAGCTTGTCGACGAGCTCATCCCCGGTATAGATGCGGACGTGGCCGCCTTCGACCTCGTGGTAGGCATCGGACAACGCCCAGCAGATCTTCTCCGGGAGGTATCGCGGCACGGTCACCGCTGCGGTGCCCCCCGGTCGCAGGACCCGTGCCAGCTCGGCCATCGCCAGCTCGTCATCGGGGATGTGCTCGAGAATCTCGGCGGCCACCACGTGGTCGAAGTGACCGTCGGGGAACGGCAGCTTCAGCGCATCACCGGGCATGGACTCTGCGCTGCCTCCAGCGCCCGACTCGCCGGCCTCCCCCGCCTCCCGCATGGCTTGGAAGATCGCGGCGACAGCGGACAGCTCGGTCTCGTCCTGGTCCAGGGCGACCACACGTGTGCCACGGCGATAGAGCTCGAACGCGTGGCGCCCGGCGCCACAACCGAGATCCAGAACCCGGTCGCCGGGTTGTAAACCCATTCGGTCAAAGTCAACGGTGAGCAAGGGTGGTATCCCTTCGGGTATCGACGCGCCCGCCTGTATCGATGCGTGCCTTGACCATGACGCGTTCGTAGGCGATCGCGGTCGCTACCGCGACGGAATGCCAGCTGTACCGCTCGAGTGCCCGACGACGTCCGGCCCGGCTCATCGCCTGTCGTCGCGCGGGATCATCGAGCAGGGCACCGAGCGCCTTGGTCAGCTCGCCCACGTCACCGGGCGTTACGAGGTCTGCACAGAGACCGTCCTCACCGACGACCTCAGGGATCGCCCCTCCTCGACTGACCACCAAGGGCGTACCGCAAGCCATTGCCTCGACGGCCGGCAGCGAAAAGCCTTCGTAGAGCGAAGGAACACAGGCGATCTCAGCGGAACCGATCAGCTCGGCCAGCTCAACGTCGCTGATGCCGTTGACGAAACGGACGGAGTCGGTGATGGCCAGGTCCTCCACCAGGGTCTCGGTCACGCCGCCCGGGGTCGGCTTTGTGACCAGAACGAGCTCGAGATCTCGTTCCGTTGCGAGCTTGGCAAAGGCCTCCAACAAGGTGGAGATGCCTTTCATCGGAGTGTCGGCGCTGGCCATGGCCACCACGCGTCCGGGCACCCGTGGCAGGGTTGGCAGCCGGAACACCTCGGGGTCCACGCCCAGGGGAATGACCTCGACCCGCCCGGGGTCAACCCCGAACTCGGTCACGATGTCGTGCGCCGAGGAGTGCGAGACGGTCAGGATGCAGGGCAACCTGCGGGCCACCCTGCCCTGCATGGTCAGGAAGCCGTACCACCGCAGCAGGCCGAGCCGACGCTTCCAGCCATCCGCGGCCGCAAGATCGGTGCGGCGGTCGATGGCGATCGGGTGGTGGATCGTGGACACCAGAGGCAGCCCGCCTGCGAGCTTCCGAAGCAAGCCATAGCCCAGCGTCTGGTTGTCGTGGACGACATCGAAGTCAGCGGCGCGATTCCTGAGCAACCGGGCCACACGGAGGCTGAAGGTCAGCGGCTCGGGAAATCCGGCGGTGTACATCGTTGCCACCTCGAGGACGTCGATGACATCGCGGAACTCGCGTCGGGCGGGCGTGCGGAACGGGTCCGACTCGCGATACAGGTCGAGGCTTGGGACCTTGGTCAGCACCACGCCCGGATCGAGGTCGGGGTACGGCTGTCCGGAGAAGACCTCGACGGTGTGCCCGAGCGCGACGAGCTCGCGGCTGAGGTGGCGGACATAGACCCCTTGACCACCGCAGTGAGGCTTGCTGCGATAGGACAGCAACGCGACGCGCACGGTCGTACCTCCAAGTCAGATAGGTGGAACGTCCGTCAGCCAATGATGTCGCGGTACGCCGCAGCAAGCCGCAGGGAGTCATGGTGACCTTGCTGCGCATTGTCGCTCACGCGGGCCAGGACCAGCTCCGCCCCCATAGTTTCGGCAACGCGACGCATCAACGACTCGTCCTCGACGACGTCAGAGTCGGCGAGAACGACGTCCAGATGGAGGTCGGGGGCGTGTGCGGCCAGCACCTCGAGGTGGTTCGCGGCCGAGAGGCCCGCAGTCTCACGGGTGTGCATCACGAGGTTGAGGGTCAGGATGCGCTTGGCCCGCGTGTCCAGGAGAGCGTCGCGGACGCCGGGAACCAGCAGATGCGGCATGACCGAGGTGAACCAGGAACCAGGCCCCAGGATCACCCAGTCGGCAGCTCGGATGGCCACGACCGCTTCGTCACACGCGGGCGGCTCCTCGGGTTTGAGCTGCACTGCCATGACGCGGCCCCGGGTGGTGGCGACCTCCACCTGACCGCGAACCGTCGTGATCTCGAGCGGTCGGGTGGGGTCCGCGCCCATGACGCTGGCTTCGATGTTGAGTGGCACCGCGGCCATCGGCAGCACCCGACCGCGGGCGTTCAGCAACCGGCCGACCAGATCCAGACCGCGCACTGGGTCCCCGAGCAGGTCCCACAGCGAGACGATCAGCAGGTTGCCGACGGCGTGCCCGGCGAGCTGACCATCGCCGTCGAACCGGTGCTGGAGGACGTCGCTCCACTGATGACCCCATTCGGTGTCATCGCACAGCGCGGCCAGGGCCATCCGCAGGTCTCCCGGCGGGAGGACGTTGAACTCGTCACGCAGCCGTCCACTGGAGCCGCCGTCGTCGGCGACCGTGACCACCGCCGTGATCCGGTCGGTGACCAGCCGCAGCGCCGTGAGCGAAGCAGCTAGCCCGTGCCCGCCGCCGAGGGCAACGACGGCAGGTCGGGTCACTCGCGCCCCAGATCGCGGTGGACCAGGATCGTGCCCACGTCGTCGCCGTTCAGCCTGGCCGCGAGCTCTTCGGCAACGGCGACGGAGCGGTGCTTGCCACCGGTGCAGCCCACGGCAAGGGTCACATAACGCCGTCCCTCGCGTTGGTAGCCGTCAGTCATCGGCGCCATCAGCTCGACCACGCGGTCGACGAACTCCTTGGCACCCCGCCTGCTCATGACGTACTTGGACACTGCCGGCTCGGTGCCGTTCAGGGGCCGCAGCTCCGGGATCCAGAACGGGTTGGGCAGGAAGCGCATGTCGAAGACGAGGTCGGCATCCAGCGGAATCCCGTACTTGAAGCCGAAGGACATGACGGCGAGGCGCAGCCGTGGGCCGCCCGAGCTGGCGAAGATCTGGGACACCTTGGCCGAGAGCTGGTGGACATTGAGGCCGGACGTGTCGATCAGGACGTCGGCCTCGGCGCGCAGGTCCCCCAGCATCTCGCGCTCGTGGATGATGCCGTCCAGCATCCGTCCTGTCCCTTGCAACGGGTGAGGTCGGCGCACACTCTCGAACCGTCGGACCAGCGCCTCGTCGGTGGCGTCGACGAAGATCACCCTCGGCTCCCAGCCCACTTGTCGCAGGGACTCCATCGACTCACGGAAGGCGGTGAAAAACCTGCGGCTGCGGACATCGATCACCGCCGCGAGCTTGATGATGGCTTCTTCCGAGTGCGCAGCGGTCAGCGTGACCATGGGCAGCATCATCTGCGGCGGGAGGTTGTCGACGACGTACCAGCCGAGGTCCTCCAGAACGTTGGCCGCCGTGCTGCGACCGGCGCCGCTCATGCCGGTGAGGATGACCAGCTCGGCCACATCGGGGCCAGATGTACCAGACGTCATCGCTGTCCTCGTTGTCTCGTCGGCATTCGCTGGTCAAACATGGCCTGTCACGCAAGAAGTCACTGTCATGCCAGCACCTCGCCCGTAGTCATGTCGACAGGCGGGGCGGTCTGGGTCGCCGAATCGTGCAGATGTACCTGAATGGTGTCAGCAAGAACGGTGCCTATGCCCGGAACTTCGCGAATCTGGTCAATTGAGGCCTCTTTGAGCTTCTTGACCGAGCCGAAGTGTCGCAGCAGAGCCTTGCGACGGCTATCGCCAAGGCCGGGGATGCCGTCGAGCACACTCGTCGTCATGGCCTTTGACCGCCGTTCACGGTGGAACGTGATGGCGAACCGGTGCGCCTCATCCCTGACCCTCTGCAGGAGGTAGAGGCCTTCACTGGTGCGCGGAAGGATGACGGGGAACGACTGTCCGGGGAGCCACACCTCCTCCAGTCGTTTGGCCAGTCCGACCAGGGCGACGTCGTCGATCCCGAGCTCCGCCAACGCAGAACGGGCGGCATTTACCTGGGGCAGGCCACCGTCGACCACAACGAGGTTCGGCGGGTAGGCGAATCGCCGCGGCTTGCCCGTGTCGGGATCGATCCGGCTCGGACCCGGCTCCGCCGCGACCTCGTACGCCACGCCTTCGATGTCGCTGGCTTCGGCCCGGTCGTCGAGATAGCGCTTGAACCGGCGGGTCAGCACCTCGCGCATGGCTGCCGTGTCGTCCATCTGCGGGCTGTCCTCGCCCGGCTGACCCACCGCTCCCCTGACGATGAACCGGCGGTACTCGGCCTTGCGTGGCAGTCCATCCTCGAAGACGACCATGGACGCCACGACATTGGTGCCCTGCACGTGGCTGATGTCGAAGCACTCGATCCGCAACGGCGCGCTGACCAGATCGAGCCCTTCCTGGAGCTCCTGCAGCGCAACGCTCCGTGCCGTCAGGTCACCGGCGCGGGTCACCTTGTGTCGAACCAGGGACTGCTCCGCGTTGCGCCTGACCGTCTCCATCAGCGCCCGCTTGTCGCCGCGCCGGGGCACCCTCAGGTCGACCTGGGCGCCCCGCAGACTCGCGAGCCACTGGCTCATATGCACCGGATCCGGCGGCAGGAAGGGGACCAGCACCTCGCGCGGGACTCCTTCGGGCGACTCACCGCCGTAGACCTGTTGCAGGAGGTGCTCGACCACCGAGGACAGGTCTTCCGCGTCCTCGGAGCCACGCTCGACCACCCAGCCGCGCTGACCGCGAACCCGTCCGCCGCGGACGTGGAACACCTGAACCGCAGCCTCGAGCTCGTCGTCGGCAAGGGCAAACACGTCGGCATCGGTCGCATCGGCCAGCACCACGGCCGACTTCTCCAGCGCCCTGGTCAAGGCCCCGATATCGTCTCGCATCCGGGCCGCCTGCTCGTAGTCGAGCCTGGCAGCGGCGGCCGCCATACGGGCTTCAAGACGCTTGACAAATCTCCCGGTGTTGCCGGCCATGAAGTCGCAGAAGTCCTCGGCGATCACCCGGTGCTCCTCGGCGCTGACCCGGCCGACGCAAGGAGCGGAGCACTTGTCGATGTAGCCGAGCAGACACGGCCGGCCGACCTGCCCGGCACGTTTGAAGACACCGCTGCTACAGGTGCGCATGGGGAAGACTCGCAGCAGCTGGTCGAGCGTCTCGCGGATCGCCCACGCCTGGGCATAGGGACCGAAGTATCGTGTCCCCTTGCGCTTGGCTCCTCGCATCACCTGAGCGCGGGGGAACTCCTCACCCATGGTGACGGCGAGGTAGGGGTAGGACTTGTCGTCGCGGTACTTGACGTTGAAGCGCGGGTCGTACTCCTTGATCCAGGAGTACTCCAGCTGCAAGGCCTCGACCTCGTTGGACACGACTGTCCATTCGACGCTGGCACCGGCCGTGACCATCGATCGGGTGCGAGGGTGAAGCGCCGAGATGTCCTGGAAGTAGGACGACAGACGCGAGCGCAGCGACTTGGCCTTGCCGACGTAGATGACCCGGCCATCGGCGTCCCGGAAACGGTAGACGCCGGCGTCCAGAGGGATCTCCCCCGGTCTGGGGCGGTATGACGACGGGTCGGCCACAGCCTCACTCTATGAGTGATCAGCGCAGTCCTCGGACGTACCGGCTGGCCGTTCGCACGTCGTTGACCCGCGACTCCCACGTCATCCCCGCCCACAGCAGCACCCCGCCGATGAGGAAGAGAAGGCTCCAGCGCGGGATGAACGCTGCGACCGGCCAGATGTTTCGCAGCGCCAACAGTGCGGTCGCCGCGACGCCAAGCGCGAACGGCGCAGCGAACCTGAGCCGCACACCAAGCGCCACGAGAGCCACCGAGGCGAGACCCACGATCAGCCCGCGCCACGTGGTGGGCTCTTCCAGGGCCACCGACAGGGACGGGACCAGGGCGAGTGCCATTCCCGGTGCGAGGCAGCGCCAGGACGACGCGCCGGGGTCGCGGCGCAGTCGACGAACCCCATAGACCAGCAGCGCAGCGGCGGCCGGGAGTGTGTACCACTCAACGGCCTCGACGTTGTTGTCCGCCAAGCGGATCCATGAGGCCACGGTGAGCAGCACCCCGCTGACCCAGCCAGCGCGACGCCGGTCTTCGGACAGGTATGCCGTGATGCCCGCCGCAACGCCAGCGACAGTCAGTTCCAGGGCTCCGTGCGACGCTGAGCTGCCGGCCATGGCCAGCCCGGTCAACACCCAGGTCACCGACAGTCCCTCGCCGATCCCCCGGTCGAAGGTCGTCGCGCTCCGCCGCTGCGACGCAGAAAGCTGCTGTGACCCAAGCAGCCCGAGCGACCCGATGGCCACGATCACCAACCCGTGGATCGATCGGGGTGCCTGCTTCGACTTCCGGATGGGCTTCCTGGCCGGCCTCAAGGCCTTCACTGCGGCGGTCCTGGGCGGCATCGGGAACATCCAGGGTGCAGTCGTCGGCGGCTTGGCCCTGGGCGTGGTCGAAAGCATGGCAACTCAATACGTCCCAGGCCAGTTCGGCGGGAGCCCCTGGAAGGACGTCTGGGCCTTCGTCCTGCTCATCCTTGTCCTGGTATTCCGACCACAGGGCCTGCTCGGTGCGAAGGCGGTGGACCGCGCATGATCAGAATCCCCAACATCCCCGAGTCCGTTGTGGTCAGACATGGCTCCAAGGCCTGGCCCCTGGGGCTGGCCGGCGCCGGTCTGCTCATCATCGGGTCCCTGCTCTCCTGGAGCTACGACCCACAAGTCCTGGGCAACCTCTCCATCAGCTTCAACCCCGCCAGTCTGCAGATCCAGGCAATCGCGCTTGGCCTGCTCGCCGTCATCCTGCTCCTGTCGGACAGGGGCCCGCTGACATCCCTGGGTCAATGGGCAGACACCGCCCTCGGTCTTCGAGCCCTGGCCACCTGGGCCGTGCTCTTCATTGCCATGGTTCTCGTGGGCATCACCGTTGAGGCAGATGGCCTGGTCAACATCGAGCCGGGCGGCTGGCTCTCGTTCCTCGGAGCCCTGCTGCTGTTTGCCGCTTCACGCTTGGTCCTGCCCAAGGAGACCCGCGACCTCGCCGAGGCACACCTCCCTGCCTGGGTCGAGATCCTGGCCATCGTCGCACTCATGGCGGCGCTCCTGTTCGGGACGGCGTACGCCCTCGGCCTGGCTGACGCATGGACCTTCATGCTGTTCCTCGTATTTGTGACGGCCCTGCTGATCACTGGGATCCGAGCGGGACTTCTGTCGTGGCTGGGACACGTCACGACCAGGCACAAACACGTGCTAACCCTTGCTGCCTTCGCAGTCGCGTTCTTCTTCCCGTTCACCCAGAACGGCTCGGACGCCAACATGTCGATCGCAACACAGGTTCTGATCTTCGCCGCGGCGGCCATGGGCCTGAACATCGTGGTCGGACTCGCAGGCCTGCTCGACCTCGGATACATCGCCTTCCTGGGTGCGGGTGCATACGTGGGGGCCACGCTCTCGACGTCGGCATTCGCCACCATCGGCTGGAAGCCGTCCTTCATCGTGGTCGTTCTCGTGGGTGCCTGCGTCTCGGCCACGCTGGGCCTCATCATCGGCGCGCCCACCCTGCGCGTCTCCGGTGACTACCTGGCCATCGTCACGCTCGGCTTCGGCCTGTCGATGTTCAACCTCGACGGCAACAACGGACCAAACCTGACCAACGGTCCCAATGGCGTCCCTGCCATTCCGGAGCTGACCATCGGCAGCTTTGACTTCGGCGACACGCACACCCTCCTGGGCATCCCGCTGGCCCGCTTCTCCAACTACTACTTCCTGCTCCTGGTCCTGATCGCGTTCATCATCCTGGTGTTCACCCGCCTGAACAACAGCCGCATCGGCCGCGGCTGGGTGGCCGTTCGCGAGGATGAGAAGGCGGCCGAGGCCATGGGTGTCAACGTCTTCGGGCTCAAGATCCTTGCCTTCGTCGTCGGCGCCTTCCTGGCCGGTATGGCAGGGACAATCAAGGCGCACCAGGACGTCTCTGTCACACCAGACCAGTACATCTTCCTGGAGTCGGCGTTCCTGCTCTCGGCGATCGTCCTGGGCGGCATGGGCACTGTCGCCGGCGTCCTCATCGGCGCGGTGATCCTCAAGCTCCTCCCCGAGAAGCTGCGCTTCTTCTCGGAGTACCGCCTGATGCTGTTCGGTCTGCTGCTCGTCCTGATGATGCGCTTCCGGCCCGAGGGCCTGGTGGCCAGCAGACGAAGGCAGCTGGAGTTCCACGAGAAGAACGAAGAGCTCGCTCTCCGGGCCGAGGGCGACATCGCCGAGAAGGTGCAGACATGACCGTGACCGCAGAAGCTGTCGATTCCAGGGCGTCGGCCACGGTGCCGTTGCTGCAGGCCGAGGGCGTCATCATGCGATTCGGCGGCCTCATCGCCGTGAACAACGTGAACATGACCGTCAACGAGGGCGAGATCGTCGGGCTCATCGGCCCCAACGGCGCCGGCAAGACGACCTTTTTCAACTGCCTGACCGGGATGTACAAGCCGACGGAGGGCCACGTCCGCCTCTCCGGTGTCGAGCTGCCTCCCAAACCGCGCGCGGTGGTCAAAGCCGGTATGGCCCGAACCTTCCAGAACATCCGCCTTTTCGCCAACATGACCGCACTGGAGAACGTCATGGTGGGCCGCTACTGCCGCACCAGCTCTGGTGCGTTCACCTCGATCGTGCGCGGCCCCAAGTTCAAGCGCGAGGAGGCGGAGACCCGGGAACGAGCCCAGGAGCTGTTGGACTTCGTCGGCCTCGGAACCTCCACCAATCACCTGGCCCGCAACTTGCCGTATGGCAACCAGCGTCGCCTCGAGATCGCCCGCGCCCTGGCCACAGACCCCAAGCTCGTCCTGCTGGATGAGCCGACGGCGGGCATGAATCCGCTTGAGACCCAGCAGGCCAGCGACCTGATCTTCAAGATCCGGGACAGCGGGTTGGCCGTGGTGGTCATCGAGCACGACATGCGGTTCATCTTCAACCTGTGCGACCGGGTGCTCTGTCTCGTGAGGGGCGAGACCCTGGTCGAGGGAACTCCGGACGAGGTGCAGTCGGACCCCCGCGTCATCGAGGCCTACATCGGCACGGGCACCGACGACGAAGACGAAGACGACGATGCAGGGGACAGCCCATGACAGCCATGCTCGAGGTAAAGGACCTCAAGGTCGCCTACGGCAAGATCCTCGCGGTCAAGGAGATCAGCTTCTCGGTGGACGAGGGTCAGGTCGTCACGCTGATCGGCACCAACGGCGCCGGCAAGACGACGACGCTCCGCACGATCTCTGGGCTCATCCGGCCAGCAAGCGGAGAGATCCTGTTCCAGGGCAAGCCGATCGACGCCACTCCGGCTCACGAGATCGTGATCATGGGCGTGGCTCACTGCCCGGAGGGCCGGAAGATCTTCCCCAAGTTGACGGTCGAGGAGAACCTCCTGCTGGGCGCGTTCACACGCAGCGACTCGGGGATCAAAAGCGACCTGGACGCGTCATACGACCTCTTCCCGGTCCTCGGCGAGCGACGAACCCAACCGGCCGGGACGTTCTCCGGCGGCGAGCAGCAGATGCTGGCCATGGGCCGGGCGATGATGAGCCGTCCCAAGCTGCTCATGCTTGACGAGCCGTCGATGGGCCTGTCGCCGTTGATGATGAAGAAGATCATGCAGACGGTCAGGACTCTGCAGTCCCAAGGCACGACGATCCTTCTGGTCGAGCAGAACGCTCAGGCAGCGCTCAAGCTCGCCGACAAGGGGTACGTGCTGGAGGTCGGCAAGATCGTCCTCGAGGGAACCGGCAAGGACCTGCTCGTCAATGACGCAGTGCGCAAGGCCTACCTCGGCGAGGACTGACCACAGCTCACGTTGTCGCTGTCTTGTTCGCGACAGTCTTCTTGGCGACAGTCTTCTTGGCGGGCGTCTTCTTCGCAGCCGTCTTCGGCGGCACGGCACGCGTGGAATCGGCTTTCGCTGCCGCAGCCTTGGTCGGGCTGATCCCCGCGGGTCGGTGCGGAGACCGGGCACGCCGGGCGAGGATCGGCGCGAGGAACCGCCCGGTGTGGCTCTCCTCGATCAGGGCGACCTGCTCGGGCGTCCCCTCGGCGATCACGCGGCCACCGCCGTTGCCGCCCTCGGGACCGAGGTCGACGACCCAGTCGGCGTTCTTGATGACGTCGAGGTTGTGCTCGATGACGATCACCGTGTTGCCCTTGTCGACCAGGCCCTGGAGCACTCCGAGCAGCTTGTTGATGTCGTCGAAGTGCAGGCCCGTGGTCGGCTCGTCCAGGACGTAGATCGTGCGTCCGGTCGAACGCTTCTGCAGCTCGGTGGACAGCTTGACGCGCTGAGCCTCACCTCCGGAGAGTGTGGGGGCCGGCTGGCCAAGCCTGACGTAGCCGAGGCCGACCTCCACGAGCGTCGTCAGATGGCGCGAGATGGCGGGGACCGCCGCGAAGAACTCCGATGCCTCTTCGATCGGCATGTCCAGGACGTCCGCGATCGTCTTGCCCTTGAAGTGAACCTCGAGCGTCTCGCGGTTGTACCGGGCACCGTGGCAGACCTCGCACGGCACGTAGACGTCGGGCAGGAAGTTCATCTCGATCTTGATCGTCCCGTCGCCGGAGCAGTTGTCGCAGCGACCGCCCTTGACGTTGAACGAGAATCGCCCGGGCATGTAGCCGCGGATCTTGGCTTCGGTGGTCTCGGCGAACAGCTTGCGCATGTTGCCGAAGACGCCGGTGTATGTCGCGGGGTTGCTTCTCGGGGTCCGTCCGATCGGCCCCTGGTCGACATGCACGACCTTGTCGAGGTGCTCCAGCCCATGGACAGTCTTGTGCCGGCCGGGGACCTGACGCGCGCCGTTGAGCTTGTTGGCCAAGACCATGTAGAGGATGTCGTTGACCAGCGTCGACTTGCCAGAGCCCGAGACCCCCGTGACCGCCACGAAATTGCCGAGCGGAAAGCTGACATCCACGTCGTACAGGTTGTGCTCACGAGCGCCGAGCACGGTGACCTTGCGCCCATCCTGCGGACGTCTGACGACAGGCGTGGGGATCTCCCGGCGACCCGAAAGATAGGCGCCGGTGATGGAGTCGGGGTGGGTGAGCAGGTCAGCGACCGAGCCTGAGTGGACAACGTTGCCACCATGCTCCCCCGCGCCCGGGCCGATGTCGACGACCCAGTCAGCGGTGGTGATGGTGTCCTCGTCGTGCTCCACGACGATGAGTGTGTTGCCCAGGTCCCGCAGCCGGGTAAGCGTCTCGATCAGACGGTGGTTGTCACGCTGGTGCAAGCCGATTGACGGCTCGTCCAGGACATAGAGGACCCCGACCAGGCCGGAGCCGATCTGCGTTGCCAGCCGGATCCGCTGCGCCTCGCCACCGGAAAGGGTGCCGGCCGGACGGTCCAGGGAAAGGTAGTCCAGGCCGACGTCGAGCAGGAAGCCGAGCCGAGCCTCGATCTCCTTGATCACCCGCTCGGCGATCTGACGTTCACGCGAGGTGAAGTCGACCTCAGCCAGGAACTTGGCACAGTCGGCGATCGCGAGCGCGCAGATCTGGGAGATGCTCTGACCACCGATATGGACCGCTAGCGACTCAGGCTTCAGCCGGGCGCCACCGCACTCGGGGCACGGCACTTCGCGCATGTAGCCCTCGTACCGTTCGCGCGACCACTCGGAGTCGGTCTCTGCATGCCGACGCTTGACGAACGGCACCACACCCTCGAACCCGGTGGTGTAGGAACGGTCCCGACCGTATCGGTTGCGGTACTTGACGTGGACCTTGTAGTTCTGACCGTGCAGGATCGCCTCACGGGCTCGGTCCGGCAGCGCGTGCCACGGCTTGTCGAGCGAGAACTTCAGGTCCTCGCCCAAGGCGGTCAGGACGCGGAGGAAGTACTCGGCGGAACCTGATCCCTGGGCCCATGGCGCAATGGCGCCCTCGTTGATGGACAAGTCCTCATCGGGGATCAACAGCTCGGGGTCCACCTCGAGCTCGGTGCCCAGGCCGGTGCACTTGGGGCAGGCGCCGAACGGGGAGTTGAACGAGAACGAGCGAGGCTCGATCTCGTCCATGGCCAGCGGGTGGTTGCTGGGGCAGGCCATCTTCTCCGAGTAGCGACGCTCACGTGCGGGATCCTTGGGATCCAGATCAACGAAATCGACGATGAGGATGCCCGACGTCAGGGCGAGCGCGGTCTCGACCGAGTCGGTCAACCGACGCTTGGCACCCGTGTCATCGCCCTTGGCGACGAGGCGGTCGATCACGATCTCGATGGTGTGCTTCTTCTGCTTTTCCAGGGTGGGCGGCTCGATCAGTGAGATGACTTCACCATCGACGCGGGCGCGCGAGAAACCCTTGGTCTGCAGCTCGCTGAACAGATCGACAAACTCGCCTTTACGGCCCTGCACCACCGGCGCCAGCACCTGGAATCGAGTGAGCTCAGGCAGCTCCAACAGCCGGTCGACGATCTGCTGCGGGCTTTGCCGGGTGACGGCCTGGCCACAGACCGGGCAATGCGGCCGGCCGGCGCGCGCAAACAGCAGCCGGAGGTAGTCGTATACCTCGGTGATCGTGCCGACGGTGGAACGGGGGTTGCGGTTGGTCGACTTCTGGTCGATCGAGACCGCGGGCGACAGACCCTCGATGAAGTCGACATCGGGCTTGTCCATCTGACCGAGAAACTGGCGCGCGTAGGCGCTCAGCGACTCGACGTAGCGACGTTGCCCTTCGGCGAAGATCGTGTCGAAGGCCAAGGACGACTTGCCCGACCCCGAGAGCCCGGTGAACACGATGAGGCTGTTGCGCGGCAGGTCGACAGAGATATCACGCAGGTTGTGCTCACGCGCTCCGCGCACAACGAGGCGGTCATGGTCATATCGGGGTTGGGTGACGGTCACTTCGGGCACGTCCGCAATCGTATGTGCCCCCGCTGACAGCGCCGACAGGTACCGTGACCTGATGAACACGCCTTCACACCTGTCCGACAAGCTTTCGCTCTTGGCTCACGAGACCAGTCTGCTCATGCGGACGGCTGCCGGCCTGGACGACGAAGCCCTGAGGCGTCCCAGCCTGTGCGAGGGCTGGAGCCGGGCGCATGTCCTGTCACACATCGCCAGCAACGCCGACGGCCTGGGCAACCTGGCCAGCTGGGCCATCACCGGCACCCCCCGGGCAATGTACGACTCGCCCGAGGCACGTGACGCAGACATTGCGGCTGGCGCGAACCGAGATGCCCAAGAGATCCTCACCGATCTTGAGGAGTCTGCGGCACGGTTTGCCGCAGCGGCGGCGGGACTTGCCGGTGCGCCGGAGCACGCCGAGGTCGAGATGCGCGGTGGGCGCAAGGTGCTCGGGGGTCAGCTGCCGACGCTGCGGCTGATGGAGGTCGTCATCCATCACGTCGACCTGGACGCCGGATACACCTTCGCCGACGCCGACCCTGGGTTCGTCAAGCGGGCAGTTGCCAACAGCGTGAGTCGGATGACGGCCAAAAATGAGGCGCCCTCGGTGACACTGCGCAGTGACGAAGGCGACACATGGACGATCGGTGGCGGCAGCCAGGTTGTTACCGGGAGCAACGCCGCGTTGCTGCTCTGGCTCACGAGAGGCAATGGCGCGGGGGTCTCCAGCCAGGCTGGTCTGCCTAGATTGCCCTCCTGGGGTTGAGCTGCCGGCCGGTTGTCCGTCCTATGCCCACGCCTAGGATCCGTCCTATGCCCACGCCTAGGATCCGTCCTATGCCCACGCCTAGGAAGAGAGGTCCGCCGGCGAACCACTCTGCCGAATCGACCTTGGTCGCCCATTAGGGGGAACCGCCTCGTCCTCACGTAGGCCAACGACTCCGGCCCTGCGAGCGAACGCCACCGCAGTGAGAGCGGAGTGGACATTCAGCTTGTGCAAGATGCTTTGAATGTGGGTGCGGACCGTGTTCGGCGAGACGTGCAAGAGCGCCCCAATCTCGTTTCGAGAAAGTCCTTCTATCAGGCATCGCAGAACATCGAGCTCCCGTGCCGTGAGGATCGCAATGGCCTCGGCTTCAGGTGTGGACGACCTGTCTCGCTCAGAGAGGGAGACCAGGACTCGAGTCAACAGGGCGGCCGGAAGATGTGTTTCGCCACGAGCAGCACCCCGGATCGCCACGAGCAACGACTCGATGGCACTTTGCTTGGCCACCCAGCCCCGGACACCCATCTGTACCGCCTCGGCAACCCGCGAGTCGTCGGCCCCAGCAGTGACAACAACGATCCCAAGGTTGGGCCATTGATCGCGCAGCTGACGCCCCACTGCCAACCCGTCCTCACCAGCGAGGTCAAGGTCGAGCGCTACAACGTCAATCTCGTTGTGCAAGAACAATTCCAGGGCCTCCGCGGCCGCACCAGCGGTCCCGACGACCTCGAGGTCGGGTTCATCGGAAAGCCGGCTCGCCAAGGCTTCGGCAAAGACCCGATGGTCATCTATAACCGCCACGCGAATTCGCTTCTCTTGCATAGGTCAAGCCTCAGCGTTTAGGCGCCTGATGGGAGCATCCAGAGGTCGGAGCAACATGTACTTCAAATGGATGAGGACGTCACACGCGTCAGCGCATCTGGACGGGCCAGGTCTCCGCAGATGCGTGGGCAGTCATCAGGGCAGCCGCTTGCAGGCGCGAGTGCACGCCAAGCTTGGTCAGCAGGTTCTGCACGTGGGTGCGAGCGGTACTCCGCTGTACGCAAAGCTGCTCGGCCATCTGTTCGGTGCTCAGCCCATCCATGATGCAGCGCATCACCTCCCACTCGCGCTCGGTCAGGAACTTCAGCATCCACAGCGGGTCATCGTTGTCGCAGCGAGGTCGAAGGACCTCCTGGAGCATGACCAGATCCACCGCCAGGTGTCCTTGATAAGCCATCTCCAGCGCCTCGATAATGACGCTGACCGGCTTCTCCTTGCCGACAAAACCCTGAGCACCCTGGGCGATGGCGTCCGCCACCAGGCTTCTGCTGATTGAGCCTGACAGCATGACCACCTTGGTGTCAGGGCTGACCTCATGGATCCGGCCAATGGCATTGAGCCCGTTGGCGTGGGGAAAGCTCACGTCGAGCAGGCATGCGTCCGGTTTGTGCTCGCGGGCAGCCTCCACGGCTTCGTCGGGGTCAATGGCTGTCGCGACGACCGTGTGCCCCCTGTCGGTCAGGGCCATGCCCAGCGCGTCGAGCAAGAGCTTGTGGTCGTCACAGATGAGCAGCCTCATGACGCCATCTCCCTGGGTGTGATGGCGGGAAGCGCGATCCGCGCAACCATCCCGCTCTCGGTGCCTGGTCTCAGCTCGAACGCGCCACCGCAGGCTGACACCAGGGCGCGGGTGATCGTCAACCCGAGCGAGTTGTTGCAGGGCACCTTGCCCAGCCCGGGGCCGTCATCGACGACCCTGATGGTGATCTCATCGTCCGTGCCGGTCACATCAACGGTGACCTGCCCACCGGGGCCGGCCGCACGAACCGCGTTGTCCAGCACGCACGTGATGGCCCGGCCGAGCGCGACGGGCGCGGCAACCGTCCAGGCGTTGTCGGCACCGAAGAAGGCGATTCGGCATGTCGCCGTGGGCTGCGCACGCTGTACACAGCGAAATGACAGCTCGGCAACGTCCACACTGACCGGCGGGTCATCCGCGGCGCCCCCGATGACGCCCTCGACCATGTCGGACAACCACTGGGCTTGATCGAGGATCCCGTCCATGCGGTGTCGAACGTCGCCACTTTCAGACCCCGCCAGCAACAGGATGGCGGCCAGGGGCTGGCGCAGATCGTGACAGAGGGCGCGCACGGTGTCGATGCTGGGAGGCCTTGTCTGCTGAACAACCATTGCGACGTCATGCATTAGAACAGATGTCATGGTGTCCGCGCCCCTGTCTGTCGGCATCGTATGAGACACACGACCCATTCGCTCGTCCCTCTCCCCTGACGACGGAGACGGTCGCCAGCTGTTAAGCCAGCCAATACCAAGTCTTTAACCAATTGATACCCGATGTAGTACTGCGAAGAGCGTAGAGCCCTCGGAAGTGGCCGAACAATAGTTATTCTGGACTATTGTGCCCATTGACGAGAGGTGCCGTATGCAGTACAGGGGCGACGTGACCATCGGCGGCGCCAGCGCCCAACGGAATCTGCCCCTGCTGACCATCCGCAAGGCCAGCGTCGGCGCGATGGCGAACAACGTCTATCTGCTGACCTGCGTGCGCCCAGGTGCGCAGCTGCTCATCGACGCCGCGGATGACCCTGCACGGATTCTGTCGTTGGTCACTGAGGGGAGCGGCCGCCTGGACACCATCGTGACCACGCACCAGCACTGGGACCACCATGGCGCTCTCCTACAAGTGGCGGAGGCAACGAACGCCACCACCGCGGCTGGCGATGCCGACGCGGACGCCTTGCCCGTCATACCTGATCGGCGCCTGCGACACGGCGACACGCTCACCTTCGGTGAGGTCACCCTGAAAGTCATCCACCTGCGGGGGCACACCCCGGGATCGGTGGCGCTGGTCTACAACGATCCAACCGGGCACGACCACATCTGGACCGGCGACTCGCTCTTTCCCGGCGGCGTCGGCAACACCCAGAAGGACCCTGACCGCTTCGCCTCCTTGCTGGGCGATGTCCAGACCCGGATCTTCGACGTCTATGACGATGACACGTGGATCTACCCGGGCCACGGGTCAGACACCACGCTCGGCGCCGAACGCCCTCACCTGCAGGAGTGGCGTGAACGCGGCTGGTAGCCACCACCACCGCACTGGTCAGGCGGGTGCAGTGCGCTCCGCACCCGCCTCGACCTCGCCGTCATCGGTCAACGCCACCTGTATCCCGACCTGCCGTCCCTGCTCACGCCGCGCGCCGCTGGCCAACGCCATGTCATGACGGACGCCTGACAGCTCTCCGGTCTTGTTTGCATGCCACGCCCCCTCGGGCAGCAGCGCGGGCAGACCATCAAGGAACTGCTGCTCTGCCAGGAGGTCGAGGGCCACCAGCCCGATCACCGCGTTGGTGTACGTCGTTGTCGCTCAACGCGATCATCAGCCGCAGTGTCTCGACCAGCGGAAGCTCCGTCACCGACGGCAGCAAGGACAGCGCGCCGCTGCCACCAGGGCCCGGATCTCACTGCGCAGTCCCACCGACACGTCCGACATGACAAGCGAGTATGCCGCACGCCTCCCCGCCCGCTCTCCCGCAGACTGAGGCCCTCCCGCAGACTGAGGCCCTCCCGCAGGCTGAGGCCCGAACGTGTGACGATGGCGGACGTGAGCAGCCGTAGGTACGTCACCGTTCCCGTCACCACACTCTGGTCCAGCCCGACGTCGCCCCGCGACGTCGACGCGGCGGCCGTTGCGCCCGATCCCGATGTTGTCGCCTGGTTGGCCGACCTCGACGCCGCCGCCGCGCGACTCGGTCTCCGTGGCCGAGCGCTCACCCAGCTCGAGCCTGGCGAGCCGGTGGACATCATCGACGATCCCGACAACGGGTGGCTCCGGGTGGTCGCGCCGATGCAGCCCTGCACTCTCGATCCGCGGGGGTATCCGGGGTGGCTGCCCGCCGCCCACGTCAGCGCGCAGGCCCCCGACCGCTCGCCGCTCGCCCCTACCCCCGCCTCCCTTGAGGCTGGTCGGAGCGCCGAGGCCTTCATCGCGGCGGCACGCAAGCGCCTCGGCCTTGCCCATCTTTGGGGCGGGATGTGCGACTGGGCGCTGGACTGCTCCGGGCTGGTGCACCTCTGCCTGCGCCGGCTCGGCGTGGTCTTCCCGCGCGACGCCGATGACCAGTACGACGCGTGCGAGCATGTTTCGGGAGCAGATGCCCGTCCCGGCGACCTCTACTTCTTCGCTCACGAAGGCAAGCGACCCCATCACGTGGGCATCGTCACCGGCCCCGGCCGCATGCTGCACGCTCCCGAGACCGGCTCATCGATTGTCGAGGAAGCGCTGACCCCAGACCGCCGGAACAGCCTCACCGGGGCCGGACGAGTGCCAGCGCTCGAGCGCGGCGAGGGGCTCACGGAGTGAGTCTGCGCGTCCCTGCGCCGCTGCTGGTCCTGGCAGCCGTCGTCTCGGTCCAGTTCGGCGGGGCGCTGGCCGCGACGCTGGTCCCGGTCGTCGGAGTGTTCGGCTCTGTGACGTTGCGTCTGACCATCGCTGCTGCTGTCCTGCTCGCCATCGTGCGGCCCCGGTTGAAAGGCCGGACCACCGCGGACTGGTTGGTGGTCATCATCTTCGGTGCGGTCCTGGCGATGATGAACCTCTTCTTCTACGGCTCGCTGGCCCGGATACCCATCGGCGTTGTGGTCACCATCGAGTTCATCGGTCCTCTGGTCCTCGCCACCGTGTTGTCCCACCGACGCAAGGACCTGCTCGCCGTCGCCGGCGCGGGGGTCGGCGTCGTCCTGATCTCGGGGATCGTCAGCACGCCCTGGGCAGAGGTTGACCTGACCGGGCTGGGACTCGCGCTCGCCGCGGGCGCGTCATGGGCGGCATACATCGTCTTCAGCCGGCGCACCGGCGCACGGTTCGCCCAGCTGGACGGCCTCGCCATCGCGATGACCATCGCCGCTGTCCTGGTCGCTCCCGTCGGTATCCTTACCGGCGGGTCAGCGCTGTGGACGCCGGACGCGCTCTGGCGGGGCGCCGGCATCGCGGTGCTGTCGTCGGTCCTGCCGTACTCCCTGGAGCTGATCGCCCTGCGGCGGTTGGCCGCTCACGTCTTCGGCATCTTGCTCAGCCTCGAACCGGCGGTAGCCGCCGTGGCCGGGCTCGTCGTACTCGGTCAGCACCTCAGAGCCCCGCAGCTGCTCGGTATGGCGTGTGTCGTCGCGGCGAGCGGGCTGGTGCTGGGCATCAGGTCCGCGTTGTCCACACCCGAGGCCATGGCCGAGACCACGAACCAGTAGGGAGTATCCGGCGCGGCTCAGGAGAACGCCGCGAGCAGTGTCAGTCGAGGGTGATGGCCCGTTTGTCCTTGCGGGTCTTGAGCAAGCTCGCGACGGTCGTGATGGTCAGGATGGTCAGGATGGTGGAGAGCGACTGGCCAATCGTGATGTCCGGAGCGCTCGTGACGTTATGCCCGCCGTTGATGAACGGAAGCTCATTCTCGTGCATCGCGTGCAGGATCAGCTTGAGGCCGATGAACGACAGGAGAACGGCCAGGCCGATGCCTAGATAGACCAGTCGTTTGAGCAGACCGCCAATGAGGAAGTACAGCTGACGCAGCCCCATGAGGGCGAAGATGTTGGCGGTCAGGACGAGGAAGGGTTCCTGGGTCAGACCGTAGATCGCGGGAATCGAGTCCAGCGCAAAGAGCAGGTCGGTGGTGCCGAGCGCAAAGATGACGATGAACATCGGCGTGATGATGCGGCTGCCGTTCAACGTGACGAACAGCTTCGTGCCCTGCCACAGGTTGGTGGCCGGGAAGCGCGTCTCGACCCACTTCAGGAGCACGTTCTCCTCATACTCGTCGTCTTCGCCCTCGCCCTCGCGGGCCAGCTTGACGGCGGTGTAGATGAGGAAGGCGCCGAACACGTAGAAGATCCAGGAGAACTGGTTGATCGCCACGGCTCCGGCGGCGATGAAGATGCCGCGCAGGACCAGGGCGATCATGATGCCGACCATCAGGGCGGTCTGTTGCAGCTTGGGGGGCACGCCGAACTTGGTCATGATGATCAGGAAGACGAACAGGTTGTCGACACTCAGGCTGTACTCGGTCAACCACCCGGCGAAGTACTGCGCGGCAAAGTCGGCGTCAGAGAAATACCAGATCCCCAGTCCGAACAAGATGGCCAGCGTCACGAAGAAGGCGAGGTGGCGCACCGACTCGGCCATGGACGGGACGTGGGGTCTGCGGCCGATGATCAGAACATCGACCAGCAGAAGCACGATGGTCACGCCGAGCGTGAGCATCCAGACCCACGGAGCCACGTTCAGGTCGTTCATGTGCAGATTTGCCTTCCGGTCACGGTGCAACACCAAGTGGCCGGAGGTCTCTCCCGCCCCGATGGCGGACCGGCTCCCCGGGAACAGACAGGCCCGCAGGCTCGCTGATCCGTGTTGACGAGGACGTCGCGTGGGGATACTCCCCTCCGTGGAGCGCCATTATCCCTGAGTTCTGGGCACAAACTCAAGTCGGAGTGCTCAGCGACAGCCGGCTTCAGGACGTGGCTGCAGTCATCTGCCGCAGCTCTTTCTTGAGATCGCCGAGCTCATCGCGCAACCGGGCAGCCAGCTCGAAGTGCAGGTCGGATGCCGCCTGGTGCATCTGGACGGTGAGCTCCTGGATGAGGTCGGCAAGGTCCGCGGCGGGCATCTCGGCCAGGCGCCGGTCAAACACTCCGACGTCGGCAGCCAGCGCCCCTCGGCCGCCGGCGCCGCCTCGAGCCTTGCCCCGCGACTGGGACCGGCCGGAGCCCAGCAGGGCCTCGGTATCGGCATCCTCGCGATCGAGCAGGTCGGTGATGTCCGCGATCCGCTTGCGCAGAGGTTGGGGGTCGATGCCCCGCTCAAGGTTGTAGGCAACCTGGATGGCACGTCGACGGGTGGTCTCGTCGATGGCCTGCCCCATCGACGGGGTCATCTTGTCGGCATACATGTGCACCTCACCGGAGACGTTGCGAGCGGCACGACCGATGGTCTGGATCAGGCTTCTGGCGGAACGCAGGAATCCCTCCTTGTCGGCATCCAGGATGCTCACCAGTGAGACCTCGGGCAGGTCGAGTCCCTCGCGGAGCAGGTTGATGCCGACCAGGACGTCGTACTCCCCCATCCGCAGCTCGCGCAGCAGCTCGACGCGCCGCAGGGTGTCGACCTCTGAGTGGAGATAGCGCACCCGGACGCCTCTCTCCAGCAGGTAGTCGGTCAGGTCCTCGGCCATCTTCTTGGTCAGGGTGGTGACCAAGACCCTCTCGTGTTTGGCCGTCCGTTCACCGATCTCATGAAGCAGGTCGTCGATCTGGCCCTTGGTCGGCTTGAGGACGATCTGGGGGTCGACCAAGCCTGTCGGACGGATGATCTGCTCGACCACGCCGTTGCCCTTGGCCAGCTCGTACGGTCCGGGGGTTGCCGAAAGATAGACCGTCTGCCCGGTCCGCTCCAGGAACTCCTCCCAGCGCAGAGGCCGGTTGTCCATGGCGCTGGGCAGCCGGAACCCGAAGTCGACCAGGTTGCGCTTGCGCGACATGTCGCCTTCGTACATCGCGCCGATCTGCGGGACGGTGACATGCGACTCGTCGATGACCAGCAGGAAGTCCTCGGGGAAGTAGTCGAGCAGGCAGCTGGGCGCCGATCCACGCGGTCGACCGTCGATGTGCATCGAGTAGTTCTCGATGCCGGAGCACGAGCCGACCTGGCGCATCATCTCGATGTCATAGGTCGTGCGCATGCGAAGCCGCTGGGCCTCGAGCAGCTTGCCCTGCTTCTCGAATGCGGCCAGCTGCTCCTCGAGCTCTGCTTCGATGCCGCGGGTCGCCCGCTCCATGCGTTCGGGGCCCGCCACGTAGTGCGTGGCGGGGAAGACGTACATCTCGTCCTCCTCGCGCATGATCTCGCCGGTGAGCGGGTGGAGGGTGTAGATGCGCTCGATCTCGTCCCCGAAGAACTCGATCCGGATCGCGAGCTGCTCATAGACCGGGATGATCTCGACGGTGTCCCCGCGCACGCGGAAGGTGCCGCGGGTGAAGGCGATGTCGTTGCGGGTGTATTGCATCCCCACGAACCTGCGCAACAGGTCGTCGCGCTCGATGTGCGCGCCCACCTTGAGCCGGGCCATTCGGTCGACGTACTCCTGGGGAGTGCCCAGGCCATAGATACACGAGACCGAGGCCACCACGATGACGTCGCGCCTGGTCAACAACGAGTTGGTGGCACTGTGTCTCAGTCGCTCCACCTCGTCGTTGATCGAGGAGTCCTTCTCGATGTAGGTGTCGGTCTGGGCGATGTACGCCTCTGGTTGGTAGTAGTCGTAGTAGCTGACGAAGTACTCGACCGCATTGTCCGGGAGCAGCTCGCGGAACTCGTTGGCCAGCTGGGCCGCCAGGGTCTTGTTGGGCGCCATCACCAGCGTCGGACGTTGGACCTGCTCGATCAGCCAGGCCGCGGTGGCCGACTTGCCGGTGCCGGTCGCGCCGAGAAGCACGATGTCCTGCTCGCCCGCCTGGATCCGCTTGGTCAGGTCGGCGATCGCCGTCGGCTGGTCGCCACTGGGCTCAAAGTCGGCGACGACCGTGAACGGGGCAACCGTCCGCTGGAGGTCAGTCGTGGGCCGCATGGCTCAACCGTAGACGCACCTGGCGACACCTGACCCATTGCCAACCGCGCTCCTCACGGACCGCTCCATCCGGTATGGCGCGCCCAGTCCTCCGCTCTCGCCAACGCCTCCACGATCCATGGTCCCTTGGCCTCGACGTACTTCGTTGTCGTTGTCGCCGTCCGCGCCAGCTGAGCCTTGAGCGCGGCATAGGCCGCGCGTTCGTCGGCCTCCGCGCGCAGCCAGTCCCGGAACAGGAGCGCGTAGCGCCAGCCAGGGCCATCGACCTCGCGGACGTGCAGATGCACGATCCGTCCAGGGTCGGCGCTGCCGTGAAAGCGCTTCTGCCACAGCGTCACATCCTCGATCCAGGGCAGTGCATCGTCCCAGTTGTTCTCGTCGCCCCCTGATCGGGGAAAACCCTTGTTCGTCAACGCTTTCACGAACTCGCGCACGTCTGCGTCCGTGAGTCGTCGGACGCCGAGCTGCAGGTCGATCACGTCCTTGGCGGGCAGGCCCGGCACGCTGGTCGACCCGATGTGTTCGACGGCGACTGCTCGATCGCCCAGTGCGCTCTTGATCCGCCCGATCAGCCTGGCTGCGGTCCAGGGCCACGACTCGTCATAAGGCACCAGGGTGGGGGTGTCCGGTCGGCGACTGTAGGAGCCGGACATGAGGTTGTCGTTGAAGCCCAGGAGCCGGTCCTGCCACAGGGCGTCGACCTGGGTCAGCAGCGCATCCACGGTCCCGTTGTTGTCCAGCCACGCGTCGGCAGCCGCGCGGCGCGCACGATCGCTGGCCTGGGCCGCGATGCGCCCCCGCACATCGGCTGCGGTGAAGCCACGCTCACCGGTGAGGCGCGCCGCCCGGATGTCCTCGTCAGCCCCGACGACCACGGTGAGGTGGTAGTCCGCGGTCATGTCCTTCTCGACGAGCAGCGGGACGTCGTGAACCATGATCCGCTCGGGGGCTGCGGCCTCCAGGATGGAGCGGGTACGGGCACCGATCAGCGGGTGCGTGATCGCTTCCAGATCCCGCCGCGCCCCGGGGTCAGAAAACACGATCTCGCCCAATGCGCCACGATCAAGAGACCGATCGGCGGCCAGCACCGCGTCACCGAAACGTCGATGGATGGCAGCCAAGCCGGGCGAGCCGACGGCAACGACCTCGCGGGCCAGGAGATCGGCGTCGATGACCACGGCGCCAAGCTCAAGAAAGCGTTGCGCCACCGTCGATTTGCCCGAGCCGATCCCACCGGTGAGTCCTACGCGCAGCATGGGCTGACTCTAGTGCTGGGCGGCCCAGGTTCGTCCTTGTTCCGGACCGTGCGAGGACTGTTCCGCAACGCACGAAGACCCGGACCAGACGGTCCGGGTCTTCGTGTCACTGCAGTCTTCGTATCTCCGCGACGTCAGGTGACGTCGACGCGATACAAGATGGCGATCAGGCGCCGGTGAGCTTCTCGCGCAGAGCGGCGAGGGCCTCATCCGAAGCCAGCGTGCCCTCAGCCGGAGCCGAGGAGGCCGCGGACGGCGAACCGGTGGAAGCGGATCCGGTCGGCTCGGAGGACGATGCGCCACTTGAGGAATAAGTGGTCGGCGTCTCCGGGTTGGCGGCAGCCTCGGCGTCAGCCTTGACAGCCTCCTCGACCTGAGCCTTGTGTGCTTCCCAACGAGCGTGCGCCTGGGCGTACTGCTTCTCCCACTTTTCGCGCTGCTCCTCGTTGCCCTCGACCCATTCCTGGGTCTCGGGGTCGAAGCCCTCGGGGTACTTGTAGTTGCCGGCCTCGTCGTACTCGGCAGCCATGCCGTACATGGTCGGGTCGAACTCGGCGACCGCACTGGCCGCGTCGTTGGCCTGCTTGAGCGACAGCGAGATGCGGCGACGCTCGAGGTCGATGTCGATGACCTTGACGAAGATGTCGTCTCCGACGTTGACGACCTGCTCCGGCAGCTCCACGTGGCGCTCGGCCAGCTCGGAGATGTGGACCAGGCCCTCGATGCCGTCGTCGACGCGGACGAACGCGCCGAACGGGACGAGCTTGGTGACCTTGCCCGGGACGACCTGACCGATCGCGTGGGTGCGGGCGAAGTGCTGCCACGGGTCTTCCTGGGTGGCCTTCAGGGACAGCGAGACGCGCTCGCGGTCCATGTCGACGTCCAGCACCTCGACGGTGACCTCCTGGCCAACCTCGACAACCTCGGACGGGTGGTCGATGTGCTTCCAGGACAGCTCGGAGACGTGGACGAGACCGTCAACGCCGCCAAGGTCGACGAACGCACCGAAGTTGACGATGCTGCTGACGACACCGGAGCGGACCTGACCCTTCTGGAGCTCCTTGAGGAACGTGGTGCGCACCTCGGACTGGGTCTGCTCGAGCCATGCACGGCGGGACAGGACCACGTTGTTGCGGTTCTTGTCCAGCTCGATGATCTTGGCCTCGATCTCCTTGCCGACGTACGGCTGGAGGTCGCGGACACGGCGCATCTCGACGAGCGAAGCCGGAAGGAAGCCACGCAGGCCGATGTCCAGGATGAGTCCACCCTTGACGACCTCGATGACGGTACCGGTGACGACGCCGTCATCTTCCTTGATCTTCTCGATGGTGCCCCAGGCGCGCTCGTACTGCGCACGCTTCTTGGACAGGATCAAGCGGCCTTCTTTGTCCTCCTTCTGAAGGACAAGAGCCTCGACTGCATCGCCCAAGGAAACGACCTCAGAGGGGTCGACGTCGTGCTTGATGGAGAGCTCGCGGGAGGGAATGACACCCTCGGTCTTGTAACCGATGTCGAGCAGAACCTCGTCGCGGTCGACCTTGACGATGATTCCTTCGACGATGTCGCCGTCGTTGAAGTGCTTGATCGTCGCGTCGATCGCGGCGAGAAGCTCCTCCTCAGATCCGATGTCGTTGATCGCGATCTGGGGGCTGGCCTTTACGGCCGTGGTGGCAGTCATGTAGTAGGAACTCCGATTGTGGACAGATTGAGTTGAAGGGCCACGACACGTTGGTATGCCGTGCGCCCGGGTGGACAGTGCAAGACGGACACTGCAATGTGAAGAGATTGAAAAGAGTTGCTGCTGGCGCGCTTCTGCGGGCAACCGACGCCGGTCACCACAGGACGCACTTTGCAGACGCGTCAACCTTACCGACCGCGGCTCAATCAGGTCAAAGCGGGGTCAGGCAGGATGTGAGCGTGAATCAAGCTGACGGAAACCAAACTGACAAGGGGCACGAACAGGCCGGTCGACGAGGCGCCGATCGGATCGAGACGGCGCGCGCCAACCGGGCGTGGTGGGACGTCGAGGCGGACGACTACTACGCAGAGCACGGGGCGTTCCTCGGCGACGACGACTTCGTGTGGGGGCCCGAGGGCCTTCGCGAGAAAGATGCCGCTCTGTTGGGCGAGCTCGACGGCAAGCAGCTGCTCGAGATCGGCGCCGGCGCCGCGCAGTGCAGCCGGTATGCCGTACGGCGGGGCGCGCGGGTGGTCGCCACCGACATCTCGGGCGGCATGCTGCGTCACGGTCTCAACCTCAACCAGCGGTTCACGGTTGAGTCCGGGTTGACGGTGCCGCTGGTGCAGTGCGACGCAGCCAACCTCCCGTTCGATGATGGCTCGTTCGACACCGTCTTCACGTCATACGGCGCGGTGCCGTTCGTCGCGGACTCGGCCGCGGTCATGGCCGAGGCGGCCCGCGTGCTTCGCGCCGGCGGGCGGTTCGTCTTCTCCACGACGCACCCGATGCGCTGGACGCTGCCCGATGATCCCGGATACCCAGGGCTGACCGTGACCAACTCGTACTTCGACCGGACCCCGTATGTCGAGCAGGAGTCGGGCGTGACGACCTACGTCGAACATCACCGCACCCTGGGCGATCGGGTGCGTGAGCTCACCGCCGCAGGCCTCCGCCTCGTCGATCTGGTCGAGCCAGAGTGGCCTGATGAGAACCAACAGGTCTGGGGCGGCTGGAGTCCCCTGCGCGGCGCGCTGATCCCCGGGACCGCGATCTTCGTCTGCGAGAAACCCTGACCTGAGCTGCCAACGCTGCGCGACAACGAAGGGGCGGGATGAGCAGCTGCTCATCCCGCCCCTTCGTGTCACGACCGTCAGGCCGCGACGACTACACGAAGCGCCGGCGGAAGAACACCAGACCGCCGCCTGCGCCGAACAAAGCCAGAGCGCCGACGCCGCGGCCGATATCGGTGCCACCGTCGCCGTTCGCGCCGGAGATCTCCAGCGAGTACGCCGTTGCACCGGCCGCGTCGGCAGGTGCGCCATAGGCCATCGCCTCGGTCTTGGCACGATCGGCGCCTGCCACCATGACGGAGTACTTCAAGCCGTAGTCGGACGCGGTGGACTTGCCCGCTTCGACCAGCTTGGAAGTGCCCTCGGCCGACAGCTTGGCTGCACCCTCAGGGAGAGCCTTGCCGCCGTCGACAGCCGTAACCAAACCATCGGAGAGCTGACCGGAACCCGTGGCTGCATCACCGAGACCCGCCGCGAGCTTGTTGGCCCCTGCGAAGAGCTGGTCCGTGCCGCCGCTCAACAAGGTGGCACCACTCGAGAGCTTGCCCAGACCAGTGTCGAGCTGACCCGCGCCGTCGGCCAGCTTGTCGGCGCCAGTCACGAGCTCACCGGTACCGGCTTTCAACTGCCCCGCGCCAGCACTGAGCTGGTCCAGACCATCCAGCAGCGTCATTCCGCCTTCACCGATCAGATCGACTCCACCCATGACGGCGTGCACGCCACCACGGAGGGTGTTCTTCGCCGGAGCGACATCAGTAGCTTCACCGATCCCGCCCTGAACCTGAGCCACCACGCCGCTGACGAGCAGGGAGACCCCGCCGTCGACCAGGTCCAGGCCCTGCTTCAGGCCGGGCTTCTTCTGGACACCCGGCGTACCCGGGTCGATGTCGACCGCGCAGAAGTCGACAGACGAACCTACGAACGCTGTGTTGTCCATACCGCACTCGACGCGGATCAGACCCGCCGCAGCTTCGGAGAGCTTGGTCTTCAGCTCCGCGAGTCCCGGCGAGACCTGGCCGAGGCCTGCCGAGACCTGTCCGAGACCCGTCTGTGCATCGGTCAGGTCGGTGACCAGTGTGGTCAAACCACCTGACACCAGACCCAGACCATCGGAAGCGTCCTGGGTCTTGCCGCGAAGAGCGACGTCGATGCTGTTCAGCACTGCGGCCATCGTCCCGTCACACACGGGATCCCCGGTGCAGCCAGCCGTGGCCTTTGCCGCAGCGGCCCCAGCTTTCAAGGCGTCGATGTCGCCGCCAAGCGCCAAAGCATCATCCAGACCGCCCTTGACCCGAGCCACCCCGCCACGCAGCTGAGCCATGGGGCCGGTGGTGGGCACCAAAGCCGTGTCGAGTCCGTCCTTGACCAGATCGACTCCGCCCTTGGACTGGTCGACTCCGCCCTTGAGCTGATCCAGTGAGTCACCAGTGGCCACTGCTTTGGACAGTCCGGCCTGGATCTGTCGAACGCCGTACGCGAGTGTGTCAGCAGGCGCGTCGGCGCTCCCGATGCCCGCCAACAGCTGGGTAATGCCGTCGTGGATCGGCTGAGCATTCGCCGGGAGCTGCCCGATACCGCCATACAGCTGAACGAGGCCGCCATCCACCAGCTCGAGCCCGCCGTAGACCTGGGCCAGACCGTCCAGCAACGCAGGTGCCTGGTCAGCCGCCTGGTTCAGGCCATCGTTCAGCTGCCCGGCGCCCGTGTTGAGCTCCCCCGCACCTGCGGCCAGCTGTCCTGAGCCCGCCGCCAGCTGTCCTGAGCCGGCCTTGGCGTCGCCCGCACCGGCCGCGACCTGCCCGGCGCCATCGTTGAGCTTTGCGGCCCCGTCCACCAGCGCGTACGCGCCAGGTGCGGCCTCGCCGGCCAGGCCGGTGTTGAGCTTCTTCGCACCGTCCCGCAGCTGGATGAGGCCGGCGATCAGCGTCCCGGCCCCGTCGCGCAGCTTCAGGACGTTCGCGTCGATCTCGGCCGCGCCGGCGGTGAGCGTAATGCCGGAGTCGGCTCCGCCCTTATAGCTCGCGGCGCCACCCTTGAACGACGGGCTTTCGAGCGGGTTCACCGGGAGCGACGAGATGTTCGCCGGCGGGATCACGCCGTCCTTGATCTGAGCCGAGTAGCCGAACTCTGCGGTGGGCGTGGCGATCGGGCTGAACAGCGTCATAGTGAAAGTCATCTTCATCCTGCCGCTGCCGTCACCGGCCATGCTCGCCTCACCCGACCGCACATCAGTGAAGCTGGATGGCAGCACCGTGGTCAGGGAACCGACCATCGGGATCACGACCTGCTGGGTCTCGGTGATCATCTTGCCGGTGCCGTCGTCGAACGTCACGTCTTGGGCCTTGCCGGTTACGTTTGCCACCGTGTAGTGGACTTCGAGGAGACCCGACTTGCCGACCACGTCGCGCGCCTCGACGGTCTTGCCGTCGAGCTTGTAGGTCACCGCGACCGTGAGCGGGAGCTTCTTGTCGTAGTCGCTCACCGCGCGCAGCCGTTTGTCACCGTTCACCGTCTGAGTGCTGACGATGCTGCCGTCCTTGACCTCGAACTTGCCGAAACCGTCGAGGTTGCGCAGTTTTGCGGTCGAGACCGGGTTGTTGAAGGTGACGGTGCCGTCGCCCTGCAGCGCGATCTGTTCATAGACGCGTGCGTCCTGCACTGAGCCGTCGGCGTTGAGATGCGCCTGGATGGTCTCGGTGTTGGTGATGATGACGTTGCTGGCCGCCAGCGCCTGGCCACTGGCCAGGAACAGAACCGCAGGGGCCAGAACCAGGGCCGCTCCGATACGGGCGGGGGTGGTCTTGCGCTTCATTTGGTCTCTCCTGCCATGAGACGCTCGAGCATCTCTTTGTCGCTGTCTGGGGCGCGGCTCGGGCGGCGCGTCGGCGAGGCCTCCGGGCTCTTGACGAACGTGTGGATGACGGTGGTGCCGATGTATCCGAACGCCGCAGCAAGGAGCACCGTGCTCGCGGCCTGCGGCGACGTGGTCAGGAAGGTCGAGGGCGATGCGCCGTACGACGTCTCGTACGCGCCGACCATCGCGGCGGCACCAACGAGGCTGCTCCAGAGCGGCATCCTGCCGGAGCTGATGGCAGCCACCCCGCCACAGATGAGAATGACCAGGAACGCGGCAACGGCCCGTCCGATCGTGGAGTCAGGCAGAACGGCCGCGCGGATCGCGAAAGCCATCCACGCCATCCCGAAACCGAGGGCGAAGCCACCGAGCTTCCCCAGGGGCGGGTCGTGAGGCACGAGACCGATCACACCACCGAGGGCTGCCCCTAGGAGAGCGACGTGCTCAAGCTCGGAACCACCACCGATCATCAAGACAACTGCCGTGCACAGCGCAAGCACAAAGCCTGAAAGCAGGGTTCGGAGCATCGTCCACCTCACGAAAGACCTGCCTCGCGGGCGCCCGATGCGTCCTGGGGTGAAAGCAGACGTACGGGACAGTAACGTAGGGCGGACCTCCGCAGACGACTTATGCCACATGAATGCGAAGTTATCTCGCTGGAGGTCCGGATCAGGCGCAATCGCTCCGCTGCAACCGGCAATACCTCTTGAGCGATTCCTAGTGACCGGCGTCGTGCCAGGACCCGCCAACTCCGACGCTGATCTCCAGCGGCACATCCATCTCGACAGCGGCGCCCATCTCCATGCGAACCAGCGCCTCGACGGCCTCACGCTCGCCAGCCGCAATCTCCAGGACCAGCTCATCGTGCACCTGGAGCAGGACCCGCGAGGAAGCACCGGACTCGCGCAGGGCGGCATCGACACGCAGCATGGCCAGCTTGATGATGTCGGCGGCCGAGCCCTGGATCGGAGCGTTCAGCGCCATCCGCTCAGCCGCTTCACGTCGCTGGCGGTTGTCGGAGTTCAGGTCCGGCAGGTAGCGCCGACGGCCCAGCATGGTCTCGGTGTAGCCGGTCCCCCGCGCCTGGACGACGACGTCCTGCAAGTAGTCGCGAACGCCACCGAACCGGGTGAAGTACTCGGTCATCAGGGTCGCGGCCTCACCGGTCGGGATGGACAGCTGTTTGGAGAGCCCGAACGCGGAGAGGCCGTAGGCCAGGCCGTAGGACATCGCCTTGATCTTGGAGCGCATCGCCGCGGTGACGTCCTCTGGTGCGACCGCGAAGACTCGCGAGGCCACGAACCGGTGCAGGTCCTCCCCCGACCTGAACGCCTCGATGAGACCTTCGTCGCCGGACAGGTGCGCCATGATCCGCATCTCGATCTGGCTGTAGTCGGCCGACATCAGCGACTCAAACCCTTGTCCCACAACGAAGACCTCGCGAATACGGCGCCCCTCCTCGGTGCGGATCGGGATGTTCTGCAGGTTCGGGTCGGTCGATGACAAGCGTCCGGTGGCCGCGATCGTCTGCTGGTAGGTCGTGTGGATGCGACCGTCGTCGGCCACCGACTTGAGCAGACCCTCGACGGTCACCCGCAGACGTGTGGCATCACGGTGGCGCAGCAGCGCCTCAAGAAATGGATGCTCGGTCTTGGCGAAGAGATCGGTGAGGGCGTCGGCGTCAGTCGTGTAACCGGTCTTGGTCTTCTTGGTCTTGGGCATGCCCAAGGTGTCGAACAGCACCACCTGCAGCTGCTTGGGCGAGCCGAGGTTGATCTGCTCGCCACCGATCGCGTCATACGCGTCGCCCTGTGCCTCGCGCACCTTGGCCGCGAAGTCGGCCTCGAGCTCCTCCATCGCCGCAACGTCCGCAGCGATGCCGACACGCTCCATGCGGGCCAGCACGTCCACCAGCGGCAGCTCGATCTGCGCGAGCAAGCTTGTGCCGCCTGTCTCCTCGAGCTGGGCGTCCAACGCCACCGACAGGTCGAGGATCGCCCGGGCGCGCACCATTGCCGTCTGCGCCTCGGCCTCGCCGTCGGCGCTGAAGTCCAGCAACCCCTGGCCGCCAGAATCGGTGTCATTGCGAAGCTCGCGGCTGAGGTGGCGAAGCACGAGATCGGCCAGGTCATAGGACCGCTGATCCGGCCGCACGAGGTAGGCCGCCAGGGCGGTGTCGCTACTCAGCCCGGCCAGCGACAGACCCCTGGCCGCGAGCGCCTGCATCGGACCCTTGGCGTCATGCAGGGCCTTGTTGCGTCCCAGGTCACCCAGCCAGGTCGCGACGGCGCCCTCTGCCGTGGGGTCGAGAGCGGTCAGATCGATGTATGCCGCTGCGCCGGCCCCGGTCGCGATGGCCAGCGCCTGGGCGTCGCCGGTCCCCCGTGCCCACGTGCCGTCCACGTGGACGCCGACCCTCGAACCCGGTGCTGTGTGCTCGGTCAGCCAGGCCGGCACCTGGGCAGACGACAACACAGCTCCATCGAGGTCGAAACCTGAGTCTGCTTCAACCTCAACGGCTTCGAGCGTCGAGAAGAGGCGGTCGCGCAGGACCCTGAACTCCAGGCCGTCAAAGACCTGGTGAACCTCCTCGCGGTCCCACGTCTTGCGCTCGAGATCGTCGACCGTGACGTCGACCGCGACGTCGTGGATCAGCTGGTTGAGCCGGCGGTTGCGCAGGACGAGATCGAGATTGTCCCGCAATGACTGACCCGCCTTGCCAGGGATGTCAGCGATGTTGGCGACCACACCGGTGAGATCGCCATACTGCTGGATCCACTTGGCGGCGGTCTTGGGACCGACTCCGGGGACGCCCGGCAGGTTGTCCGACGACTCACCCACCAGGGCCGCAAGATCGCTGTAGCGCTGGGGCGGGATGCCGTACTTCTTCTCGACCGCGGCCGGGGTCATGCGGGCCAGCTCGGAGACCCCCTTGACCGGGTAGAGGACAGTCACCCGGTCGGTCACCAGCTGGAATGTGTCGCGGTCGCCGGAGCAGACGAGCACCTCGTCGATGCCGGCCCGCTCGATGGCCGCCGTCGTCAGGGTCGCGAGCACGTCATCCGCCTCGAAACCCTCGACCTCGACGTGCGGGATCCGCAGCGCGTCCAGCACTTCGTGCAGCAACGAGATCTGACCCTTGAACTCGTCAGGCGTAGCGGATCGGCCGGCTTTGTACTCGGCATACTCGGCCATGCGGAACGTCTGGCGGCTGACGTCGAATGCGACCGCGATGTGGGTCGGCGTCTCGTCGCGCAGAACGTTGATCAGCATCGAGGTAAAGCCGTAGACCGCGTTGGTGTACTGACCAGTGCTGGTAGAGAAGTTTTCCTTCGGGAGTGCGAAGAACGCTCGATAAGCCAACGAATGACCGTCGAGAAGTAGGAGTCGGCTCACGCATGGCAGCCTAGGGCCACGACCGGACACGGAGTTAGCCAACACCAGTGAGCCAACACCAGCTTGCCGACACAGAGTTGGCCAACACCGAGCTAACCAACACAGAGCGATAGGCAGGTTGATGGGCACTGAACTGACGGGCGACGGGCACGACCTGGTTCTCAACGGACTGAACGCGATGAATGGGGGCACCCTCGGGGAGAAGATGGGGATCGAGTTCCTCGAGGCATCACCCCAGCGGGTCGTCGGCCGGATGCCGGTCGCCGGGAACACCCAGCCGTACGGGCTGTTGCACGGAGGCGCGAGCGTGGTGCTCGCCGAGACCCTGGGGTCCATCGCGGCCGTGCTGCATGCCGGCGAGGGACGGATCGCGGTCGGCGTGGACATCAACGCCACTCATCACCGTGCGGCCCGGGAGGGGTTCGTCACCGGGGTCGCCACAGCGCTGTCGCTGGGCAACACCTTGGCGGCCTACGAGGTCGTGATCACCGACGAGAACGACAACCGGGTGTGCACCTCACGGATCACCTGTCTGATCCGGCCGAAGCCCCCGGGCGCCTGAGCCGCGATCCACCGGTGTAGTTGGCCCCGGTAGCGGGTCGTAACGGGCGAATACCCCTCTGAGCAGGGAGAATACGACTTATCGAGGTCCGTGTTCATCCGCACAGAAGGGCATCCGCTGGATGCGAG
>Ga0209587_1000074_pt1 | contig 47989 bp, 49 predicted proteins | sample NGEPerD_2_FD_184512 | JGI IMG/M metagenome (GOLD analysis project Ga0209587, IMG submission 184512) | Arctic peat soil microbial communities from the Barrow Environmental Observatory site, Barrow, Alaska, USA - NGEE PermafrostL1-D... | ecosystem: Environmental > Terrestrial > Soil > Wetlands >...
GGGCTCGGCTTGCGCGGGCATTCCGCGGGCATTCCTCAGCTCTATCCTTTGACCACGGCCAGTGGGCGGAGGCGAGCTACTGGTGGTGATATACCGGCAGTGTCCATGACCCCCACTACGTCTTCTACGTCCTTGTATGCTTCAGGCATCTCTTCCTGGAGGGTGCGCTTTCCACGGGACCTCACCACAATTCCCGCCTGGGCCATCTCTCTGGCGATGGATCGGCCTTTCGCCTTCTTGATGGCGCCTTTGCGGCTCAGTACTCGGCCAGCGCCGTGACATGTTGATCCAAAGGTCTTCTCCATAGCCTTGGCTGTCCCCCGACACAGAAAAGAGGCACTGCCCATGTCTCCGGGGACTATCACGGGTTGTCCCACCTCCCGGTAAGCCTTTGGCACCTCCCTTCGCCCTGGTCCGAAGGCGCGCGTCGCCCCCTTGCGGTGAACACACAGGCGCTGCTCCCCCGTATCGGTCATATGGCTCTCGATCTTGGCGATGTTATGGGCGACGTCGTAGATGAGCCTGAACCGGGCTGTCCTGGGTTCCGCCGCCAGAGCGCGCATGATGGATGCAGTGGCCAGGTGCTGGATCATCTGGCGATTGGCCCAAGCGTAGTTGGCCGCGCATGCCATTGCGCTCAGATAACGTTGTCCTTCCGGTGAGTTCACGGGACTGCAGGCCAACTGCCTGTCTGGGAGATCGATACCGTACCTTGTGGTCGCCTGAGCCATGAGCTGCAGATAGTCGTCACATATCTGGTAGCCGAAGCCGCGGGAGCCGCAATGTATCATCAACGCTATTTGTCCTTCCGCGATATCGTAGGCTGCAGCCGTCTTCTCATGGTAAACCTTGTCCACTACCTGGATCTCCAGGAAGTGGTTGCCTGAGCCCAGAGTGCCCACCTGGTCGGTGCCGCGTGTTCGTGCACGGTTGCTGACGGCCTCTGGGTCGGTACCGCCCATTGCGCCACCCTCTTCCGTCTTCTCCAGGTCCAATGCTTCGCCGTACCCGTTCTCCACAACCCAGGCGGCTCCCCGAACCAGCAACCGGTCCAGCTGCTTGTCGGATAACCTGCTGATGGCTCCGTGTGAGCCTACTCCTGACGGGACGTCCCGGAACAAGGCGTCGGCCAGACCGTGCAGTCGACCGTGTATGTCGGCCTTGGTGAGGTCGCTACCGATCAGGCGGACACCGCAGTTGATGTCATATCCCACTCCTCCAGGGGAGATTACGCCTTCTTCCATGGTGAAAGCGCCGACTCCGCCTATGGGGAAGCCGTAGCCCAGATGAATGTCCGGCATGGCCAGGGAGTGGTCCACTATTCCGGGAAGATGTGCCACGTTCGCCACCTGCTTCAGGACCGGGTCACCGCGCACCGTGGAGGCGATCTTCTCGTTTGCATATACGCGCCCCGGGACCCGCATGCTCCCCGTGCGAGGTATCTCCCATTCGACCTCGCCCACTCTGATCAGATTCGGCGCTGTCGGCTTACTCATCTTGCCTCCCTTTACCTCCCCCTTCGCCTCTCCCTTCTCCCACGCTCAGGTATCCAGGAGAACTGTGCCTACCAGACTGCCGTCCTCCTCTCTGCGAATCTCCAGAGAGTGTTGAGTAGCGGCCTTGATCTCACTCAAGAGGTCGTGGCGGGTCTGGTCCAGAGTTAATCCCCATATCTGTGCTTGAGCTGAGATTCCCGCCTCCTCATCTTCATGAACCTGAAGCTTTGCAGCGGTTCCCAAGAAGCCCTCCGTGTCCAACAGAAAGAGGGCCTCGTTCAGGAGGCGTCCCAGCAGCCGGGCAGCGTCCTCTCCGGTTGCCTGGATGGTTACCCACCGTTCCCCCCGTAGACCCTGGAGGTCGACAACGTTGGCGTAAAGGGCGTAGAGCGCGTTGTCCAACAGTTGCTCAAGATCTTCACCTCTAATCTCAAGGAGAAGGTCTGCGGGGTGATTCAACTCTTCATAGGGAGGGCGTCTATGCCGATCTACCCACATACGTGGGGTGCCGGGCGTTTGTTTGCGCCCGGCACCCCGAAGAACAGTGTGCCGATTCTTCCTGGCGTCTTGTCCCACCATCACTTCTGGGGTAAGGGTTCTCTCCTGGCCCGTCCCGTTTTCTCCAGCCAGGCCAGCACCCGGGCTCGGTTGTATAGGTGTCTGCCCTGCCCGCGGTTGAGCGGAGAAGGGAAGTCCGGGTAACGCCGAGTCCAACCTCTGACCGTATCCGGTTTGACTCCGGCCAATCTCGCTATTTCCATTGCGGAGACTTCATGTTTTCCCTTCCCGTTCCCCTTCCCTTTGTCGGCAGAGGGAACCTCACCCTTGGAGTGTTTCGTCAGAGCCTGGCGAATCACCGTATCCACCTGGTCTGCATAGATCACCTTGATCCCTTCCAGAAGATGGTCCTGGATCTCCTCCACATCCGCTTCATTATGGTCCGGGAGGACCACCTTGGTGATCTCCGCCCTGCGCGCAGCCAGTACTTTCTCCTTGATTCCGCCTACGGGTAGGATCTGTCCAGAGAGAGTGATCTCTCCCGTGACTGCAATGTCTGCATCTACTGGCCGGTTGGAGATCATGCTGGCCAGGGCCAGGGCGATGGCGACACCGGCGGAAGGTCCGTCCTTGGGCACGGCCCCTGCCGGTACGTGGATGTGGATGTCATTCTCACGGAAAAAGTTGGTTGCGACATCCAGGGAAGTTGCGATGCTGCGGATATATGTGAGTGCCGCGCGCGCTGACTCTTTCATGACGTCACCCAGCTGGCCGGTGAGGATCAGAGTTCCATCGCCGGGCATCGCGCGCGCTTCTATGAAGAGGATGTCTCCCCCCGTGGGTGTCCAGGCCAGACCTGTGGCCACTCCTGGATCACTGGTTCTACGCTTAGATTCCTGGAACACTTTCTTCTTGCCCAGAAGGTCTGAGAGGTTGTCTGCATCTACCTTCAAAGACTCACTCTGCTCTTCTGCCACCAGGCGGGCGAACTTGCGGGCCACGGCACCAATCTGTCTTTCCAGGTTGCGGACTCCCGCTTCTCGCGTGTAGCTCTGGATCATGGATTTGAGGCCATCGTCTGTAATCTCAAGCTGTTCTTCTTTGAGGCCGTGTCTCTCCAGCTGCCTCGGAATCAGATACCTGCGGGCAATATGGGCCTTATCCTCCTCAATGTAGCCGGCAAGACTAATGATTTCCATTCGGTCCCGAAGTGGCGCGGGGATTGTGTCCAGGATGTTGGCGGTGGTGATGAACATGACCTGAGATAGGTCATAGGGGAGATCCAGGTAGTGGTCTCTGAAGGTGTCATGCTGTTCCGGGTCCAGGACCTCCAGCATCGCACTGGACGGATCTCCCCGGAAGTCCGCTCCCATCTTATCTATCTCATCGATCATGAAGACGGGGTTTGTGCTGCCTGCATCGCGAATAGCCCGGATGATGGTGCCCGGCATTGCTCCCACGTAGGTGCGTCTATGGCCCCGGATCTCAGCTTCATCACGTACCCCTCCCACGCTGATACGGATGAAGTGCCTGCCCAGGGCACGGGCGATGCTCTGACCCAAGCTGGTCTTGCCAACCCCCGGAGGACCGACAAAGCATAGAATGGGGCCGCTCTGTTCCTTCCGCAGCTTCTGCACAGCCAAGAATTCCAGTATCCGGTCCTTGACGTCCTCCAGGTCGTAGTGGTCCTCGTCCAGGACACTGCGGGCATGGGTGAGGTCCAGGTTGTCCTCCGTGCGGGTGCTCCAGGGCAGAGAAAGAATCCAGTCTAAGTAGGTGCGGATTACCCCATATTCAGCTGCGGCCGGGGGCAGCTTCTCTAGCCTCTCAAGCTCCCGTACTGCCTGCTTCTCAACCGCCTCCGGCACCTCCGCCTCCTCCAGTCTTTGGCGCAGTTCATGCACCTCTGCCTGGGTCTCGTCCGCCTCCCCCAATTCTTCCTTGATGGCCTTGAGTTGTTGGCGGAGGAAGTACTCGCGCTGAGACTTGTCCATCTCCGATTGTACCTGGGTTTGAATCTTGGAACCCAGCTCCAACACTTCCAACTCTCTATTCACAATCTCCGTGAGGTGGCGCAGTCTTCTCGCCACATCAATCTCTTCCAAGAGCTGCTGCTTCTCTTCCGTCCCTATGCGCATCGTGGAGGCGATGAAGAAGCCGAGCGTACTCGGGTTCTCAATGTTCAGCGCCGCCATCTCCAACTCTTCAGGAAGGTAAGGGACGAGCTGCACTATGCGGCTGTAGATGGAGGTCAGATTGCGTTGGAGTGCCTCCAGCTCTTTTCCTTCTTCCGCGAGGTCATCCAGATTACTGACCTCAGCGCTCAGGAAAGGCTCTTCTTCCAGGTAGTGATCTATTCGAATCCGGCGGATACCCTGGACCAGGATGCGAAGTGTGCCGTCCGGCGACTTCATCATCTTCTGCACCAAAGAGAGAGTACCGATATCGTAGGCATCATTTGGGCCGGGCAGTTCCACCTGCGGGTCCTTCACCGCCACAAGGCCCACCAGCTTGTCTCCAGACAAGACATGGTCTATCAGCTTGACCGAGCGTGACTGTCCCACGGCCAGAGGCACAATGGCCTCAGGGAAGACGACAGTGTCTCTCAGAGGCAGTATGGGTATGCTCTTGGGGGTAATGGGTGAGTCCTCATCCCCATTCTCAGGAGCAATTACCGTTGTGAACTCCGTGGCCTCCTGGGGGAGATCCTCAACCCCCTCGTGTTCGAATCTTGGAGAGTTCATCTTATCCATGCGCTATGGGACTCCGATCCGGTTGCAAGTGCAGGTCATTCCTCCGGGTCTTGTGTCTCGTATTCTATGGGGATCTGCCGCGGCTCCGAACTCGCCGGAAGAGGGAGAGTAATCTCCAGGAAGCCCCGTTCGTAGCGGGCGCGGGCCGCGCCGGTGTCTACTTCTACAGGCAGCGGAATACGTCTGGCAAAGGCGCCGTATGATACCTCCATCTGGTGGTATGCCTTGTCTCTGTGCTCGGGATCTTTCCGCTGCCCGGTCACAATCAGCGTCTTACCCTTCGCTTCCAGGCGCACCGCCTCCGGATCCACTCCAGGGAGTTCAAGTTTCACCAAGATAGCCTCCTGACTTCTGCTGTAGTAGACATCTGCGTTGGGACGGAATGCCGTGCCACTACGGCCCACCATGCGGTCTGCGCCCAACAACTCCAAGAAAACTCTGTCCACACGATCATCCAAGCGGCTTTCCCTCTTGGATCCTTCACGATTCCTGTCTGCCATCATCACCTTCTTCGTTCAAATGGACCTGGCCGGTCAGAGGAACACTGCAACTGGGGAGTGCGGGTCCCCGTACCCTCATCACCAAGATCACCACTAGGTAGTCTATTTCCGCAAGGGACGTTGTGCAAACGTTGTGGAAGGTTTGCGTCATCTTCTTTGCGGAAATCCTGTATGGAGGAGCGATGATCAAAGGAGGTTCCCCGATGCACTGGTCCTATGGCCTATTCCGAATCTTCGGTATCCAGGTCCGCATGCATGTCACCTTCTTGTTCATCGTAGCCTACTTTGCTTTCGTCTGGGGCGCTATGCGTCAACCGGGAGGCGTGTTGGGAGCCGCATACGGAGTAGTGCTGGTAATCATGCTGTTTGGATTGGTCACCATCCATGAGCTGACCCACTCCCTTGTTGCTCGGAAATTCGGGGTGGAGGTGAAGAACATCACCCTTCTGCCTATTGGGGGAATGGCTTCCATGAGTGAGATCCCTAGAGATCCACGACAGGAGCTGGCGATTTCCGTAGCCGGTCCACTTTCCAACGTTGTCTTGGCTCTGGTGATGGCCGTAGGGGCAGCACTTTTCGTGAATCTGGGTGATCTCACCGACCCTGACCACTTGGCTTCATTGCTGATGGGGACCGGTTTCAAGAGCGCATACTTCTACTTGATGGCGGTCAATGTGATGTTGGCGGTATTCAACCTGCTCCCTGCCTTCCCCATGGACGGTGGTCGAGTGTTCCGTGCCTTCCTCACTCTGCGGGTCGGTAGGCCTCGTGCCACGCGGCTTGCCGTACAGGTAGGGCAGACCTTGGCCTTACTGTTGGGGCTGCTTGGGGTGCTTGGGGGAGGAATAATCATGCTGCTCGTTGCAATGTTCATATACTTCGGCGCTCAGGCGGAAGGGCGTCAGGAGGAGGTGCAGACAGTTCTGGGGGGTCTCAGGGTGAGCCAGGCCGTGAACACAGGGGTGGAAGTGGTCCAGCCTCAGCAGACCATAGGAGAGGTCGCAGCCCGTCTTTTCCACACCTATCAAGAGGATTTTCCTGTTGTCGACAGGGGAGGAAAGGTTGTGGGAGTTCTTACCCGTGATGTCTTGATCTCCGGTTTGAGCGAGCACGGGCCAAGTGTCTCAGTTGGGGATACCATGCGGAAGGAGTTCCCGCGGATAACTTTGGACTGGCCTTTATATGAGGCCTTCACCGAGATGCGGAGCCAAGGGGTGAAGGCAGTCCCCGTGATGCAGGGAGAGACACTGGCGGGGATGTTGTCCGTGGAGGATATTTCAGAGGCCTACACTCTGCTATCCTCCGCGGGTCCCGATCTTGCCCAACGCGTCTCCTCGCAGCCACCCAACACTGAATCAGAAGAGTAGCAGTCCGGATCCGGTGTTGGAATCTATGTGTGGGTAAGGTCTACTGCTGCAGCCTGTCCAGTTGCTCCAGCAGCCGTCCCAATTGGTCTATCTGACGTCCGTACTCTGTCCAGTCTCCCTGTTTCTGAGCTTCAAGGGCCGAAGTGTAGGCTTCCTGTGCCTGCCGGATCAGCTCTTCTCTGTTCCCGGTTCCACCGGTCGGGAGTTCCGTTGTCTGGGTGGTAGGGGTGGTGACGGACGTGGTGGTCTGGTCGGGAACGGTAGTAGTCGTCGCCCCGGCTGTGGGCTCTCCGCCATCCGTGGCGGCAGGCTCTTCAAACGGTTCAGCCTTAAAGACCCCTTCCAGAGCTTCACTCAATGTCGGTTCCATGGCTATTCTATCCCGGTAGCTGACGATTACCCGGGCCAGCTCCGGTATGGGACTTTCACTTGCTTGCAGGTACAGGGGTTCCACGTAGAGGATAGAATCTCCCACCGGGATCACCAGCAGATTTCCGCGGATGACCCGGCTTCCGGCCTGGTCCCAGAGGGTGATCTGGGAGGAGATTTCCGGGTGGTTGGAGATGCGGGCCTCAATCTGTGATGGGCCGTAGACCAGCTTGTCTTTGGGAAACTCATAGAGGATCAGCTCTCCGTAGTGTTCACCGTCCATTCTTGCTCCCATCCAGGCGATCATGTTGTTGCGGGTGAGGGGGGAGAATGGTTGGAGAAGGAGAAATTCCTCTTTCCCTCCTTCGGGCAGACCCATGATCACGTAGTAGGGGACTACCGGGACTTCTTCACCGGAGTACGTCTCAGTCGGAATCTCCCACACGTCCTCCTTGTTATAGAAGACCTGGGAATCCTCCATATGATAAGTGCCTAGAACTTCCGACTGGACACGTAGGAGATCTTCTGGGTACCGGATGTGCCGCCGGATATCTTCAGGCATGTCTTCCGCGGATTGCAGCAGCTCTGGATACACATTACCCCAGGTAGTCGCCAGGGAGTCCTCCGGGTCCATCTGGTAGAAGGTTACGTCTCCGTCATATGTGTTCACTACCACCTTGACGGAGTTGCGTATGTAATTGGTGCCATCTGGGCGTGGCTCTGAATAGGGTTGTCTATCTGTCACCGTATAGGCGTCCCATATCCAGCTGAGGCTGCCGTCGTCCCGGATAACTATGTAGGGGTCGGTATCATAGCTGAGGAAGGGGGCTATGGCCCGGACCCTCTCCTTGAGTGTCCTGCGGTACATCACTCGAGAGTCGCTGGTGATATCTTCGGCGAGAAGCATCTTGAGTGTCCCAAAACGGAGCGCGTAGGCCACCTTGCGCAGGCTCGAGCTCAAGCCTACTCCCCCCTTCCCACTATAGGTGGAGTAGACGTTGGTGTCTCCTTGGGGATAGTCGAATTCTTGGGCCTGGGTGTTCACCAGGACGAATTCATTCCCGAGTTCTCCGTAGTAGATCTCCGGTCGCTTGATCTCCAGGTCGGTCGACGTCTTGGGTGGTATGTCTTTGACCAGGAGCTCCGGGAGTCCCTCTGGGGTGACCTCGTTCACTGGACTGGCTACGACACCGTAGCCGTGCGTGTAGACCAAGTGTTCATTCACCCAAGTCTTTGATCTATCCTGCAATTTGCTTTGGTCCAATTCACGCGCGGCAAGCATCAGCTGTCGGTAGTTGCCGTCTATCTCGTAACGGTCTACATCTACGTCCTGGAAGGAGTAGTAGAGACGGATCTCCTGGATTTGCCGGTAGGTATCCATCAGTGGCCGAGGGTCCCAGAGCCTTATGTTGGTCACCGTGGCGGAGTGCTTCTCCAGTTGCTCTTGGGTCAGAGTCTCCTCTGATGGAAAGTCCCGGACACTTGTCTTATCCAGTCCGAATGCCCAACGGGTGGATTCAATGTTGTAGTCGATGTACTCGCTTTCCAACTGAGATTCGTTGGGCGAAACCCGGTACTGTTGCACGACGGTCGGGTATATCTGTCCCGCCAACAACCAGGTGATCAAGAGAAGTCCCACTCCGACGGCAGGTAGTCGCCAGCCGCGGTAGTGTATGTTCACCAAGAGAAGAACGGCGGATATGGCCGCCACCACCGCCAAGATTCTGAGTACTGGGAGCTCCGCGTGGATGTCTGTATAGCTGGCCCCGAAAGCAACACCCCGGCCGGAAAACACCAGTTCCCAAGTGGAGAGCAGATAGCCTCCCGCTTTGGTAAACAAGATCATGGCCGCAAGTACGGACAGGTGTCCTTTGACGTGCGGAGCCAGAGAGGGTCTGCCCTTCTCATCCAGAGTAACGGCCCGGGCCAGAGCATAAACTGCGGCTGTTCCGGCCAAGGATAAGAAGAAGGTAAATGAGAGGTAAGAAAGTATCCGGTTAATCACCGGCAGGACATACACATAGAAGCTGGTGTCTCTGGCGAAGATGGGGTCGATGTATCCGAAGGGTTGACGGTTCAGGAAGAGTAGGAATTCCTCCCACGCGTTCCCCGCTGCTATAGCCACGAAAAGTGCCAACACCACGGAAACAAGAAGGGTCAACCGTCCTACCGAGCGTTCATCAGTGGTAACCAATTCCAGCACATCGCCTTCTGTCTCCCGCGAGGCGACGCGAATGCGTGGCGAGAGGCGTCGGGCCAGATATATGTTTCCGAAGAAGATGGCAAAGAAGGCCACTCCGCCCGCCCCAGAGAGGGCGGCACGTGCCCATATGCGTGTCAGGAAAATGCCCGCGTAGCCCAGTTGCTGGAACCACAGGTAGTCCGTCCATATCCCAGCCAGGGTGCCCAGCGATGCGAGCGCAACGGCCACCACGGCAAACACGGCCCAGCTTCCCCGGCGGCGGGGTTTCTTCCTGCCGCGCCCACCCTTCTTGGTGCCGCCTGCCTTTCCGCTCCAGCCAAAGCGCTCAAATAGGTGGGTCATTGCATCTTCCAGATTGGGTGGTTTGTTTTCGCCGGTCTGGTCTTTTCGGTTCTGCCCTGGGTCTTTCGGTTCGTAGTCCATATGCTAAGCCTACAGCACAGACGCCGCAGCGTGAAGTCCGGACCACGTCACGGATGCATCTGCCAGCACCTGTTTGGCAGCCATCCTGTCCTCGGTTTGAATGCGCAGGGCCAGCCCGCAGCCGGGATCGGTCTTGGAGGGAGGGGGGACAACGGTGAAGCAGATGCCCGCGGCGCGTAGCGCGTCCTCTCCCTGCATGGCCTGATGCGCGGAAGGAAAGGTGAAGATCAGGAATCCGGGATTGTGTGGGGACATGGCCGGCCGGCTGCTAGAGGGTGACTACCTTGGAAGATGAGAGCATCAATTTCTGCAGGCGCGCCATGTTGCCCACTTCCCCCACCGCCAGCCGTTCCTTGGCCTGGAAATAGTCAAGGCAAGTACCGCAAGAGAGGAGGAGAGAACCTCTCTCTTCCAGTCTCTTGAGGGCTTCCAGGACCGGTGAATCCTCCAGAGTCAAGAAGATCCCGCGGTTGATGAATGCGAAGGTGGATGATGCGAAGGTGGATTGTCCTTCCATCTGCTCCTCCAAAGAGTTCCAGAAAGTTTGGATCAACCGGCCTCCTATCTCCCTATCCTCCCCAAGACTATCCGAATTGATATGCCAAAGCGTGTCCGTCAATTTTGTCTCCTATCCGACCCAAGGTCGTTTCTTTGTACCCCATCATAGGTCGCCAGGGCGTGGATGAGAAGCGCATCTGCACATCAAGTGGCTGTTGTGAAGGGTGGTGCCAAGCCAGCATTATGGTATGCTGACAATCAAAATTTGGTAACCCTAACAACATGGGGAGGTGGCGGATGCCCACCCAGGCTGTGGAGGAGTACTTGGAGTCGATATACAAGATGGAGAAGAGGGGTCTTCCTGTAATCGGTGCCAGATTGGCAGAAGAACTTGGAGTTTCACCTCCCACGGTTGCAGAGATGCTGACTCGTTTGTGTTCCAAAGGATACGTGGATAAGGATCCGGGATCCGGAACAGCCCTGACTGAGAGCGGCAAGGCCGCCGCGGAGGTGTTGATAAGGCGACACCGTCTTTCAGAACGCTTGCTTACGGACCTGTTGGGGTTCTCATGGTCCCGTGCCCACGATGAAGCCTGCCGGTTGGAACATGCCATCTCTGCGGAGGTGGAGGAGGGTTTGATCAAAGCCCTGAAGAATCCTTCCACCTGCCCCCACGGAAACCCTATACCTGGTGTAGAGGCAGAGGTGGTACGCTCCGTTCGCCTCAATGAAGCGAGAGTGGGTAGCAGAGGGAACGTAGTATGCATTGAAGCGGAAGAAGAGGAATTGCTCGCCTACGTCCAACAACTGGGTTTGGTTCCGGGGGCGATGGTAGAGGTGAATGATTTCGCTCCATTTGGTGGCCCAGTGGAACTTACCGTGGATGGTGGAAGGATCTTTGTGGGGGTGCCCGTGGCCGAAAGGGTGCTCATAGGCATAGTGGAAGATGATTGAGGGCGGTTCTTGGGGCGGTTGTGCCGGCTGCCCCCGCAAGGAAGAAGGATGTCATTCGAGTTCCCAGCATTCTCAGCGATCTCTGACTGACGCAGAGGAGCTTAGAGTTGCCTTGGTAGGTAACGCGAATGTAGGCAAGAGCGTAACTTTTGGTTTTCTGACCGGTCGCTATACCACCGTATCCAACTACCCGGGCACTACCGTAACGGTCACCAGGGGGAGAGGGCGTCCCACCTCACAAACTCTGGAGATTGTGGATACTCCCGGCATTGGTTCCCTCCTGCCGATGTCAGAGGATGAGCTCGTGGCACGGGATGTGCTCCTGCATGAGGCGCCGGATGTGGTGTTGCATGTGGCGGATGCCAAGAACGTCCGGCGGACTTTGCTGATCCTATCTCAGCTATCTGAATTGGGACTCCCCGTTGTCCTGCAACTGAATCTGATGGATGAGGCGGCCAACGCAGGCCTGGACATAGACGTGGAGAGCCTGAGTCAAAAATTGGGCATACCTGTGATAGCCACAGTGGCAACGGAAGGCAGGGGAATGAAGGAGCTGGCGGACTCCCTATCCCAGGCCGGTTCGGTTAACCCTATTGCCAAGTACTCGGAAGAAGTAGAGGCCTTGCTGTCTCAGCTGACCGCCATTGTGGAGCCGGCTTTCTGCCGCATGGGGATAAGTCCTCGCGGTGCGGCCATCATGCTTGCGTCCGGAGACGATGCACTCTGGGAGTGGTGGGAGGAGGAAGCCGGTTCTGAGGCTGCGAATGCCTTCAGGGAAGCAGTCCGTCGTCTTGAGGCGGGGTCAACGCTGGGGCTGGGGGAGCAGTTGCACTCTGCCAGGCAGAAAGCGGTGGCGGACATGGTTCGGGAGACGGTGACGCACCAGCCTCCCAATGTGGGAGTCCGTAGGGTTGCCGCGGGGAGACTGCTGACGCATCCGTTCTGGGGCCTCCTCAGCTTCATCGGTGTGTTGTTCCTGATGTATCTTTTTGTGGGCTATCTGGGTGCGCAGATACTGGTGGATTTTCTGGAAACGACGCTATTTGGCAGTTGGATCAACCCGGCTGTGGCTCATGCGTTGAAAGCGGTAGTGCCCGTGGACCTGCTGAACCGGCTTATCGTAGGCGAGTACGGTCTTCTGACGATGGGTCTGACTTACGCTATAGCCATCGTCTTACCCATCGTAGGTACGTTCTTCCTGGCTTTTGGGTTCCTGGAGGATAGTGGGTATATCCCGCGGTTGGCCGTCATGGCCAACCGCATATTCCGGTGGATGGGCCTGTCAGGAAAGGCAATACTACCCATGGTCTTAGGCCTGGGCTGCGACACCATGGCTACCCTCACCGCCCGCACTCTGGAGACTCGGAAGGAGAGGGTCATAACCACTCTGCTTCTCGCTCTCGGAATCCCCTGCTCTGCGCAGCTGGGGGTCATATTCGGCCTGGTGGCCTTTGCCTCTCCTACCGCCATCTACTTCGTGTTTGGGGTAGTGGCGTTGCAGATGGTGTTGGTAGGATATCTTGCGGGCAAGATACTGCCTGGGGAGGTGGGAGACTTCATTCTGGAAGTTCCGCCTCTCCGCATGCCCCGCATGCGCAACCTGCTTTCCAAGACCCTGATGCGGGTAGAGTGGTTCTTGCGGGAGGCCGTTCCACTATTCTTGATTGGCACCCTGGCCATCTTCATTCTGGATGAGACAGGTGGGCTCCAGATGATGATCCAGGGTGCGCGGCCTATTGTGACTACCGCCCTGGGACTTCCGGGTGAGACTACGGTGGCTTTCATACTTGGTTTTCTCCGCAGAGACTACGGGGCTGCCGGATTGTATGACATGGCTTCGGCAGGGAACTTGGCGCCGTACCAGATTGTGGTTTCAGCTATCGTGATGACCCTGTTCGTGCCTTGCATCGCAAACTTCCTGGTAATCGTCAAGGAGCGGGGCAGGTGGATGGCGGCGGGTATGGTGGGATTCATCTTCCCCTTCGCTGTGATTGTAGGTGCCGTGGTAAATCAGCTTCTGGAGTTCACGGGGTGGTATCACTGATGAGCATGATGACGGACAGGGAACGCGACGAGGCTCTGGAAGCCGTGTGGGTGGGCCTGGAGTTAGATGAGAGGGATGACCAGGCCATCCGCGGGCGAATTCTGGCGATGGCGGGTCGGGATCTGTTGGGCGGATTGGTTGGAGAAGATCTGGTGGTGGTGCAGGGCGACGGCACCGTGGATTTCACACACGATGGCCGAGATCGAGGTGCGGACATCATCCGCCGCCACAGGTTGGGTGAACGTCTTCTAGCCGACGTTCTGGAGGCAGCGGATGTGGAGACCGGAGCGTGCGAGTTTGAGCACGTGATATCGGCTGATGTGGCGGATGCGGTTTGCACCCTATTGGGTCACCCTGCGGAGTGCCCCCACAGCAGACCAATACCACCGGGCCGATGCTGCCGGTCACTCACCCGTTCAGTGGAATCCATTGTGACTCCCCTGAATGAGGCGGAAGTGGGGGAGGAGTGTTTGGTAGCCTACATACGCACGGACAACCACAGGCGACTGCACAAGCTGATGAGTTTCGGAATAGCGCCGGGTGTCTCCATCAAGATCCACCAGCGGCTTCCGAGTTATGTCCTACAGGTTGAGCAGACTCAATTAGCGTTGGAGGAAGATATCGTCGCCGATATTCATGTGCGCCGGGGGCACCACACGTCTGATGGCAGGCGCGGAAGACATGGGGAAGGGGCGGCAGGGAAGGGGGAGCAAGGACCGGGTCGCCGGAGTCCTTGGGGACTTTGGAACCGTCGTAGTCGTCGGGGACGCGATTCTACCGGGTAGGTTCTTAGCGCGCGATGGGGCCGGCTTTAACGAATCTCTCCACTACGTCGATCAGTTCCTCCACCGCGGTGTCTCCGCCGCTCCCTTTGTCTATGGCACCGCGGACACAGCCCTGGATGTGGTCTTCCAGGACTATCACGCCTACTTTTTGCAGCGCTGCCATCACTGAGGAAACCTGCGTCAACACATCCACGCAGTATTTCTCCTCTTCCACCATTTTCTGGAGACCGCGTACCTGACCTTCTATCCGGCGGAGCCGAGCCTTCAATTTGGCCTTATCCTGTACGTAAGAAGCCATCTTGTTCCTTTCTGTTCTGGCGTCCCTGGAGTTCTTAACCTCCACTTGAGAGGGCGGAATCCCAGCATTGTATAGGGGTTGGGGGTACTGGTATCATACTAACATGTGAAGTACGGAGAGATAACCTATGTGCGGTCCAGTTAGGCCGGACGGAAGGAGTAGGATAATGGCGGAGAAGACGTATAGCGTACCGGATGTATCCTGTAACCACTGCAAGATGGCCATCGAGAACGCGGTGGGCGCTCTGGATGGGGTCGGCAAGGTGGAGGTGGACGTGGAGGGCAAGACCGTCACCCTATCCTACGACGACAATGCATTGGCGGAAGAGACGGTTCTGGATACTCTGGAGAAGGAAGGTTACCCTGCTGCAAGATAGGACGACGGCAGGGCCGTCCGCTGCTGGGTAGGCCCCTCCCCGGGTGGGAAATATGAGATCTTGCAGGGTGGACGTGGTTGTGGTCGGTGCAGGGCCGGCCGGCTGTGCGGCGGCCACGGCGGCGGCAGAGGCAGGTAGGGAAGTTCTGCTCCTGGAGAGGATGTTTGTACCCCGGGATAAGCCGTGTGGGGACGGAGTAGCGTCGCGCGCCGTGGCTGCCCTCCAGACCATGGGAGTGGAAGAGAGGATCCGCCGGCGAGGCTATCATCCTGTCTTGGACTACCGTCTGGTGAGCAGCTGGGGGGAGATTGTACGAGCGGGGCTGCCCTCCTTTGGCAAGGGAGCCGGGTACGCGTATGTGGTGCCTCGACTTGAGCTTGATGCCTTGCTGGTGGAGCGCGTTCGGGAGGCTGGTGCCCGGGTGGAAGAAGGGGTGCGCGCCACGGGAGTCGTGGAGGAGGGTGACTCTCTGATCGTGCAGGGGTATGCGGCGGGCAATGAGGCGGTCTCGGTGCGGGCGTCCGTGGCTATAGGAGCGGATGGGTCCCGCGGCTCCTTCTCCAGAAAGGTGATGCGGAATGGACCGCTTGTGCCGAGTGCAGTGGGGATACGGGCTTACGCGGAAGGTGTGGAGGGGCTGGACGGGGCGCTTAGCTTCTTCCTTGATCGTCGCTTGCTTCCGGGCTATGGGTGGATATTCCCGTCGGGCAGTGAAGGACGACCTGCCAATGTGGGAGTGGGGTTGGACCGCGCTTCCTTGCGAAGGATTTCCCGGAAAGGTGCGGGCGGTCTAAGATCCCTTCTCCAGTGGTTCTTGGGGCCGGAGTCTTCGGCCGGACGCTGCACCCGCAACATTCGTCTGGTATCAACTCCCACACCCTTCCCCCTGCAGTTAGACTTCCGGAGCGGATTGAGGCGCAGCAAGAGGGTTCTATTCTGCGGCGACGCGGCCAATCTGATCAATCCTTTGTCCGGGGAAGGCATTGCCTATGCGCTGGAGAGTGGTCGCATGGCCGGATTGGCGGCAGCGCGTGCGGTAGAGGGGGGTGAGGAGGAGTTGCGTCGCTATGAGGAGGCCGTGGCCGAGGATCAGGGTCATGAATTCCGGTACTCCGGGCTGCTGAAGCAGCTACTGGTGCACTCGTGGGGCAACGGCGCTGTCATCCGGCTTCTCGGCAGAGACGAAGGGCTGGCCAGAGGTGGTATGGGCATACTGGCGAACACCGTCCCCGTGGGATGGTTGGTACGACCCCTGGTATGGAGCCGGGTCTTCGCTCCCCACCGGCTTTACGACATCCTGCGCAAGACGCACCCTGCGGCGGAGTAAATATGGGCCGGATGTAGGACGCTGTGGCTAGATAGGTGGTGGTATGTTAGCAGGGCCCAGGGAGACGGTCCTGTTTCTTAGCGCCAGTCCCAGCCACAGTGCGGAAAGCGCGAGTGTAGTCAGAAGCGCGAAGCCGGTGATGGAGGCGAGCGCGTCAGGGTTGGGAATGTGGGGCCGATAATTCAGGCCGTAGTCGATGAAGTCGTTGATCGTGTACCAGACGATGACCGGTAGGACAGTGCGTCCCGTGTAAGTGATCAGGGGCAGGAGCGCCAATCCCTCCAGGGCCATTCCGAAGTGGTTCAAGCTGAGCACGATCGCTTCCATAGTGTATTGGCCGTCGGAGAGATAGGCGTTTGTGAACCACACCCAGTCCGTCCACAATCCGTACTTGATGGCGCCGGTAGCGGCAAGCAGTCCCAGCAAATTCCACTGCCGGCTCCTGTGGAAGGCTACCAACGCTACCGCCCATAGGGTGGCAGAGAGGGGACTGTCCGGGACGAAGGGCCAGAAATAGGGAGGCGCGGCGAGGATGCTGTCCCCATACCAATAGACATACCCGGCTGCGGAGCTGATGAGGTTGACGGCCACCAGGCTCCATACGATCCATGGGTTTCCCACACCCCACTGGACAAGTTTCGTCCAGAGAGCCCACCACGCTCTTGGCCCTTGCGAGAAGCCGTCATGTCTGTCTACCGGCGGTGTTGGGGCGCTTTCCTCTTGGTTGGACATGTCGCTCAGTTTATGCGCTCTCTTAGGATACGTAGGGGAGTACTATGGTGGTCCTTTCCCGTGGGAGGGAACCAGGGTCAAGGATGATGGTGGGCTCCTCCCATCTTTCCACTTGGTCCTGGGTCTTGAGGAAGTCCTCCACCGGTGCCAGGTCGAATCCACAATCTGGGGTCTTGTAGTGCATAGGTATTACTACTCGGGGATGGAGCGCGTCCACGACCCGGGCGGCCGTAGCAGCGTCTATGGTGAAGAGCCCGCCCACCGGAGCCAACAGCACGTCTACCCTTCCTATGGATTGGATCGCGTCCGGGCCTAGCTCATGTCCCAGGTCTCCAAGGTGGACCAAGCGCAGGTCGTTGTCTTCCAGCACGTATATGGTGTTGCCACCTCTCTCGGATCCATGGGTTGTGTCGTGGAAAGTATGGAAGCCGGTGACGTCTACGGATCCCACAGTGGCAGTTTCTTCTTCCGCGTAGAGCTCCGGCTTCCCGGGCAACGAATCCGTTGCTGCGTGGTCAGCATGTTGGTGTGTGGTGAACACCGCGTCAGCTTCGACGGAGATGGCAGGATAGGATATAGCTCCGCCGAAAGAGCCTGATTCGTAAGGGTCTATCACAATCCGACTGTCGTCGGAAGCTTGGATGTAGAAGGCGGCGTGTCCGAGCCAGGTCAGTTGCATGGTCTCCTCCAGTTCCATCAATAGTGAGTCTCTCTGCGTTCATATGCATACCCGGACTCGTTTGTGGGAAACACACATAGGGTGTAGGGCAGTGTAGGTGCGTTTTGCACTTGCGGGAAGTTGGTAGAAGTGCTAGCATACCCCCATGGGTATTAGAGGGGGCTGCAGCCTAGAGAGGCGGCGCCTCCGCGGAGTTACCCATGAAGGACAAGGAAATGAGTTTTGACCGTGGGGGAGCCGCGGTCGGACAATAAGAGTGAAGGAGCGAATATTATGGGTGAAGGTATCGTCAAGGATGTTGATGGTCAGACATTCGCGGCTGAAGTGGAGAAAGCCAGCGGTCCCGTAGTGGTGGATTTTTGGGCAGCCTGGTGCGGTCCATGCAAGATGGTGGGACCGGTCATTGAGAAGTTGGCAGAAGAGCATGCCGGCAAGGTCATAGTGGCCAAGGTGGATGTGGACAATAACCAGGAACTGGCGGCCCGTTTCGGCATCATGAGTATTCCTACTGTGGTGCTTTTTGAAGACGGTAAGGTCAAAACGCAAGTGGTGGGTGCCCGGAGTCAGAAAGACTATGAGCAAGAGTTCGGGCTATAGATAGTCTGGCTTTTCGCTGCAGATATGGAGATGTATATGGATCAACAGACACAGACTAATGAGCTGATAATCGTGGGGTCCAGGGTGATGGATTCTTGCAGTAGTGGGGGCTGAGCGCCGCCTCCGTCTCTGGAAGAGACGACCAGGTATATCAATCTGTACCTCAAGCAAGATTTTGGTGAGGGTGTTTCCGTCAGGTATGTGGACGTCAACGGCGAGGAAGTGGAATCTTATCCTCAGATAGCTCAGGCCATAGAAGAAGGTCGGCCCGCGCCTTTCGTGGTTTCCGGTGACACCGTGAAATCGCCACCGGTGCTGTCCTTTGCCTGGGTAGTGAATGAGCTCAAGGAACTGGGGGTGATTGAGTAGTGGCCTCTTATGATCTGAAATGTAGCTCCTGCGGCAATGACTTTGAGGTCTTTGTCCAGGGTTTCCTGCGGGAGGACATGAAGGTATGTCCTGATTGCGGCAGCGTTGACGTAGAACAGTTGTTCACCGGTTTTCTTTGCGGTTCAGGCTCCGGTAGCTCCTCTGAACCTGCGGCGGGGGGTTGTTCCGCAGCAGGTGCGTTTGGCTGAGGCGTCTAGTGAGGGCCGTTGGCCCTCATAGGCGCATTCAAACGAGCGTTGCTCGTGGCGGGCGGTGGCAGCCTCCGCTGGATTGTGTTGACGGTCCGGCGGAGCGGGCGGTGGCCATAGGCGGGCGTCAATCTGTCCTTCGGGTTGCTTTCGCTACAGTTACCACACTTTTCATTCTGCTATTCCTATACGCGAACGTTCCCTCGGCGGCATACGGGCAGGGTACGGACCTTGCGCCGGAACAACAGAGGCTGGTGGAGGACCTGGAGGGGAAGCTCATAGCGCCTTGTTGTTGGACCCAGACAGTTTCAGTCCATGAGAGTCAGGCCGCTGAGAGCGTGAAGATGCAGCTCCGCAGCCTCGCGGCATCCGGCAAGAACGAAGATGAGATAGTGGACTATATGGTTGGGCAGTACGGTGAGAAGATCCTTGCCGCACCCCGGGCAAGTGGTTTCAATGCTCTGGCCTACATATTGCCGGTCTTGGCAATCCTCGCAGGAGCCGCTGGTCTGACTTTCGCAGCCAGCAAGTGGAGCGGTGGCAGGAAGCCCACTGCGGAGGTCCCCACCTCTACCCGTGAAGATCAGCGGACTTCGGACCTGAACAAGCGGATGGAGGAAGAGCTGTCCAGCTTCGACGTCTAGACTGTTTGCATTGGGGTGGTGGCAGGGTATAAGCACCTCGGTCTGACAAGGAGGAGCTGATGACATCCGGCAACGGGGCGGGATTTTCAGGATATGACGCAGTAGTGATCGGCGCGGGACCGGCCGGTATCTCAGCTGCCATCAGCATCGCCAATCGCAAGAAAAAGGTGCTGGTGTTGGATGGGCGTCGTCCTTTCGCCAAAGCTCGCAGGGCTCCATCCATCCCAAACTACCCGGGCTTCCAGTTTGCCAGCGGAGAGGAGCTCGCGGCAGCCTTCCAGGATCACCTCAGCCGCTTCGATGTTCCCGTTGTGCGGGAGAAGGTCTCCAAGATCGTGCGGGACGGAGACGTGCTGAATGTCTTCACGGAGGCGGAGGTGTATCGGACGCGAACGGTCATACTCGCTACCGGCGTGCACCGGGAGGTCGGTATAGAAGGCGAGGAAGATCTGGTAGGGCAGGGGGTCAGCTACTGCGCTAACTGCGACGGGAGGCTCTTCTCCGGGCGGGAAGTCGCGTATATTAGCTATGCGCCTGAAGGGGAAGAAGAAGTTGCGCTGTTGGCTGAGGATTTTGGTGTGTCTGTCACCTATCTTCCGCAGTATGAAGGAGAGTATGAGGTGCCGGAAGCTGTGGTAGTGCGTCCGGTCATGAAGCCTGATCGTCTGATTCGTCGCGATGGCAAGATACACGTGGAGTTGGGTGCAGAGACGGTGGAAGCTGATGCTGTTTTCATCTATAGAGAGACGGTGCCACCGCAAGAACTGCTTGATGGCGTGAGTCTGGAGAATAGGCATTTCAAGGTTGATCGCCACATGTATACAGGTATTCCAGGCGTGTTCGCGGCCGGAGATTGCACCGGCGAACCCTACCAGATTGCAAAAGCTGTAGGGGAGGGACAGGTGGCTGCCCTGCAGGCCATGCAGTATGCGCGTTCGGAGCAGGAGACGGTGTTGGAAGAGTCACCGGCACTCAAACCGGAAGACCGCGAGGCACTGGGGAGGATACTCAAGGAGCGCATGAGAGATCCGGTTCGGCTGCTTCACTTCACACAGAACACCGGGGGAAATCCGGAAGAGGGACTTGCATGCGACTCGTGCGTGGAGGCTCGCCGTCTGCTTCAGGAGTTGGCAGACCTGTCACCTCTCCTCTCCTTGCAGCTCCTGGATTTGGTCGGGAGTTCGGAGGAAGCCAAAGCTGCGGGCGTGGAGCGGATCCCGGCCACCCTCGTGGGCGGGATGGGTGAGGAGTCTCCCCGGGTGCGGATCTTGGGGCTTCCTTCCGGGTATGAATTCGGTGTTCTACTGGATGCGATACTGGGGGCATCTGCGGGGGGTGACGGTGCTACGCCTGAGACCCTTGATCATCTCTTGAAGCTCAAGAAGAGGGTTCACATAGAGGTACTCGTGACCTCCACTTGCCCGTATTGTCCGGCGGTGGGGAAGATGGCTCATCGTTTTGCGAGGGCGTCTGAGAAGGTAACTGCAGATGTGGTGGTAATCTCAGAGTTTCCGGACCTGGCACAGCTGTACCAGGTCAAGCGCGTGCCCAGGATAGTGCTGAACGGAGTGCCGCAGGTTGAGGGCGCGGCGGACGAGGAGACCCTACTGTCGATGGTGTTGGCGGCTGCAGAGCTATAGATGTAGAGGGCAGTGGATCTGTAGAGGGCAGTGGATCCCCATCTCCACGAGATATCCCCACGAGATCTCAGAGTGAAGTCTCCGTTCCTTATTTCAACGGGCCGCACCAGGCGATCAAGCCCCCGGTCATGTTGGACACTCTCTCGCATCCCATCTTGCAGAGCGAGGAAGCTGCCCGCCGGCTTCGCAGCGAGGACTTGCAGTAGACTACGATATCCAGGTCCCGAGCGATCTCTCCACTCTTCCTCTCCAGGTTCTTGAGGGGTATATGGACAGCTCCGGGGATATGTCCGCTCTTGAATTCTCCCCGTGTCCGGACATCTATCAGCTGCATCCGTTGTCCGGACTCCAGCCTCCGCTGGACTTCTTCCGCTGTGATGTCTTGATACGGCTTCTGCCCAAACAGCTTCTCCAACACTTTATGACTCCTTCATGGTTATCGCACCGTACTCGCAGGCTTCCTGACAGTCTCCGCAGCCCATGCAATCTGAGGGTTTGACGATAGCCTGCTCTTCTGGTCCCATCTTGATGAGGGCTTTGGTCCTGCATGTCTTGCGCGCCGTGCACTTAGAGCATGCCTGACATTTCTTGTAATCCACCTGTGCTAGTTTCACTGAATCCTCGCCATAGTTCTTCATGCCGGCTATCGGCACACGACCTCACAATCCCGCAATCCCGCAATCCCCAAGAGACGGCCGGAACAATGCAAGATACCCCTACGGGTATCTAGTGCATGAATGATACTCGGCTGTAGGCAGTTCTTCAAGGTAGCTTGGGAGCGAGGACAGGTGGGTTGGGATGGAGTCTCAAGTTTGGTGACCTTGTAGTCGATCGACTACATCGGGTAGTATTCATTCTTCGAAATCTGGATTTGGAGATGAGTGACGTAACTGAGTTTGGTCAAGATAAGTTCGCTGCTTCACAAGGTAGTGGCTGGGAAAGGATGCAACGGCGATGAACACTAGGTACTTAGTAGGTATCGCGGTAGCCGCGGTAGTGGTGGTGGCTCTTATTTTAGTGGTGCCCGGCCTGGGGTCCGGAGGAGACGGCACAGCAGGCACTAGCTCTACCGGAGGCGGAGACGCTCCGGCAATCTCTGACGGGGACACCCTTCCGTCCGATCACCCGGACGTAGGGAGCAGTTCCTCCGGGGCAGGAACTGACGTGAGCTCCAACGCCGCCCTGCAAGACGCAATTGACGCGGCCGAGAAAGCGTATGAGGCTGATCCGGAGAATGTGGATGGCGTGCTTTCGTTGGCGGGTCTCTACCTTCAGGGCAATCGTCTGGACGATGCCGGCAATCTATACGAGGAGGCTCTGCAGCTGAACCCGGGCAATGTGGCAGCGAGCCTGGGGCTGGGGATGATTGACCTGGCCAATGGCCAAGTAGATGGTGCTCGGGAGAGGATAGAGAAGGTCGTGAAGGACAACCCGGAAAGCCAGCTCGCCCACTACAATCTAGCCATCGTGTACTTTTCTGCGGATGAAAGAGAGGCTGCGCAGGCTGAGTGGGAAGAAGCGGTGAATCTGGATCCCTCCTCGGAAGTGGGCAAAATGTCCCAACAATTCATAGAGCTTATGGGGAGCGGTGGCTCTGATGGGGCGTCCAGCAATCCGCACAGTGGCTAACAGAGTGGGAAGGGTCTGAACTCTTGTATCCTGAGCTACTTGACCTAGGACCGGTCACCATACACTCGTTTGGGTTGATGATGGCTCTCGCCTTTGTCTCCGGTGGTCTGATGACTGCTTGGGGGTTGGGTAAGCGGGGCGTGGATCCGGAGCTGTCATATTCGCTTTTGATGGGGGCGATAATCGGTGGCGTGGTCGGAGCCAAAGTACACTACCTGCTAATTCACCCGGATCAACTCCGGGTGGCTGCGTTCAGTGGGACCGGCCTGGTTTGGTACGGGGGATTGATAGGTGGGATCATGGGAGTTTGGGTGGTGGCTCACTTCTCTTCCGTCCGGACTGCACTAGTGGCCGATGCGGTGGCACCGGCTCTTGCTCTGGGGTATGCGGTGGGCAGGATGGGGTGCTTTCTGAATGGTGACGACTACGGAGTAAGTTCGAGCCTTCCTTGGGCCATGTCCTTTCCCAAAGGATCTCCGCCGACTGAAGTTCTTGTGCACCCCACCCAGATCTACGAGAGTTTGGGTTCACTGGCCATATTGGGCATCATGCTGCTTGTTCTTGCTCCCAGATTGTTGGCGGCCGGCAGTCTTTTCTGGTCGTACCTGGGACTGGCGGGAGTGGAGAGATTCCTTGTGGAATTCGTCCGTACCAACTCGCCGGTCTTCCTGGGCTTGACGCAACAGCAACTGATAAGTGTGATTCTTGTTCTGGCTGGTGTAGGTGGGGTGTGGTGGTTGGAGCACGGGGCTGATGGTCGCCCCAATGGTATGAATGCGCGCCGGGGTCCGGTCCGGGGCAGGGCGGTGTCGTGATGGCGAGGGGAGGATGGTTGATGATGCAGATTCGCGGACGTTCCAGAGGGGCAAGCCGTCGTGTGATGTCATTTGCTCGGATCTTGAGTGGGCGGCCCGCGAAGCTCTCAGTGATGATCTTGGCGATATTGGTCCTTCTGGTCACGGCGGCGGAACCGGCCTGGGCTGACGAAACTACTTCTTCCACCGCCGGAGACAGTTCCACCGCCTCCCTTGTTCTTCCCGCGCCGGAGGGGTATGAGTCGGTGAATCCGGGGGTCACCCTTCCAGAGATGAATATCCAGGTCTGGCCTGAGTATGATACCGCCGATGTTCTGGTCCTCATGGACGTCTTTCTACCTCAGACTGCCACATTTCCGTACACCTTCACCTACTACGTGCCCAAGGGAGCAAGGAATACAGGGATAGCGGAGGTAGATGAGGCGGGCGAGTTCGTCTACGACCTGACTCCCCAGTTGACACCGGGGGAGAAGATGGACACGATGACCCTGGAGATCCCCAAGTACAACCAGTTGAGACTAGAGTACTATTACAATCCGGGAGTTTCTGCCACCGGCACCAGGTCCTTTCCGGTGGAGGTCTGGCTTCCCGCCGACGTAGGTAATCTGTCTCTTTCTGTCCAACAGCCTCTTCGCTCAACGGGTTTCGCAGTCGAGCCGGTTCTTTCTCAAACCAGCACTGACGCCCAGGGGTTCAGCTATGTGCAGCAGTCTTTTTCGGGAGCCAAGGCAGGCCAACGGGTTGATGCGAACGTGACTTACACGAAGGAGGATTCGGACCCTTCTTGGAGTGAACAGGACACCGGTGCTGGTGGAGATGAATCGGCGGGCGGGTCCAACTATTTCTTATTGGTAGTTCTCGCCATGGTGGTGGGTGTGTTGGCGGTAGTCGGTTATCAGTTGGTTATCCGGAGGAACTCAGCACCGGCTTCTTCGTCCCGTGAAGGTTCCACGGGGAACGCTGGACGCCCAGGGCAAGTGCGGTACTGCACTGAATGTGGGGCGAAACTCTCTAAGCGGGATAAGTTCTGCAGTGGATGCGGCGCTGGACGCAATTGACAGCTACTACAGGGCGTAGTACTATGGCAGCTGCAACTCTTCATGGCAAGCCATCGTACTCAAGGAGAAGGCATATGCGCAGCAGTGCTCAGGGTCAGTTCTCGCACCAGCGAGTGTCTCGCTATTCTGGCGAAGTTGTGGCACGGCACACTCTTGCGCCGCACGTAGCGGGGGTTCTATTCAGCTTCGTAGCAGTCTTGGTCTTGTGGACCATGGTTTTTCTTCCCGCACCTGCACGTGCCGCGGGGGAAGGCCTCACGGAAGTAAGTGCTACCCAGATGAAGGTTTCGGTTTGGCCGGAGTATGATGATCCCCGAGTTTTGGTGATCTACCAGGGAGATCTGGATTCGGCCGTTTCTTTGCCCGCTCGGGTGGAATTCAATTTTCCCAAGGGCGCAGAGATCGGCATGGCGTGTGAGGTGAACCCATCCGGGGGCCATGCGTGCAAGCCCTATCAATTAACGGACCACGGTGATTACCAGACCCTGAGCTTCCTCGTGGAGTCCCAGCGCAAAGTATTCTTTGAGTACTACTATGAAGCCTTCCCCGGCTTTCCTGGGACCGATCCGCTGCGGGAGTTTGACTTCACATTCCGCCCCGGTTTTTCAGTCGATGCTCTGAGTCTTGAAGTGCAAGAGCCAATGAGAGCGCGGGAATTCACGCTGGATCCGGAGTTTCCGAGTGTTACTTCGGACTCCCAAGGCCTGAACTACCATGTCCTTACGGATTCGGACGTCAAGGTGGGTGACGTGCAAACGGTGTCCATCTCCTACAGCAAAGACGATAATGATCCCTCGGTGACCCCTGGTAGTGCCACCGGCTCTGGTGAGGCTTCCAGGGAGCAGGCCTCTCCAGACCAGCAGGGTAGCAATACCACTCTCATCCTAATTGTGGGTGTTCTGGGAGCGGTCGCTCTCGTTTTGGGTGGGTATGCGGTGCTCAGACCAGCTTCATCGCGCGGGAGGGGTGCAAAGAAAGGTGGCCGGCGTGTAGGCGGTGGAGCCGCCCAGAGGAAGGGCAGAAAGAGTAGTGCGGGCAGTAAGTACTGCACGGAGTGTGGTGCATCAGTGGATGGTTCGGCCCGTTTCTGCCCGGATTGTGGGAGCGAGAAGTCTGGGTAACGGCGTGAGCAACGGTGGAATGTCGACCAGGCGGGTTATTATAGTCGCGTTCGTAGTGACGGTGACCGTCTTGGTTGGCTGGTCTTTCTACGCTAATGTGGTGGCCCCTCATGGAGGAATGGGGAAAGCCGGGGTTGTGCCGAGTAGTCTTGCCGGGTTGGAAGTGACAGAGTTGGAAAGTGGTGCATCTGCATTGGCAGAAGTAGAGAAGCTACACGGTGGTGCGGTCGATTCCGACATGCGGGAAGCCTGGGTTGCACATTACGGTCAGGGAGGGCTCATTACCGTGTGGGCTTCCCGCTCGGCGGATTCTGCGGCAGCGGAGTCCTTGAGCACGAAGATGACCGAACGCGTCTCTCAAGGTGAGTCGCCTTTCAAGATGAAGGGCAAGGTGGAAGAAGCGGGCCTATCGGTTCACGCGCTTGACGGCATGGGACAGAGTCACTACTACTTCACAGTCGGAGCGTATCTATATTGGCTGGCGGCCCCGGCTCCTTCTGCACGTTCGGCCCTGGTGGAGCTTGTCGGCTCTGCGCGCAACGGGGCGGGACTGAATTGATCGTCCGAAAGGAGTAATGGATTTGCCTGCGACGGGAAGAGACGTGACAGGTCCAGTGAAAAAGCGGTGGAAGCTGATCGTGGGAACGGCGGCCTTAGCTCTGGTCGTGATCTGGCTGGCCTTGTTTCTCGCTGTCGGGGGGGATTTTTATCAGTCCGTGGGAGAGGTTAAAGCCTCAAGTTCAAGTACTCATGTTCGTGTAGGAGGATTCGTGGCTTCCGGTAGCGTCGTCCAGGAAGGCTCTGTAGTGAATTTTGTTATGAAAGGGGAGGAGTCTGGAGAGACACTGGACGTTGTGTATAGAGGTGAGTATCCTGATCGTCTAAGGCCGGGCGAGAAGGTGGTTGTGACTGGTTCCTTGCAACCTGACGGTACCCTGGCAGCGGATGTTGTCTTGATAAGGTGTCCGGATAAGCTTGTGACCGAGAAGATGGCCAACAAGGTGCTGACCGGCTCTGGTTTGGAACGTCTTCTGTATTAGTCTCGGGTTCGTTCCTGACTTAGCCATCTTCTGAGGAGGATTGGTGAGATGAACAAGAAGAAGATGAAGTTTGTTGTGGCGGGGGCCGTGATAGTCGTGGCCATCGGATCTCTAGTCTTCTTTGGAGTGCAGAAGAATATGGTCTACTATCGTACGGTTGCGGAGCTGAAAGCAGGGGGCCCCACGGAGAACGTCAAGGTCTCTGGGGAACTGGTCAGCGGCACGTTAGAAAATGAGGGGATCGGAGATACCCTGAAGTTCGAGATCAGGGATATAGAGAAAACAGATGAGAAGATCCTGGTCTCATTCACGGGCCAGGTGCCGGACACATTCCGGGATGAGCCCGGAGTGGAGGTAGTGATGGATGGTGACTACCTGGCCAGCGGGACTTTTGAGGCATACAAGATGCTGGCGAAGTGTCCCAGCAAGTATGAGAGCGCTGCTGATCAAGCGGGCGCCGCGGAGACCGGCCAATAAAGTCCAGCCTGGTTTGGCAGATAGATCTACCGTCTGTCGCCGTTCTTTCTGATGCGTGTCTGATGTTTCTGCTTTCCCGCAGTGAGTGGGTGGAAGATTGAATGAAGAGAGTTCCCGAATGGAGGATGCGCTTGTATGAATGAGATCGGATACGCTGCACTCCTGTTGGCCTTTGTCTCTACGGGTTATGGGACGGTAGCATCCATAGTCGGCGCGCGCACGGGCCGTTGGGAGTACGTCAAGAGTGCGGAGCGGGCGGTTTATGCCTATTGCGCTTCAGTGTCGGTGGCTGGCTTCGCGCTCTTCTACGCTCTCTTGAGCAGTGATTTCTCGAACGAGTACGTCTACCAGTACACATCCCTGGACCTCTCCTGGTTCTACAAGGCTTCTGCGTTTTGGGCCGGGAACTCAGGCTCCATGCTCCTCTGGCTTCTGATCCTGGGGATCTTTGGGGCGATTGTTATCCGCCAGAACCGGACGAAGAACCGGGAACTGATTCCTTACGTCATATCGATAATCTCCTTTATCGGTTTCTTCTTCGCCCTTCTCATGCTCACCAGCGAGGGCTCCAATCCATTTGCGGAGATTCCCGTCTCTTTTGTGCCAGAGAATGGAGCCGGCCTGAACCCCATGCTGGAGAATCCAGGAATGGTTGTGCACCCGGTCACCCTTTACCTGGGATATGTGGGTTTCGCCATTCCTTTTGCCTTCGCCATGGGCGCGTTGGTAACCAAGCGTCTGGGAGACACCTGGATTCGGTCAACCCGCCGGTGGACACTGATAGCCTGGTTCTTCCTCAGCATAGGCAATCTGGTGGGAGCGTGGTGGGCCTATGTCACGCTGGGCTGGGGAGGTTACTGGGCCTGGGATCCTGTTGAGAACGCCTCTTTCATGCCTTGGTTGGTGGGGACGGCATTCCTGCACTCTGTGATGATTCAGGAGAAGAAGGACATGCTCAAGGTTTGGAACATGGTCTTGATCATCATGACCTTCGTGTTGACCATATTCGGCACTTTCCTCACCAGATCGGGAATCATCAGCTCTGTCCACAGCTTCGGTCAGGGATCGTTGGGTCCCTATTTTCTCGCTTTCATCGGGCTGACCTTGGTGCTCTCACTGAACCTGCTCTTCAGCCGGCTGGATCATCTCAAGTCGCGGAATGAGCTGGACAGTTTCATCTCAAGGGAGTCCAGCTTCCTGCTGAACAACCTAATCCTGGTGGGCATGGCTTTCACTGTGTTGTGGGGAGTGCTCTTTCCCATCCTTAGTGAGGCCGTCACCGGTGACAAGATCACGGTGGGACCTCCGTTTTTTGACCAGGTCATGGCTCCTATCGGGTTGGTACTGATGTTCCTGGTAGGTATCTGCCCACTGATTGCCTGGCGACGTGCGACACTGGCTAACCTGGGGAAGAACTTCATGTATCCGGGGAGTGTGGCTCTAGCGACGCTGGTGGTCCTCCTGGCCATGGGGATGCGTCACGTCTATGCGTTGATCAGCTTCACCTTGGTGGCCTTTGTGCTGGCAACCATAATTCTGGAGTTCGCCCGCGGCACGTGGGTGCGCAGACAGATGTCCGGCCAGAATCTACTGAGCGCGCTGGCATCGCTGACCTGGCGTAACAAGCGCCGATATGGGGGATATACTGTGCACTTGGGCATCGTGTTGATCTTGGTCGGTGTGACGGGTTCCTACGCTTTCAAGCAGGAGGTTCAGGAGACGTTGACTCCTGGGGATACCGTTGCGGTGGGGGAATATGAGCTCACGTACCAGGATTTCTCTACGTATGATACGTCTGAAAAGCGGGTGGGCACGGCGGAGTTCAGTTTGACGGAGGATGGACAGCCCTTGGGAGTGGTCCGTCCAGTCAGAGAGTTCTACTTCCTCAAAGATCAACCCTGGACGAGAGTGGATAGACACTCCACCCTGAGTCGCGACGTTTACGTTTCCCTGCTCCAGTATTCTGGGGAAGGGGAAGAGATAAAGGTGCAAGTGGACATCAATCCCCTTATCAACTGGCTCTGGATAGGCGGTTTTGTTGTGGCGCTGGGTGCGCTGATCGCCATGTGGCCTGATTCCCGGGAGCAGAGCAGACTGGCCGCTCGCTACGAAAGGCAGGCGAGGCTTCATGAGGTATAGGGGTTCTCGCCAATCGTTATTGGCCGTTCTGGTGGCCTTGCTGGCCTTGCTGTTCCTGCTGCCTGCGCCAGCTGCCGCACCTGCCGCTACTGGGGAGGACACCCTGTCCGCTGTGGGTGGACGGGTGATGTGCCAATGCGGCTGCGGTCTTGTGCTGGCCAACTGCCCCCATCGCAACTGCGGTTGGGGAGTTCCAGCTAAGGAATTCATTGATGGTCAGCTAGCCAGCGGGCGTTCAGGTGATGAGATAGTCGAGTACTATGTGTCCCAGTATGGCGAGCAGATTCTTGCCTCTCCGCCAAAGTCAGGATTCAATTTGACAGCCTGGATAACCCCCTTTGTTGCTTTGGCCGGAGGAGTAGTGGGTCTCTATTATCTGGTGACGAGTTGGGCAAGACGCCGGGATCGCGATGAAGTAGGAGAAGTGGTGGCATCTCGGGTGGAGGCAAGCGAGGATTTGGTGGCGAAACTAGATGAGGAACTGGAAGAGTTTGACTGAGTTCATCCAGCCAAAGAGACTGAAGGAGACGTATGGCTGCCCTTGAAACCCTGGTCAAGGTTGTAATGGCCCTCGCTGTGGTTGTGTATGTAGGTTACCCGTTGCTTCGTGAGCGGTGGGTGGAGGAGGAGACCGAGATGCCGGAGGAGATGAGTGACCTCTACCATCGAAAAGAAGCGACGTATTCGGCCCTCAAAGAGCTGGAGTTTGACTACCGTACAGGCAAGCTCTCAGAGTCGGACTTCAGGGAGCTTGAAGATAGATACCGCGCGGACGGGATTGAGATCCTGGAAGCGATTGAGAGGGTGGAGAGTGGTGGGGCTGAGATCCGGGAATCCGCTACCATCAAGCGGGGGTCAGGGGCGCCGGTCCGGGAATCAGCGTCTGCGCCTGTGGTACCCGCGGCCGGCCTATGTGGCAGCTGTGGAGCAGTGAACGCGGAGAGTGCCAAGTTCTGCGCTGCGTGTGGAGAAGCCTTGGGTCTTCAGAGAGCGTCCAAACGGGGCGAGCAGTCGGATTCGTCCGTATGCGCCGGTTGTGGGGAACCGTTGAAGTCCGGAGCCAAGCTCTGTGGATCCTGCGGTGTGAAGGTAGACTCCTAGGTTGACTCCTGCCCCCGGAATAGACGAGGTCTCTGGCCGGATACGCGGGACCGATCCTGCTGAGATTGAAGTCAAGGGTCTCTGGAAGTACTTTGGGCATTTTCCGGCTCTACGCGGGTTGGATCTGCGGCTGGGCGCTGGCAGATTCCTGACCGTCTTTGGGCCAAACGGGGCGGGTAAGACCACCCTCATCAGAGTCCTTTCCACCCAGCTCATCCCCTCAGAAGGGTGCGTGCGGATAGGCAGTGTGGATGTGGATACGGACACCACCGCTCTGAGACGCCGTATTGGTGTCATTTCTCACAACACCTTTCTCTACTCCAACCTCAGCGCGGTGGAGAATCTCAGGTTCTATGGGCGCATGTATGGACTGGAGGACTTGGACACCCGGATTGGTGACCTGCTGGTTCAGGTGGGTCTGAAGGATCGCCAAGAGGACTTGGTCGCGGCATATTCCCGAGGCATGCAGCAGAGGTTGTCTATCGCTCGAGCTCTTCTCCATGATCCGGACATCATGTTCCTGGATGAGCCCTATACAGGGTTGGATCAGCACGCTTCCCGGATGTTGAGAGAGGTCTTGGATACCCTGCATACGGGGGAACGTACTCTCATGCTCACCACCCACAATCTCCAGCAAGGCCTGGAGATGTGTGATGAGGTGGCCATCCAGGTGGATGGACGGCTGGTGTATCAGGAAGAGGTCTCCCGCATTGACCAGGCGGAATTCCGGAACACATACTTTGAATGCGTGGGGAAGGGCGGCGGTTGGGTTTCCTGACACGCATATGGGCGATAGCCTGGAAGGACATTCTCGCTGAACTGAGGGCCAGGGAGATGGTGCTCTCCATGTTTCTCTTTGGCTTCTTAGTGATCCTCATATTCAACTTCGGCATAGAGCCGGGGTTGAGGGAGATGAACCTGGTGCGTCCTGGTGTGTTCTGGTCTGCCTTCATTTTTGCGGGGATGCTGGGTCTCAACCGTTCTTTCGCGGGGGAAAAGGAGAATGACTGCCTGCAGGGGCTGCTTCTGTGTCCCGTCGACAGAGCAGAGATATACGTGGGTAAGTTTCTTGCCAATTGCGTGTTCACGATTGTCATGGGGTTTTTCGTTTTCATCTTTTTCGCCGCCCTCTACAATGTTGATGTTCTCGCGGTGGGGTTTCCTCTGGCAGTCATCGTCGTGCTTGCGGCGGTGGGATTCAGTTCCGTGGGGACGTTGTTTGCCGCCGTCTCGGTGGGGCTTAAGGCCAGAGATGTGTTGTTGGCCATACTCTTGTTCCCGGTCATGGTTCCCGTCATTCTGGCTGCAGCAAAATCTTCCGGCGTCGTGTTGGATGGCAGTGGTTTGGGGAGCGCAGGGCTTTGGCTGGGTCTTCTGTTGGTCTATGATGTGGTGTTCTTCTCAATCTCGGTCGTTACGTTCGAGTATGTGGTGGAAGAGTAAGCGAAAAGACTGCCAAGGTGGGCTAATTCATGAGTGTTGGGTCGAGCGAAATGCAGACGCTGCCTTCAAACCCGGAGCCCGACAGGGGACGTCCGCTATGGCTGGATATCCTGGGTATCACCACGGTGATTTTGGTTCTAGTGGATCTCTTTGGAGCCTTGCTGTGGGTGCCTCGGGAAGTGCAGATGGGGGACGTCCAGCGGATATTCTATTTTCACATGCCAAGCGCATGGTTAGCTCTGGGTCCTGCCTTCACCGTAGTGTTTATCTGCGGGATTCTATATCTATGGAAGAAGGAGTTGCTGTATGACCGGATTGCGGTGGCTTCTGCGGAAATAGGCGTGGTCTTTACCACCATCACTCTGGTGACCGGACCGCTGTGGGCTAAGCCCATCTGGGGTGCGTATTGGACATGGGATCCTCGCCTGACCACCACCCTCGTCCTGTGGTTTATTTACGTTGCGTACCTCATGGTGAGATCCTCTTTCCCAGAAGGACATCGGCGTGCCCGCTTACTGGCAGTTGTTGGCATTGTCGGCTGGGTGGACGTGCCGATTGTATTCATGTCCATCCGGTGGTGGCGGACCATCCATCCCACGCTCGTCAGCGCACAGGGGATGGATATGGACCCCTCCATGCAGGCAATGTTGGTATTCTCTCTGGGTGTCTTCACCATGCTCTATGTGTACTTGATGGTGGTTCGCGTTGGTCAGGAGACGGTTGCGTCCAGATTGGGGCGCATAAGTCAGCAAATTCATATTCGATAGGAGTAGATGTCATGGGTGATATAGGCTTCTTGGCTTTGGGGTACGGGTTCATTTGGCTGATCTTGGGCTCTTATCTCTTCACCTTGGCTCGCCGGCAGTCCGCGCTCCGGAGGGAAGCGGATCGGCTAGAGGAGGAACTTAGTCGCAAAGCGTGACAGGGCAACTACGCCCTTGAAGGTTTGTGTGCGTCTGCGGGTTGACCGGACTCTACTACGCTTGGTAGTATGAGGCCAAAGAAAGGGGCGTATGGCTGCTGGTTCATCCCATCATCTGAATACTGGAAACGAAGGTCTGGGCCAGGTCCTCGGTGACCTGGAGGCAGAGATAATGGAGTGCATGTGGGATCTTGGCTCCGCCTCCGTCCGTAGGGTGCATGAATGTCTCCAGGAAGACAGGAACATCGCATACACTACGGTGATGACTGTCATGACCCGGTTGGCAGAGAAGGGGTTGCTGGACCGCATGCAGGAAGGCCGTGCCTACATCTACAGTCCGGTCCAATCTCGGGATGCGTTTTGCACTGGGGTCATCAAGAACGTGATGACTGGGCTGTTGGGTCAGACAGGTAGGCCTGTCCTGGCACATTTTGTGGAAAACCTGGATGGTGAAGATGCGGCGGAACTTGATCTTCTGGCTGAGATTATTGATAGCAAGAGACGGGAGGCCGGAAAATAGACGTTCTGACTCTCTCACTGACTTTTGGATTGCTTGTCAGCGCACCATTTCTGATACAAAGACTCCTGGAAGGACGTGTTAGGCATCGGTCTCTGGTTTGGGCCTATCTTACCGCCCTAGTGGCCATAGCGGCCGCCACCGTCCTCCTTCTTGCGGCCCTGCTTGTACGATATTTGCCCCATGAGTACCTGGTGCGGGCCGGCCTGAGCTGCATTGAAGAATCGGGTGTTTGCGCGGCTTCTCTTCCCCCTTGGGCCGGCCCGCCCTACTCCTTTCTCATGGGTGGTGTGATTGGTGGGCTGATCCTGTATTTCGTGGCCACCGTTTGCAGTCAGTTGGGGCTTTCGCGCTGTCACCAGGCGGGTTTGTCCAGGGTCGCCCGCGCGGACCGGGAAGTCCTCACCACCGGGCGGTCTTTTCAGTTCCCTGAACGTCTGGTGGTGCTGGAGAACTCAACTCCCACCTCGTATACGATCGGGTTTCTTCGCCCCCAAGTGGTTGTCTCCACAGGGCTGAGTGTTGCGCTGGAAGAAGAGGAGGTGACCGCCGTCCTGGCTCATGAGGAGGCGCATGTTGTAGGCTATGACAATGTCATTCTCCTGGTCGCGCAGTCCCTGGGAAGGACGTTTGCCTTGGTTCCCGGTGCTCGCCGGGCGCTGGCCCGCCTTCGCAGAGCACAGGAGATTGCCGCGGACGAGTATGCCCGCGAGAAGACCGGGGATGGACTGGTAGTGGCCTCTGGTTTGGAGAAGTTTGCGCGCTCAGTGTCTCCTGCACCCTTACAGATGGTCGGTGTCTCGGCTTTCGCAGAGGGCACCGGTGTGACCGAACGAATATGGGGGCTGTTAACGGAGCCTGAGCTGATACTGCGGTCGCGCAGGTACGTGATCGCGGTGGTGGCCGGCCTCTTGCTGATCTTCTCTATCTTCACGGGGAGTGCACTGGCGTTCACTGAAGTCTCAGTGGATACGCGGGGCGCTTGTTCCGGTTGCCACATGTCTTCGCATGGAGATGGCGCTGCGCGCGCAGCTCACGGCGACTGTTGCCTTCGGTTCTAGGCCAGGATCGTGCGGGCATGATCTCCCTGCGCTGAGTGGCGCAAAGACACGGGGTACTTGCCGCAATACTACAAGCTGTAGTAGAATGTACTCGCTGTGTCGGCACAAGTATCCGGTCGTCTGGGGCATTCTCGCCTAATCCCTTGGTCGATCTTGAGAACGGAGGCTAGTGGATGTCTGAGAGTGTACCGCCGGAAGCGCCGCCTGAAGCGCCTGAGGGCATGCCGAATGAACAGCCTGAAGGTTCGCTGGACAATATTGAGCTGAAGAGAGAACGCTTCCAGGAGGCCGGCCGCTTTCCGCTGCGGAGGGCGCTTACGGTCGGTGTGGTCGTGGGGGTGGTTGTGATTGTTGCCGCCGTATTCTACTTTCAACACATGGAGTCTCTGAAAGCCGGTGGCGTCCAGATCATGGACAGCGTGGACTATTCCGCCTCAGAGATGAGCATGACCACGCTGACGCAGGAGGAAGTCCGTCAGGATGGGGAAGGGATATCTTTCCCCTTGGACTCCCTTCTGGATAACTACGTGGTTGGTCTTACCTACCAACGGGAGAGTCTCATGCCGGAGGGGTATCAGGTGGCGGCCGGTGGGAATATTCTGCCTCTGTTGGCCTACGTAGCTCCTTCCGGACGTCTGGTGGTGGGGACGGCCTTCTGTGAACCGTGTCGCTCAACCTCCTTCCACATTGACGGCAACCAGTTGGTCTGTGACGTGTGCTACACGCGCTGGGATCTAAACACGTTGATGGGCGTAGGAGGTGGTTGTTTCGACTATCCGCCGGAGGAGGTGGCTGCGCAGGTGGCAGGGGACCGAGTGCTGGTCCCGAGTGGTGATCTTGAATCCTGGGTCCCCAGAGCCTATCAGGACACGGACGTCGGTCAAGGGGACGTGCCGGTTGAAGGCTCTACCGGCGGCTGATGAATATCTTGAGACGCTTGAGCAGGCGGATGAGCGTGGGGCGGATAGCCCTCAGGAACATGGTTCGGCACTCGGGCCGGAGTCTGCTACTGATCTTGATCATAACGGTGGCGGTAGGAGTGGTCATGACTCTGGACATGGTGGTATACAGTGCTCAGCGTGATCTGGAGAAGCGGACGGACGAGTATGGTCCCAACATCGTGGTCGTGCCCCGTGCGGACGAGCTTCCCTTGTCCTACGGCGGCGTGGACCTGGGGACTATCACGTATGACACGGAACCACTGCATGAGGGCGATGCAAAGAAGATCCGTTCCATCAAGAACCGGGAAAACATCAACCGGGTAGCGCCTAAGCTCCTGGGAGAAGTGGAGTTAGACGGTGTCCGGGTTCCCGCCATGGGAGTGGTCTGGGAAGAGGAGCTCGGAGTCAAGACGTGGTGGAAGCTGACGGGCGCTGTTCCGGCAGGACCGGGTGACCTGGTAGTGGGTTCACGGGTGGGTGAGCGTCTGGGAGTGGTCGCCGGCGATACGTTGTCCTTCGGGGGGCGAGAATTTCGGGTGGTCTCAGGGCTTGAGCCCACGGGTACACAGGAGGATGAGCTCATCTACATGGACCTGGCTGCAGCAAGCCGCATGTGGGACCGTGGTGATGAGGTTAGCCTGATAGAAGTGTCGGCTTGGTGTAGCACGTGCCCCATAGAAACCATCACGGCTCAGATCAAGGCCGAGATGCCATATGCGCGGGTGTCATCGGTCCAGAAGAGTCTGGCGTCCAGAGAGATGTTGGTGGGGCAGTTTGAGCTGTTCGGCGCAGTGCTCTCCGCACTGATGGTCTTTGTGGGTGCCCTCATTGTCTTTACGGCTACGCTTGGCGGGGTCCGGGGGAGGCGCAGGGAGATCGGGGTGTTCCGTGCCCTGGGGTACCGGGGCCGTCATATATTCCGCATCATCCTCACGGAGAATGCAGTCCTGGGTCTGATCGGTGGAGTCCTGGGAGTAACCGTGGCGGTGGTGGCTGCAGGTCCGGTTACCAGCAGTGTCGCTGGAGTGGATGCCGTCTGGGAGGGGGCTTTCGCCCGGGTGGTTGTGGCTCTGGGGACGACCCTGGTGGTGGTTATCGCCTCCAGTCTGTACCCGGCCTGGAAGGCTTCCCGTCTTAGTCCGGCGTTGGCTATGAAGGAGATCTGATCTTGACTCTTGGCCGTCTTGCTTTGAGTAGCATGAAACGACGTCCGGGGAAGGCGGCGCTGGCCGTGCTGGGTCTGAGTGTGGCGGTCGGGGCTTTTGTCTTGGTGGCTTCGCTTGTGCTCTCCATGCGGGCCACGGTGGATGATCGGCTTACTCGTTATGGTTCCAATCTGATAGTTGTTCCGGATTCACCCCATCTGAGTGTGAGCTATGGGGGCCTATCGGTGGGGGATGCCGGCAGTGGCGAGGTAGAGGTCTTTCAGGAGGACCGACTGGGAATCCTGCGGGAGATGGAGGAAGAAGGGCGTCTCACGGCTTTCGTCCCGGTTCTCCTGGAGCCGGTGGAAGTAGGGGAGCGAACCTTCCTTGCTACGGGAACAGAGTTTCAGACGGCCGCTCGGGTGAAGGTCTGGTGGGAGTGGGAGGGTTCGCTTCCGGGAGGACCGGGCGCTCCATCGGAAGAGGATGGAGTTCTGCTGGGGATAAATGTGCGGAATGAGCTGGGTACGGATGTAGGGGAGACACTTACCATTGAAAACCAATCTTTCCGGGTTGCGGGAGTTCTGAGAGAGACGGGTGACCAGGAGGACAATCTGATCGTTATGGATCGGGTGAGGCTGGCATCCATGACGGGCAGGCAGGGGGAGGTGAACCTGGTTGAAGTAACGGCTGCGGAGAGCTCCGATATTGAAGGGCTGGTTGCAGACATTGAGGAAGCTATCCCCGGGGCCAGGGCCTCCTCTGTGCAGAAGAGCCTTGAGTTCACTGAGATGGCCAACTCATCGCTGGAGAAGTTCGGTCTTGCGGTGACCGGGCTGGTGGTTATTGTGGCCGGATTGGTGGTGGGGATTACTCTGCTCACTGCTGTGAGAGAGCGCCGTCGAGAGATCGGGGTTTTCCGGGCCGTGGGTTATCGGCAGAAGGACATAGCCCGGCTGGTCTTCACAGAGGTCCTCGTGCTCAGCGGAATCTCCTCCTTCCTGGGGGTGGCCCTCGGTACGGTGGGGACGCTCCTGGCCCCCCGCCTCGCGGGAGACCTGGCCCTGGGAGCGGTGTTCTCTCCCCAGGTATTGGCTGGGGGAGTGGGACTCTCTTTTCTGGTGGGATTGGCGGCGTCCGTCTATCCGGTCAGGGAAGCAGTGCAGATGGATCCGATACTGGCGCTTAAAGAAATCTAAACGATAGGGCGGGTCGATTGTGTCTCTAGTCAGCTTGAAATCGGTGGGCAAGATCTACGGGCAGGGGTCCGGTGCGGAGGTGGTTGCGCTCCATGGAGTAGACCTGACCTTCGCCAAGGGGGAGTATGTGGCTGTGATGGGGCCGTCGGGCTCGGGCAAGAGTACGCTCTTGGCAACCATGGGCGCAATGAGCGCTCCCACTACGGGACGCGTTCTTATCGATGGGATAGATGTATACTCCTTGCGGCCGGACCGGCAAGCTGATCTTCGCCGGGAGTATCTGGGTTTCGTCTTCCAACAGTTGGAGTTGATTCCCTACCTTACGGCGTTTGAGAACGTCATGTTACCCTTGGCCATCTCGCCCGAGTCAGGGATGGAGGACCTTGCCATCGCCGCGCTGCAGCGAGTGGGTTTGGACAAGGCCAAGGCAGGCAGGTTGCCCTCTGAGTTGTCAGGTGGAGAGCAGGGGAGGGTGGCCATAGCCAGAGCTGTGGTTAATGATCCCCCGGCCATTCTGGCCGACGAACCGGTGGGTAGTTTGGACCGGGAGACGGGTGATCAGATTCTGGATCTTCTGCGGAGCCTCGCAGATAGAGGTCACACTGTCATCATGGTTACGCACAACCCTGAGTCGACTCAGGAAGTGGACAGGATTGTCAGACTGCTGGATGGCCGCCTGGATGGAATCGAAACACCAGAGCTAGAGAGCGCCCAAACTCGAGAAAGGTAGAACACCAGCCATGCGCAGATTTTTGCTTACTTTATTGATGTTGTTGGTACTTGGAATGCTCATCTTCGTGGCGACTGGTTGTGGTTCGGATAACCAAGCAGATGGGATTGACGAGGCCGGGTCGAAGGCAGGCGCAGTTCCCATGACTCCAGTTGCAAACCGCTCCCCTGCGCCCACTTTCAATGGCCGGATTCTTTCGGGATTGGACGTATCATTGCAGGCCTTCAGGGGGAAACCACTGGCTCTCATCTTCTGGGGGACCTGGTGACCTACGTGCCGGGCGGAATCGCCCGCGCTCGATAGGTTCTATCGAGACCACAAGGAGGACGTCGGTTTCTTGGTGGTGGCTCTGAAAGACTCAGAAGCAGACGTCCGCTCTTTCCTGGAAGAAGAGGGCTATGAGTTTCCCGTGATGCTGGACCCCATGGGCGGGGTTGCAAGTGCCTACGGAGTAACCGCCGTGCCGACTGCAGTGTTCATTGACGCTGATGGTCGTGTCGCCGGAACCAAGGTGGGAGCGGTGACTAAGGAAGAGCTGGAGGCCAATATTGCCACCATACGCTGACAGTACCGTGCGTACCCGGGCTGAGCAAGTAGGTGCTCCCGCTTGACGATAGTTGAGGTGTCTCCTGCGGCCTTCGCCTTGGCCTTGTTTGCAGGCGCGGCCAGCTTCCTTAGTCCGTGCGTTCTGCCTCTGATACCCGGCTATCTTTCTTTCGTCTCGGGGGTATCGTTTGAAGAGCTGCACGCCAACACACGGCGTGTGGCGTTCCGCACAGCCGTCTTTGTTCTTGGTTTCTCGCTTGTCTTCACGCTGTCGGGTGCTGGTGCCGGCTACGTGGGATCCGTCCTGGTACACAATCAACGCTATATGGAGATCGCTGCCGGTCTTCTCTTGGTCATCCTGGGAGTGATGATCACAGGTACGTTCAAGGTAGGTTTTCTGGAACGTGAGCACAGGGCGCTGCCGTTCCGAACGCCCAAAGGTTCGTTGGGAGCCCTGCTGGCAGGGATGGCTTTCTCGGTGGGCTGGACGCCGTGCGTAGGGCCCATTCTGGCTTCCATCTATACCTTGGCTGCATCGGGTGGTAGCGCCACGGGTGGAGCATTGCTTCTTCTGATCTATTCGCTGGGTTTGGGCATCCCGTTCTTGCTTGCGGGGGTCTTCTTTGTACGGATGCTGGGAGCCTTTAGTTGGATGAGAAAGCACTACAAGGCGGTTCGTATCGCCTCAGGGATCTTGCTGGTGGCCTACGGTGTTCTCATGCTGAGTGGGAAGTTTACATGGTTGACTGCCGAACTTTCAGGTTTCCAACTGTTTGAGTTCTAGACGAATATGGGCGGATGGCTGTTTGTGGAGAATGACTGCTCGGGTATAATCTCAATCATGTACATCACACCGTGACTTCTCTGGGGGTGGCATTATGGCTAGATGTGTGAATTGTAAGCGCCAGGTGGAAGATGAAGTAGAATCCTGTCCACACTGTGGACAGGATTTGAGCGAACCTGTGGTGGTTAAGAAGCCCCACTGCGGAACTCCCCACGAGTAGCCGCTTGGAGAACCGGGAAACTGTTTTCGGGGGCGGGGAAGAAGATTCCAGCAGCGGGTTTGCGGAAGTAGAAGCGCTTTCGGTTCGTGGTGCCGACCCCGGCGCCACGGAGACTGACGCCGTCCCCAGAGAGACATCGTTGACCCTCTCCATTAACGGCGAGGAGCTGGTTACGCTTCTTGCGACGCCCCGCAACCTTCAAGCGTTGGTCATCGGTTTCCTCTTTGCTGAGGGCTTCATCAAGGATCCTCAGGAGCTGATAGCTCTGGATATTGCCGCTGGGAAGGCGGAGGTAGAGCTGGAGGACGTGGATATGACCCTGAAACTGTTCAGGCGCCGTGTCTTCGGTTCTGGGTGCGGGGGACCAGCTGGGTTTACCTCCGCCTTGGACGCATTGGCGGCCTCTGGACGGGATCTTCCCGCTTGCCTACCATGGGTTGATGCGCAGACCCTGAGAGAGGCCGCTCGGTTCACATTTTCGCGAGGCTCTCTGTACAGGCTTACTCGGGGTACGCATGCTGCAGCCTTATTCGGTCGTGAGGCTGAGATGGTTGCGATGGCGGAGGATATCGGCCGTCACAATGCGGTGGACAAGGTAATTGGCCTGGCTCTCTTAGAGGATCGTCCCTTGGAGAACCTGTTCATGACAGTCACGGGGCGCATTTCGTCTGAGATGGTGGGGAAACTGGCCCATACGCAGATTCCCCTGGTGCTGTCCAAGAGTGCCCCTACGGATCTTGCCTTGGATCTAGCTGTCAAGGTTTCTCTGTCCGTGGTAGGGCGGGCTACCGCCAAGGGATTCACGGTCTATACGTGCCCGGAAATGGTGGGGTAACCGAGCGGGCTAGCCCGTTGCTCCGAAGTTCACCTTGTTCTTACCCTGTCTCTTAGCTTCGTACATGCGGCGGTCAGCGGCTTCTATGAGCGGGAGCGCTGCATCGGCATCGGTTGGGTAGAAGGATACACCTATACTCATCGTCACCACATCGGGCCATGATTCCGGCTGACTATCTATCACCAGCGTGCGCAGTTTTCTGGCGACTGATACCGCATCATCGGGAGAGGTCTCGGGCATGAGTATCGCGAACTCCTCCCCTCCATATCTGGCGACCAGGTCGGCTTTCCGCATGTTGTTTTTCAGAACTACGCCCAACCAGCCCAGCACACTGTCTCCAGCCAGGTGTCCGAACCGATCGTTGTACAACTTGAAATCGTCCAGATCTATCATGATGAGACTGTTCTCATGTTCGTACCTTCGGGACCTCTCTATCTCTGCTTCAAGGGCCTGGTGGAAGTAGGAGTGGTCGTAGAGTCCTGTGAGGCCGTCTCTGATAGCCAGCTGCCGGGTATGTTTGTAGAGTCGAGCGTTACTTATGGCGATTGCGGCAGACTCCGCTAGGCCCATGATGAAGTCCACATCCTGGTTGGAGTAGGCCTTCGCTCGCTTGCTCTCAAGGACCAGGATTCCGGCCGTCCGGTTGTCCACTATTATCGGAGCTCCCACCTTGGATTGTGAGTCCGGCATAGTTGTCTGGGGATCACAATCGTCTTTCAAGTTATCGGTTACGGCAGGTCGGCCGACGGCAAGAGCTCTACCGCAGATTCCCTTGAATTCCCCGCGCGCTCTTGTCTTGAGCCGGTCGGCAATCTCTTGTGGATAGTGGGCTATCGTGAAGACCTCTTCAGCGTCGTTGCGGTCCTCCGCTTGGATATTGGGGAACAGGGCTACAAACCCGTGGTCTGCGGACGTGAGCTTCTGTGCGGTGACCAACAACCTCTCTGCAATCTCCTCCACCTCCTGGCTGGAACTCACCTTCCGTGTGAAGCTCGTGAGGGCGGTCAGCTCCTGGGTTGCGTGAGAGAGGTTGGAGTTGGTTTCCTGGTACGTATCGGCCGTCCGCAGAGTGGACGCCAGCTCCCCGGAGACAGTGTTCAAGAGTGCCAGCTTGGACTTATTGAAGGCCGGGCCCTTGGGAGCTATCATCTTTATTGCCCCGTAGCCGGTATTCTCCACTATGAGGGGAGCTACCATGACAGATCTCTGTTCTTTTTCTCCCTCTTCCCCCGGGATTGTTACAGATGAGAGACGAGGTTGCATTGCTTCCAGGGTGGCGGTTGCCAAGGTGGTTTCTTGTATTTCTCTCCCCGCAGCATCGCCCAGCGCTTCCAGACCCTTGACGCGATGGGTCTCTGGATCGGATAGATACAGGACCGTGGATTCCGCCTCGAAGTGGTGGTGGATATCCTCCAAGGCGTTGTGTACGACTTTGCCGAAATCACTTGATTTAGAGATGGCGGTTCCCACGCGGAGGAGGAGCGCCAGCTTGTCCGCCCGGAGGTTCATCTTCTCCGAGAAGGCCGTGGCCTCCCGTCTCTTCTCATCCAAGATCCTGGCGATGCTGTCCGCCAGGATCACTGCGGCGATCAGGGTTGCCAGGACATTGCCAACCATTACCCACTGAACCTTGGTGAAACTTTCCGGCGGGTTGTCCAGGACAGAATGGAAGTGTGGCGCCAGGTTGAGGGTCTCCAACAGGATCATGGTAGCGACCCCGGCGGCGAGGACTGCACTCGCAGCCAGAGTATACGTGACGCCGATCAGCAATCTGAGGGCGAAGGGGATAGCAGGCACTAATAGAAGGAAGGCGGACTCGGCTCCACCGGTTAGGAAGAGGATGGCGGTGCCGATAGCCAAGTCCAGTAAGATGATGATCGTCGACCAGAGGCGATCTTTCCTCAACGTCCAAATTGAGCTGCTTCTTCGCAAGTAGTAGGCTATAGGAGCTGCGGTGACGTAGAAGACCGCCAGGACTAGAAGAGGAGGTCTTGGAGCTGGATACTCCAAGCCGAGCGCCGATCCAAGAACAAGTATGAAGAAGATCAGGGTACCTGCGGACATGCTCCATACCATGAGCATGCGGGCGTGGAAGGTCTCTGATGGCCGAGTTTTGACGGGTTGGTACAGTTCCTCCCTAGTTTCGGTGGTGTGGAGCCGCTGGTTATGCATAGAATGAGTGGTACGGATTTCCGGTGGCTCTTGGTGCAATCGGAGCTACCTCCAGATCCAAACCGGTAGGTGCGATGGTCTTATCGAGAGGTGCGAACAGTACAGTGAGAGGTGCGAACAGTACAGTGAGAGGATCCTCCGATACCGGAGGGGAAACGCAGGCGTCAAGACATGCGCGTTTGACCTCATACCCGTCCCTTGGGGTCAATTCTCTCTGGGTTTGGCGAAACACGGTTCCTCTCTGGCGTGCGGTAAGGAACTTCGTAGTTATTTACTCCGCCCGTTACGTCCCTTTCTTACGTTGGAAGTTGGCACTCTACCGTCTTCTGGGAGCCAAGGTCGGTGAGCAGACCTCATTCGCCCTCAGCGCCACCCTGGATATCTTCTTTCCTGAGCTCATCTCAGTCGGTGACAATACTATCATCGGCTACAACACGGTAATCCTTGCGCACGAATATCTGAAGGATGAGTTGCGCACTGGTCTGGTGGACATCGGGCGAGACGTGGTGGTTGGTGCCAATTGCACCATCTTGCCGGGTATAATTATAGGTGACGGGGCGGTGGTTTCCGCCCATAGTTTGGTCAACCGGGATGTCTTGCCGGGGGCTACGGTGGGCGGGGTGCCTATCCGGCATCTGAATACCCGTGGCAATGAGGCGGAGGTGCCGGATGCCGACGGTCAATGAGATGGTGGGACAGCGTCTTCCTGTTGGCAATCTGGCGGACGCCTTGAAGCTCTTGAAGGCAGAGAAGAAGACTGGAGTCCTGAGGGTTTCTGAGGAGAAGCAATACGCTCGTTTCTATCTCCGCGCTGGAGTCATCTACTACGCCGATTCCTCTTCATCCGGTGCTCCGCTGGGCGCTCGTGTGATCAAGAGAGGCCGGATAACCAGGAAGACTGTGGATGCCGCTGAGGCTGAGATCAATGAGTCGGATGAACCCAAGCTACTGGGAGAGGTCCTCAAGGAGAGGACGGCAATCTCCGAGGATGTACTGGCGGCTTTTCTTCGGGACCAGATTGTTGATGCAATGCTTAATGCTTTCTTGAAAGAGGAGCCCGTTGTGGATGTTGTACCGGATTGGAGTACAGATCCGTCTGGCGCCCTGGTAGCGATGGACTCGGACAAAGTGGCGGATAAGGGCAGGCAATGGGCGGGGGAGTGGAAGCAGATGATGGAGACAATGGGCTCGCTGGATAAGGTGCCCCACTTGACCGTTCCCTCTGCGGAGACCGGCGTGAGGCTGTCTCGCAGTCGGTGGGAGGTAGTTAGCTTTATTGATGGGCGCCGGGACATCAACACCGTGGTTGCGGAATCAGGTATGGATCGCTTCCGCACCGTGAGGTCGATCCATTCGCTGATTACGGGAGGATTGGCGAAGTTGCAGGATCCTACCCTGGAGCTGTTGGGGCAGAAGCACGCTGTGGCGGTAGTTGGCCCCATAGACATATACAACTTGACGCTGCTCACCTCTGCTTCCACCGGTGAGGTTACCAGCCACACTCGTCTGGAGAACGTGAAGGACAAGGAAGTGGAGGTCAAGATATCAGCGGCCGTCCGGGAAGAGGACGGGGAAGACGGTGTTCTCATGTATTCCACCGAAGCCCGAACACCTCGGACCGTGGTCAAGAGGATGGCCTTGGAGACTTCCGGTTATATCGTGCTGGTCAATCGCAATTCAAGCGATTCAGTGATTGCTTCCGGACCGGACATCGAATTGATGAGAAGTATTGGAGATAGACCGTATGTTGTGGTCAGCTATGCTTCCATGGAGGATGAGAAGGTGGAAGAGGCCCAGGTGAGGGAGTTGTTGGCCTTGGGCGACCGGGTACCTATCCGGGAGATCAGCTTGAGGGACTCCGCACAGGTTGGAAGCGCAGTGGATACTCTCTTGAAGATGATCCCCTCCTAAGTGGTACTCTTGGGGCGCCTGCGCTGGCATGAGAGTGTACTAGGAAAGCGTTCACCGGCTCCTCGCGTAAACCGCATTCTTCGTCGCAGTCCATGGTTGGCTCCTGGGGCCATCATGCTGTTGGGGCTCCTGCTGGGCGGAGGCGGGTTAGCTCTTGCTCGTTCTGCGACCGGCATTGTGGGCGGAGCTCTAGGTCTGGTGGCTGTCTCGGTCGGATTCGTGGGGTTGATATTCGGTGTTTCCGGACTGTTATCTGCCTTGATTGTTGGACTCATTGAGGAGGAGAGGAATGATGAAGATAGCTATAACGGGTAAGGGCGGAGTCGGAAAGACCACGTTCGCGGGTACGATGGCCAGGATAATGGCTGCAGACGGCTATCAGGTTCTGGCTGTGGACGCCGATCCTGACGCCAATCTGGCCGCCGTGTTGGGAGTCTCGCCTGAGAAGGCGGCTTCAATTGTGCCTATCGCGGAGATGAAGGATCTGATTGCGGAGAGAACTGGTGCGCAGCCGGGCACCATGGGAGGGTTCTTCAAAGTCAATCCCAGGGTGCATGATATTCCTGAGGAATTCAGCCTCTCCCTGGACGGAATACGGCTCATGGTGATGGGGACTGTCAAGGAAGGTTCGGGGGGTTGCGTGTGCCCTGAATCGGTACTCCTGCGTTCTTTGATTAAACACCTGCTGGTTCACCGCAAGGAGGCTGTGCTTCTTGACATGGAAGCGGGGATAGAGCACCTGGGCCGCGGGACAGCCGAGGGGGTGGACGCGATGATCGTAATCGTTGAACCCGGAGCAAGGAGCGCCCGCACCGCCGGATCTATCAAGAAGCTGGCGCAAGATATAGGCATCAAGAACCTCTTTGTGGTGCTGAACAAGATGGAGGATCAGAGTATTGAGCCTCTTGAGAAACTGCTGGAAGGTTATGAGATCCTGGGGAGACTGCCCTACAGCCCAGGTGTGATGCAGGCGGATCTGGAAGAGAAATCCCCCTATGATACGGCTCCAGACTATGTGGAGGCTGTGCGCGCCATAGTCAAGACCCTGGAGAACAGGGTGGGTGTATCTGAGTAGGGTGGGTGGATCTGAGCGGGTTGGGTGTATCTGTGTGGGCTGGGTGGATCTGAGGGGGTTGGAACTTCTGGGCCGCTTTGTGCGTCCTAGGTTGTGTGTTGGAGACTCACACGCGTTGACGGGTGGATGACGGGAGTCTCGTGAGGATTGACTCTTGGGCGCAAGGAGGCTGAGGTGACCGGCGAAGTGGGCAAGGGCAGGGGAGTGCTTGAAAGAAAGTGGTGGAGATGGAGGAGGCCGGTATCAACGGCAGCGGTGTTTCTGCTGTTGGCGGTGACTCTAGCGATGGGCATGGCGGTGGGGTTGGTGGGATGTGGCGGCAACGAGGCCTCGCTGGGACGGACGGATGTGCCGCAGGAAGGGGGGGGAGCTGACGGCTCAGGATATTTGGTGCCGCCCACGATTCAGGCAAGCGAGGTCGCCAAGGACAATGCGGTCGAGGCTGCGGGCGAACCTTCTTCGGACAGCATTATGAGCGATGAGTCGAGGTACTCATCTGAGCTTGCAGCGGGGTTCGATCGCAAGATCATCAGCAACGCGAATCTCCAGGTGGAGGTGGAGGAAGGCGGTTTTCAGATTGCCTTTGATCAGGCCCTTCTTCTTGCAGACAGGTACGGGGGATACATCATTGCCTCCGAATCGTACGCCTCTGAGGATGAGCAGGCCATGAGGCGGGGAATGATTGCGCTTCGTATTCCTGCAGAATCCCTCAGCAAAGCCCTGCGTGATGCGGGAGAGCTGGGTACTGTGACTTCGCGGCGGGTCGATACCCAGGACGTGACCGCTGAGTTCGTGGATCTGAAAGCGCGCTTGAAGAATGCTGAGGCGCAGGAGAAATCCCTCCTGGAGCTGATGAGCAAGGCAGAGACGGTAGAGGACGTCTTGAGGGTGCGTGGGGTTCTCTCTAACACCCAGGCGGAGATAGAGCAGATCAAGGGGCGGTTGAACTACCTGGAGGAGCACACCGACTATTCCACCCTCACCGTGACTCTCTATGAGCCGGGATCGCCTGTAGGACCCCAGTCAGACTGGGGCTTCATGCGGGCGTGGAGGGACGCTGCTCAGGCTTTTGTCTCGACGGTCAACACCCTGATAGTCGGGTTGGGTGGGGCGCTGCCCGTGCTTGCCGTCTTCGCGCTGGTCTTCTGGGGCTTATATCGGGTGGCCAAGCCGGCCGTCAAGCGTGCCCAGGATCAATCCAGTGACCGCGGGAAGGATACATCCAAGAGCTCACATGCTGGTGAGCCTACCCAGGACTCCGCCACTCCCTCCGAGAAGGGAGATGAATCCTAGGACAGAGACGTGCATAAAGACCAGGGAGTGGCAAGTGACCGGCGCGCTCTGTATACTTGTGCATTCACGTCGGGCGCCCGCCCGGCGCCATAAAATAGTTGACACCCCTGCTCCGGCAGAGAGGCCGGGGCCGTGAAGCCCGAAGGAGGTGAGTAAACTGAGAGAGTACGAACTCATGATGATTGTGCATCCTGATGCGGATGAGGATGCGCGGAATGCTATCCTGGATCGGGTAGAGAAGATCGTCAATGATGACGGGGGAGTTTTTGGGCCTGTTGATGATTGGGGCACCAAACGCTTTGCCTATGAGATAGACCACCTGAAGGAAGGTCACTACTACGTGATCCGTCTTGATGTGGAAACCAGCACTCTGGACGAGGTGGTCAGGGTTCTGGGCATCCAAGATCAGGTTATCAGGACCATGCCCGTCAAGTTCGATGAACCTGTGACCACCAGCGTGGAGGAGTGAGAACATGGCTAGAGGCATAGCTCGAGTTACCGTTGTTGGTAACTTGACCCGTGATCCGGAGCTGAAGGAGACTGCTGCTGGAACCAGCTTATGCAAACTGGGAGTAGCCGTGAACTCTGCACGCAAGGGTCAGAATGGCGAGTGGACTGAAGAAGTCAGTTTCTTTGACGCTGTGGTATGGGGCAATCAGGGAGAAAACTGCGCACGGTATCTCAGCAAGGGTCGCGAGGTGGCCATTGATGGACGCTTGAACCAACGCCGATGGGAGGCAGAAGACGGTTCCCGCAGGAGCAAGGTGGAGATTGTCGCCAACCAAGTAGTGTTCATGAGCGGCGGTGCCGAAGGAAGCGGAGGCGGCGGAAGCGGAGGCGGCGGAAGCGGAGGCGGCGGAAGCGGAGGCGGCGGAAGCGGAGGCGGCGGAAGCGGAGCCGGAGGCGGACAGAAGTCTGATTCAGACCTGAGTCCCACAGATGATTTTAAGGATATCAATTTCGGCGATGAGGATGACATCCCGTTCTAGTGGTTTTCTCGCTAGCCGGGTCTCGTGCTTAGTATCGCCTCAAGGAGGATTGAATGGCGGGTAAG